>JAEEGL012567939.1_pt1 | contig 14998 bp, 7 predicted proteins | sample 9134231 | NCBI WGS metagenome assembly JAEEGL01 (sample SAMN16246548, study PRJNA631951) | gut metagenome | biome: gut microbiome; feature: rumen; material: fiber-attached | host: Bos | place: Iran: Karaj | collected 2018-10
GAGCGAAAACGAGGCTGCAAACTGTTTCTATGCTTGCCGAGCGAAGCGAGATGGATTATTTCCCAGCAAGCATAGCCAACAGTTTGACAGACTCGTTGCAGCGGGAGCATAGCGATTTTTCCTCATGATTTCATTTTGAGATTCTATTTCTTATGTTTCTTTTTATTTTTCTTTTTTTTGAGTTTGAGAGGTTTTTTGCGTTCAGAAGGGATATAGTCATTGTATGTAAATGAAGAAAACATGAGGATGCAGACAAGGAAAAAAATGACAATACAGGTGTAGGGAAGCCAATTTCCAAACCTGGCATAAGGGGTGATTACTCTTTTATATACAGGAACTTCAACTCCAAGAGATGATTCTTCAAAAAGAGGCTGATCTGCCAGAATAGAACCATTTGGAGAAATTACGGCAGAATATCCTGCATTTGTAGAACGGACAAAGGTGCTTCTGTATTCAATTGCCCTGTATGAAGCAATACAGAAGTGCTGGTATTCACTGGATTTTTTGCGGGACCAGGAATCATCGGTAAGATTTATGAAAAGTTCTGCTCCATTAAGAAACATTGGTCTTATTACATCAGTAAAGGCATCATCAAAGCAGATTGGAGAAGCAATTCTTACCAGGGGTTCCTTTTGATTTTCTGTAATATCATAGGGAATGGAAATATTGATATTGTTAACCCTTGGAATTGTAGCTAAATTGTAATAGGAAGCCGGCAGTTCAAAATAGGTCAGCTGTTCTCCCTGAGTCCAGCCCGCAGAAATGCCTACAACCTTACTGAATAAGGTTTTTATAATAGGATTATCTATGCCCGGAATGGATTCTGCAAAAGGAACCAGATGCAGCTTGCCGTAAAAACCCCTGAAATTTGCTTCACTGTCAAACATTGCGGCTGCATTAAAGTATTTTGTAGATAATATATTTTCATGATTTTCATCATAGATATTCTTTTTGTAAGTGGCACCCGTTAAAAGAGGCACTTTATTTTTTGAGATAAAATCAGACAGAGAAAGAGGCTGAGGCTCCCATTCATAATAATCAAGGGCTCCTGGAAGAGTCCTAATCAGAGAACCTTCGCTCCAGACTACAAGCTGAGCCTTTTTTCCAAGCTTATCAAGTTCATCTATTTTTTCTTGAGAAAGATTTATGGAATTCGTTACTGTTTCATCATCAGAGTCGAGCTGCCAGGGGTCACAGTTTTGTTGTACCAGAACTGTCGTAAGGGTTTTGTCCGGTGTACGGGGTTTATTATATTCATAACTGCCCCATAAAAGGGTTATTGTAAATAAAAGGGCAAAAACTCTTGCCATATTAAAAGTAGATTCAAAAAATGGCAGTCTGTCTTCAATCCTTGCATTGGAGCCGAGAATTCGGAAGGAGTGATAGTAGTTTTCAAAAGCTTCTGCCGTTATTGAATCAAAAAGAACTGTGAGGAAGGTTATTCCATAGGTTCCTGTAATTGCTGCAATCTGGGTAAGGGAATGCCATCTATACATGGCAGAAGAAACTGTACCCCATGGATATCCTATAAAGCCCGTCGATTTTACCCATTCATAAAGTGTATACATACAGGTAAAATAAAGGATTCTGAAAGCAGAATGTTTGTAAAAGGGTTTAAGCAGGGAATCTTCGTTGTTTTCTTTTCTGGAAAAAGGAAGATACATAAAAAGTGCCATTATCCCGCCCTGTGCGGCAGTTCCCAGAGCAGAGGCTCCTAAGGTAAAAATGGCAAAATCCTTAAAATAGGCAAGCCAGAAGCTGGAACAAAGATGAGTCGTTATACTCTGAAGAAAGCCCAGCAGAAAAGCCTGTCTATAACTTTTGCAGTGCTTTATTGCAATATAATATGGTATGAGAGAAATAAAGGCATAGAAGGGGTTTCCCAAGAGAAAAAGCTCATTAGGAATTCCCAAAGCAAGAAGGAGACCTGAAAAAACTGAATAAAAAACTTGTAAATTCGAACTCATTATTTTATAATTATATAAGTTTTTTTAGTCATTTTGAAATATAGCGTTCTTATTTAAAAAATGCAATAAAGAAAATGGCAAGGTGTGGGGGATATTTAAAAGTGAAAGCATTAAATGACGCTCATTTTAATGAATATGAAGCGAAACCGGATATAGTTGCAAAAGCTCCCGGAAGGTTTCATCTTATTGGTGAACATTCATGGTTCTTTAAAGATAAGACTCTTTCTATGGCAGTAAATCTGCCTGTTTATATTGCAATTACAAAAAGAAAAGATACAACCCTTAAGTTTTATTTTCATCAGCTTAATGAAAGAAAAAAAGGTTCTGTTTCCTCTTTAAAATACAAAAAGGAAGATCGCTGGGCAAATGCAGTAAAGGCAGTAATCTATGCTTATTCTTCCAGCGGCTATGACCTGTGCGGAATGGATATTACAGTTTACAGTGAAATTCTGCCTTCTGCCGGCTTTGGAATTACAACTGCAATTAAATGTGCCGCAGTCCTTGCCCTGAAGGAGCTTTTTCAAACAAATCTCAACGAGAGTCAGCTGCTGCAGCTTTTAGAAAAGGCCAACCGCAAATATCTTCAAATCAATAATTGTATTGCAGATAATTATGCGGCCATGTTTTCTAAAAAAGACAATCTGATAATAACAAATCACAATACTGCTAGCTGGGATTATGTACCTTTTAATTTTGAAGATAAAAAGGTCTTCCTCATCGATACAAAGATTCCGCGAATTTCTGTATGGGATGAAGAATCTCTTTTTGAACCTCAGAATGTACTGCTTTTAGGAGATCTGAGGGAAAGACGAAATAATGTTTATGGCGGCTGGCAGTATATAAATAATGTTACCGACATAAATGAAGAGCTTTCGGTTGTAAGTGAAGATACCCGAAGAAAGCTTTTATGTATTATGAGGGAACATAACGATTTGCTGGATGCAAGGGAAGGCATTGAAAAAGTAGACTTTTTTAAGTTTGCAAGGGCCGTAAATCATAGTCACGAAAGTATGCGTGATATGTATAATATCTCTTGTCCTGAAATTGACTGGATTTTAAAAAGAGTAAGTGAACTGGAACCTAATCTGGAAATGATTACAAATCCGGTTTCCTGCGGAAGAATTACAGGAAAAGGCTTTGGCCGCTGTCTTTATGCAATAATCCGCGAAAGTGATGTTGAAAAATTCAAAAATAAGCTTGCTGAATTTGAAAAGATTTTTCAGTATCATCCGGATTGCTATGAAGTTCTGCCTTCCGAAGGGGCTTCAATAGTAAGAGACTAAAAGTCTTTTTATACTTGGGTGTGGGGGAATAATGAATCTGCTGCTTTCTAATGACGATGGTTTTGACTCCGAGGGAATAAAAATTCTTGCAGAAAAGCTGTCGCAAAAACATAAGGTTTATATACTTGCCCCCGATTCTAACCGTTCTGCAGTTTCCCATCATATTACAATGTTCAAAGAGAACAAACTTGTAAAAGTTGATGAAAATATCTGGGCCTGTTCGGGTTATCCTGTAGATTGTGTCTTTGCAGGTATAGAAAGCTCCCTTTTTGGAGTTAAGATTGACGCAGTCATTTCCGGAATTAATCGCGGGGCTAATATGGGAACCGATATAATCTACTCCGGAACCTGTGCCATTGCCAGACAGGCAGTTTTGAGCGGGCTTCCGTCTGTAGCCTTTAGCCTTCAATCAGCAGATAAGGAAGATAACTGGGAAAGCGACTTTAATTTTACTCCTCTTGCAGGCTTTGCCTTAAAAAATCTGGAAAAACTTTTATCTCTGGCAAGAACCAGGGCCCCGAGAGCCTTTGTTAATGTAAATGCACTTTCCAAAGATAGTTATGAAGAGGCTATAATTACAAATAAGCTTTGTATCCGTCAATATAATGATAAGGTAATTTCAATTCATGATAAGGATGATAAATATCATACTGAATTTATAATGGGACATAATGAAACCCCTTTCATTGAAGATACAGACTATGGAATATGTAAAAGCGGGAGGATAGCAGTCAGTGTTGTGTATGCAGACCCTCTGTGTCCACAAATAGTAGACGATATGGAGTTTTCGCTGTAAAATAGTAGAATAAAAAACGGGTGGGAAAAATGGCAGAAAATATTTTAGCTCAGGGCATATCTCTTTATAATCAAAAGGCCTATACAGGAGCCTTATCCTTCTTTTTGTCACTGCCTGTAGATTGCGGTGCAGATAAAAATGAAATAGCTTATTATCTTGGACTGTGTTACGCAAAGATTGAGCGATATGATGATGCTCTGCTTTATCTGGAGCAGGTAGTTACTTCCGGAACTCATATTGAAAGAACTCTGCAATGCCGTTTTCTGCTGGCAGTAATCTATGCACTTTCCGGACGAAGAAGACTGGCCGATTTTGAATTGAACAAGCTTCTTGAGACAGGATATATGACTCCTTCCGTATATGCCGCCATTGCTTATGTTGCCTGGGAACAGAATGATACGGAAAAATGTCTTGCTTTTTATGAAAAATCCCTCAAGGAAAATCCTTCTAATATAACTTCTCTTAACGGGCTGGGCTATGTTCTTGCCTGCCAGGATAAGGATTTAACCAGGGCTCTGTCACTCTGCAAATCTGCAGTAAATTCTGCCCCTGATTCTGCTGCCTGTCTTGATTCTCTGGGCTGGGTTTACTACAAGCTGGGCTTATATGATGATTCAAGAAAGTATCTGGAACAGGCAGAAATGCTGGATCGTAATAATGAAATAATACTGGAGCATATTCAGATCTTAAATAAGGCGGGTCGCTCATGAAAAAGATTCTTGCTTCTTTTACAGCTATATTATTAGTTTTTTGTCTATGGGGTCAGCAGACTACTGCAAATGCCGGATTATTTGTTACAGAAGACAGAATAAGAACTGGGGAAGAAGGCTTTGCTGCAGAGGAATTCAGAAGGGGAGTTCAGGCCTATTATAAAGGCTCCTATAATGATGCCATAGTCCAATTCGAAAAGTCCCTTGCATATCTTCCTGATGACAACCTTATTCTTGAATGGCTGGGAAAAGCCTATTATAAAGCCGGAATGGAGGGAACTGCACTTTCTTACTGGCAGACTGCCCTTGATAATGGATATGGCGGACTTTTACTTGATAATAAAATAGAAATAGTTAAAGAAAGACGAATAACCGGAGATTCAGAAGATAAACTCATGAGGCTTTCTGAATCTGGCAGCTTTGAAGGAAATGTAAACGATATAATGATTTTTTCGGGGCCTGTTTCAGTTCTGCCAAATTATGACGGCAGCTTTTGGGTAACAGCTTATGCTTCTAATGAACTGCTTCGTATTTCCCTTAACGGAAAGGTTTTGGATCGTATAACAGGTCCTCTGGTAGGCTTTGACCGGCCGCTGGATATAATAAGACTTGCAGACGGAAATCTTTTGTTGAGTGAAGCCGCCGGAGACAGACTGGCCCTGCTTAATGAAAAGGGAAAATTTATAAAATATATCGGCTCTAAAGGACGGGGAGTTGGGAATATTGTTGGTCCTCAATATCTTGCCCAGGATTCCCTTGGAAGAATTTATGTTACAGATTTTGGAAACCGCAGGGTAGATGTTTTTGATGCTGAAGGTCAAGGACTTTTTTATTTTGGTGGAAAAAGCGGCTCTTTTAAAGGCCTTAAATGTCCGACGGGAATTGCTGTCGTAGAAGACAGTGTCTTTGTTGCAGATGAAGACAGCGGCTGCATTTATGAATTTGACCGTTCCGGAAATTATATTCGTGAGCTTGTACAAAAAGACACCTTTACAAAGCCTGAATCCCTTAAACTCTGGCAGGGAAATCTGATTGTCTGCGATAAAAATAAAATTGTTTCAGTAGACATTTCATCAGGTTCTATCTTTGAATATGCAAGCACAGGAAATGCTCCAAGCAGGGTTACCTCTGCCGTACCGGATATAAATAACAATGTAATTGCAACGGATATTACTGCAAACGAAATTTACATAATGTCAAAGGTTCAGGAGCTGGTAGGAGGTCTTTTTGTTCAGATAGAGCAGGTTGACGCCTCAAATTTCCCGGAAGTTTCTGTCGAAGTTAAAGTAGAAAACCGCCATCGTCAGCCACTTGCGGGACTGGAACTGGAAAATTTCTACATTACCGAAAATAAAAGGGCTGTTTCAAATTTACAGTTTATTGGAAGTGCGGCAAATAATACTTATGCAGATATAACCATAATAATTGACCGTTCTTCTGTAATGAAGCAATATGCTTCTGAAGTTGAAACTGCCGTAAAGGAAATTGCAGCTGCAATGAATGGCAGGGGAAGTCTCCGGGTAATAAGCGCAGGAGCCCTTCCTGTTACAGAGTATACAGGTAAACCCGAAGGGGTTTCAGAATTTACAATTTCTGCCTTAAAAACTCAGTATGCAGACCAGGTGCCTGTGGATCTTGCCCTGAGACTTGCAACAAACGACTTGATTAATGGTGCCAAAAAAAGAGCCATAATAATGATTTCTGAGGGAAGCGTTTCTTCTTCTTCCTTTGAAAAATATACCCTGTCTGAGCTTACTGCTTATATGGCCAATAACTGTGTAGACTTTTCTTTAATTCAGGTTTCACAAAAAGCTCCTGCAGCAGAATTTGATTATCTTGTAAAGAATTCCTCAGGTGAAAGCTATTATGTTTTCCGTCCTGAAGGGCTCAGCTCCATTGTAAATGACATCATATCAATTCCAAAGGGAATTTATCAATTAAAATATGTTTCTGCTTTGGCAACAAGCTTTGGCCAAAAATATCTGCCTGTTGAAACAGAGGTTTTCCTTATGAACAGAAGCGGCCGTGATGAAAGCGGATATTTTGCCCCTCTTGAATAATTAAGAGTTTATTAAAAGCTTAATTTAATTCCAAGACTATACTCAAGAGCAAGCTTAAAAGCCTTGTTTTTTTCAAAAGAAAATAAAAGTCCGGCTCCGCTGCTTATTGAACAATTATCCAAAAATAAGATTTCGCTGTCATGACAGTATTCATAAATTTGTGTATTTGAAGTTTTTGAGTTTGCAAGACTTAAGATAAAGCTGTCTGTCATAAAGCTTTTAAAATCAACCTTGTCTGATCCGGGCCAGCAAAGTTTAGTCAGACTAAGCAGCAGGCTTTTGGAAACATTCCTTTTATAAGAAAGGGTATTTTTTAATTTGAAATTGCTCTTGTTATCTAAAGAAAAGTCGCCTTTTAAGCTTATGGTATCGTTTGTGTTTGCCTTTCCTGTATAAAATGTCATTAAGAAATTTGAATTAAGGCTGTAAAGGGGCTTGATTTTACTGTTTGCTGCAAAGCTTATTATAAAGGAGCTGTCAGCTGAAAATTCTTCCTGCTTGTACCAGTTAAAAAAGTTTATGATACTGTCGCTTCCAAAAAGATTGATAAAGCTGGAAGCGGCATTGATTTTAAGCTGATACAAATCATTGACAGAAGAGTCACTCATGTTAAGGTTGCGGCTTATTCCGGCACCGGCAGAAAGAGGAATAAAAAAGTCTTTGAGATCATTAAATAGTCTTCTTTTCCAGACAAGTTCATAATTTAATGAATCAGAAATGGAAATGGCTTTTGCAGAATTAAGGTCTTTCCTTATTTTATTGTAAAGGGATTGTTTTTCTGCAAGCTCATAAAAAGGTAAGGCCCTGTAATAAAAATTAAAAAAGTTCTGGTTTTGAAAAATAAGGGAAAGATCCTTTCCGTAATCTTCAGGGCTTTTATTTTGAATAAGATTTGCTTCATGCTTTAATGAAAAACTGAGAGCATTATTTAAAGAGCTGAAAGGAAGGGTAAAGCCTGAATAAACCAGAGTAGAAAAAGCCTTGTCACTAAGACTGGTCTTATTTCCTTTTAAGGAATACTCAATGGAAGGGGAAAGGCCTGCCGCATTAAATTCAGTTTTTAAAGAAGTATAAAGCTCTGTATTTCTTTTTGAAGCATCTTTTCCATCCGTAAACTGGGTTTTTGAAGTATCATACCAGCTTACAAAATAGTTATTAAAAGTAGACCAGTCAGTGTTATTTTCATGAGGATGGTTTGTTGTAAGTTCTGTTTTGTAACGGCTGCTTAAACTTGTTATGCTTTTGTTTAAGTTTAATTCCATTGTAAGATCTGCAGCATATCCCTGTTTTTTACTGTTTGAATTTTCTCTGGCGTTGGCAGATACATTAAAGAGGATTGAAAAGGGTTCATAAAGACTTTTTGTATTGAATTTAATATAATCCGTTTTTTGGCTGCTGGCAGAAGCTTTTGAAAACCTGTATATTTCTCCAAAATCAAAAAAATTGAATAAAGGCTGACTGCTTTGTAAAAGGTGGCCCGCATTTAAAGAAGAATCTGCATCTGCAGAAAAAGTGAGATTCCAGAGACTATAAGAAGCCTTTATCAAAGCCTTAAGGTAATCTGCTCCCCGGCCTTTTTCCGTAATATTAATTCCTTCTTCTGATTGAGCCTGTATAAAGCCGGAATTAAATTTTATGTAGGCTTGAGTAAGATTTTTTAATGCAAGACTTGAACTTGTATCTTTATAATAAAGATTGGAAATATAAAAATGCCCGCTTTGAGGATTTTCTGCATATTCTGCAGCCGGAATTAAAGTAATTTTTTCCCTGCATGGTATAAGATTTTCATTTATAAAAAGCTCATAAGAAGAAGGAGAAAGCAGCAGATCATCCAGATAAACTTTGTGACTTTGACTTTCAATAGTAAGAGTATGATATTCCGGCTTTTCATTGCAAAGGGGAAGCAGCAGGGAAGAATCAAGAATAAGGGAAAGAGCCTTTTCTTCTGTCTGTGAAAGAAGGCAGTATTCTAAAGAAAGGGGACTGGTTAAGGCAAAATCAAAACAGATTTTTTTATAGTCAGAAAAAGAAGCAGGTGAAAAATCAGAAAGGCTGGTAATGCTTTTGTCTTCTTTTTGGGCTGCCGTTTTAATAAGATTCCATTGTAAATCCAAAGCATAAGAAGTAGAAGAAAAATAATTTTTATGAGAAGGTGAAAAAAGGTCCTTTACAATATTTGAATTTACCAGGACTGATGAACCATAGATAAGCTGAGCTGGAGTGGAAGTTATTGTGTAAGGGCCTGCATAAAGAATTCCCTTTTGGTTAATTCCGGAAAGAGGAGCTTTTTCTTCAATAAGGATTTCTGCTTTTTTACTGTATCTTATTTTAGAAGCTGCTTCCCCCGGAATTTTGATTTTTACAGTCTGCCATTCTTCTTTTGATAAATCCAGACTTGTAATTACATTTTCTTCCAGAAGGGAATTTATTTTCCAGGAAGGAGCCTCTTCCTTCTGACCTTCTTCAAGGCTTCCAAGAATCAGATATACATCAAGCTCTTCATTTTTTAGAGCCGGTCCGGGCAAAATCTTAATTTCAAAATACTCAGCCCTGTAAAGATTTTCTGCCTTATCTAAAGGAATTTCAAATACGGCACTCTGCTTTTGTCCGGGTTTTTCTCCCTTTGAAAAATCCCAGGCAAGATTAAGTTTTAAACTGTCTTTGCTTTTTTCTGTTTCAGCCATTTTACTGCTTTTGACAAGCAGGGCCTTTGCCATATCAGGCTTTTCATAAGCAAGGCTTACGGCATCTTTTATTGTTACAGGACCATTTGAAAAGCTTATGCCGCTGCTTAAAGCCGAAAAGCTTTGTTTTTTATTCTGGACTATAAAATAATTAGTATCTAAAAGCAGGGGATAAAAACCTGTATAACTGATATCAAAAGTCAGGGCAGAATTCAGTTTGTAAACATAACCTAAAGCTGCAGCAAAGCTTCCCTGGGAAAGCTGGTCACTTTCTTCCTTCCAGGTGATATATATTTTATCGCTTTCGAGAGCAGGTTTTTCAAGACTTACAAAACCTGTCTGAGGATTATATATGGCGGAACTTTCTATAATCCCGTTTCTGTATACTCTTACCGAAGCGGCCTGAACAAATTTTCCAATGTCATATTCTTTTACAGGATTCATATTCTGCTGAACAAGAAGCAGATTGGAAGTTTCTCTTCCGCTAAGATAAAGCAAGGGATATTCGTCTGCAAAAGGAAAACGGTATTGGGGACTTGAAGGCCGATATTTTTGATTAACCTTGCTTATCTGAACAAGACCTTCTTCCTCATCAGCTATATCCAGAGAATAATCAGTCCTCTGACTGTCATTTCTTTTGTCTCTTATAAAAAAGTCTATGATTGAAAAATCCTTTGAACTGCTGTTTAGGGCATAAAGGTTTGAGCAGGCATAAGGAGAAAAACTTAATGGACTTTGAATAATAAAAGCTTTTTCACCATTTATAAGGCTGGTCATATCCTTTTCTGTCAGAGAAGAAAAAGAGGAAAGCTTTATTTTTTCCTGGGATTTGCTTCCGAAATAGGCCTGGATTTGTCCTGCAAAAGTATCCGGGTCATCGTAAGTGCCGGTATCTTTTAAAAGAAGCTTACAGTCCTCTTGAGAAAAAAAAGTCAGGAGAATATAGGGCGGCTGTTTAGAAGAAGAATAGTCATTAAGATTTTTATTTATATAAAGGAGGCCTTGCTGCTTTATGATTAAATATTCCTGAGAAGAAAGCCTGTTATAGCTTATGCCGTCACTGTCTTTATAATTTCCATCACTGTTTTGAATATAAATATCTTTAATATCTGCTATTACATCAGAAGGAATATAAAAGCATTGTGAGTGAAGAAAGGAAGATAAGGGTCTGGTTATTTCTTTAATGCTATTGTTTCCATAAAAGACTGCGCTTTTACTGTTAAGCATGTCGTATCTTAAAAGAAAATCTGCCTGCCATTTGGTCCGGTTTTTGTCTTCCAGATGCAGCATCAAGCCCGGAGCCTGATTTTCACCGCCGCCTGTTTCATAACCTAAAAGAGAAGAAGAATAAACTTGAGGAAAAGTAATTCCCCTGTTGGAAAGCTTAAATTCCCTTACAATTCCATCAGATTTATAACCAAGGGTATAAGAGTTATGTTTGAACTGATCAAGAAAATCCATGGAAAAATAAAAGTTTTTTGTAATATTTACCAGGGCCGAAAGGTCTATTTCCTGATTAAAGACCGGGAGGTCTGCCTTTATTTCAAAGGGATTTGAATAACCAAAGGTAGAGGAAACATTGCCTTTTAAATCTCCTTTCCAGTAGCCCTTTATGCTGTAGGAACTTTCCTGATCTTCATAAATCTGGGCATTAAGAGAAGGCGTAATACAAAAAAACAGTAAGCCCGTTAAAAAAATTAAAAAGGCTTTTAATCCTTCGTTGAGCTTTTGAAGCATTCTTGCCTTGTGAATTTTTAAACCGGGATGTTTTTGTTCCAGCTTTAAGATTGCATTTTCTACTTTCTGGATTTTTTCGCTGCCGTCGTCAAAAAGACTTTGTTGAACCGGCTTTTGCTCAGTATCTACATTTTCAAGTCCAATGCCAATCAGCCTTATTCCACGGCCTCTTTCGTATTTATGTTCAAAAAGTTCCCTGGCATGAGAAAAAAGAGAATCCAGGGTTAGAATATACTGACTGTAGGTTTCCTGGATAGATACAGTCGTAAAATCTTCATAGCGGATTTTTACCATAACTGTTCGGCTGCAGGCTTTTTCTTTAAGGAGCCTGAACATTACAGAATGACAAAGCTCAAGAATTACAGTTTCGGCATCGTAAGAATCTGTCAAATCATAAGGAAAAGTCCTTTCATTACTTATTGAATGGCTTTTTGCTTTTCTGTCAAAATCTACCGGTTCAATTCCCCGGACTGCATTGTAAAGAAAGTTGCCGGTACTCTGTCCGAACATAAAAGTTAAAGATTCCAGAGATCTTTCATGAATGTCACGGGTGCTTTTTATTCCTTTACTTTTTAGTGCTGCTTGAGTCTTGTCTCCGATTCCCCATACTTTCTTTAAGGGGAGCTTAAGCATAAAAGCTTCTTCTTCTCCGTGATTTATACAGTAAAGGCCGTCAGGTTTGTTCATGTCTGAAGCAATTTTTGCAAGATATTTTGTCGGGGCCAGACCGACAGAAACTGTCAAGCCTGTGTCCTGTTTTACCCGGGCTTTTATTTTTTTTGCAGTTTCTTCAGGAGGACCAAAGAGTTTTTCTGTTCCTGTTAAATCAATAAAGGCTTCATCAATAGAAATCTGCTGAACATCAGGAGAGTATTCATTAAAGATTTCCATAATCTGACAGGAAAGTTCAGAATATCTTTTCATCCTTCCGTGGACAAAAATTCCCTGAGGACAGAGCTGGTAGGCTTTTGCAACCGGCATTGCTGAATGTACTCCAAAAACTCTTGCTTCATAAGAGGCTGTGGAAACAACGCTTCTTCTGTCTTCCGGCTTTCCTCCTACAATTACAGGTTTTCCTTTGTATTCCGGATGATCCAGTTGTTCTACAGAGGCAAAAAAAGCGTCTAAATCTACATGAAGGAAATAATGCTTAACCTCTGCCATCTTTACCTTCTATAAATAAACTTTTTGTCAAAGAATAATACTTTTCTTCTCCTGTAGAAGAATCAATGGCAGAAAAAATTATTTCTGCACTGATTGTCTGACTATTAAATGAAGAGCCATAATTAAATTCCAGGTTTTTTGAAGGATAAAGGGGAAGGGGAAAGAAAATATGGTTGGCCTGCAGCAGGGTAAAATCATTTTCGGAATATAAAACCGGTGAAAGTTCCGGGTCTGAACCCTGCACGGAAAAAGAAACATACACAGGAAGTTCCTTGCAGTCTATGTAGACACTTCTTATGGTATCTTCAAAAATGTTTTTGTCTTTATAGGAAAGGGCAAAATCAAAAGCAGGATCTTTTATTTCATTTGAATCATTAATAACCTGGATCTGCAGGTTTTTATCATTTCCTTTTTTGCCGGAATAAAAAATTCTGTTTAATAGGACAAGAAGCAGAAAAACAAGGATATAAGTTATAGAGATTACAAGGGCATAGAGTCTTTTTTTTGTATAATATTTTTTAAGGGCATTAAAAAGCCTTAAGAACATAAGGTAAAGAGGCAGAAGTATGAAGGACATCAAAAATGGCTGGGCCAGACTATGAATAAGGAGGTTATGCAGCTTACTTATGTCAGAAGTATTAAAAAGGGCATTAATGTAAGGAACAAAAGGGATTATAAGAAAAACAAAAAGAATTATATGAATCCAGTTGCGGCGAAAAATCAGGGAGATTACAGAAACTATATAAATAAGTATAAAAATAGGAAAGAGAGAAATATCAAGCAGGGAAAAAATAACAAGATTTATGAAGGTATCAAGTACAAGCAGAAAATCCAGAGAACGGGTAGTATATTTTTTTAAAAGCGAAAGGTTAAGCATAAAAAAGCCCGATACCAGCAGCAGGGAAATCATTATCTGAAGAATTATAAAACCATAAACGGTATAATTTGCAGCAGCTTGGGGAATAAGAAGAATATATAACCATTTACCAAGAAAAAAACCTGCAAGGGTAAGCAGAAAAATAACGGGCAGAACATACCAGTTGGCTTTTATTTCCTGCCAGAATTCAACTTTAAGGTTTTTATTGATAAAGCTAAGGCAGAAAACCAGGATAATGGCCAGAATCAGAAAAATGATAAGAAGCTTTATAAGCCTTAATTCCGAAAGCCATATTCTTTTTCCAAAAAAGCGGAACATAAAGCTGTGGGAATCATCATTCTGTTCAAACCCTGATTTTTCATAAGAATCTATAAGGCTTAAAATAACTTTTTCTACTTTAGTTTTATCCTTTATACCGGCACAAATACAGGGAATGTTTGTTTCGGCAAAAGCAAGAAAAACGGGATCTTCAGAAAAAGAAAAATCTGCAACCTGACTTATAAAAATGAGAGGCAGATCATCGGTTATATGGGCATCACTGTAGGCATCAAACATATCCTTGAGCATCCAGGATGGGGAATGTTTTTTATTACTGCCTGTAAGAATTGCATTTTTTCTTGAGCTTAAATCAAAAAGTATGGCAGAATTCTGAATATTTGTATCAAGAGACTGGGTAAAAACCTGAGAACCATAAATAATATTATCTTTTTCCAGAAATTTTCTGTTTCCGGGACTAAGAACAAGCGTAGAATTATAATTTTTTTCTTTCAGGGCATTAAGAATAGGGATTAAGAGCTCTTTATTCTGAGCCAGGTCTTCCATATAAAAAAAGAGAATTAAATTGTTTTCAGAAGGTGTGTCTTTTGGGGAAAATCTGACGATAATATTATAAGGCAGGCTGTTACTTCCTCCTGCAACCAGAGGTTGGAGCTGGGGAGAAAAGCCGTTTTTTTCAATAAATAAAAACATTGAATCGCATAGATTTTGGCCTTTTGACTGGTTTATATCCTGCGAAAAAATAAAGTTAGATATTATTGAGAAAAACAAAATAGTAAGAATTGCATTTTTAAGCTGCTTCATCTGTATTCAGTTTATTATTTAAGTGTTTACAATGCAAGACCCTTATTGTATAATAATATAAATAGTCCTTTGGACTATTTATATTAACGAGTATTTGCCTTGTCCGCAAAGAGTTCACATTTTTGCTTCGCAAAAACCGGCAAAACTCCTAATTAAATATGTATAACAAAAAGTAAAAATTGAGAAGGTAATATGAGCGCTTCTGATAAAAAATTTATTATTGAATTGCCACTGAAAGTAATCCTCACAGAAGATGGTGCATCTAATTTTATCAGTCATAATAAAAAGCTGATGAGGTTCCGTCTTGCTGACAATGTTGACGAATATGGTATTTCCTTAAATAAATTTTCTCCACAGTCAATTCAGAGTATGATTCTTCTGGATTATATTTCTAAAATTGAAATTTCAATGTCGGAGTTTGTTTCTTCCCGCCAGGAAGTAATGGATCTTTCCAAGGTTGTCGTATATTCCCTTTTGTACAAGCAGTTTGACCGCGATGTTTATGCAGCCCTTATTCAGTGTGAATGTGTTCGCAAGCATAACAGGGCAAATCCAAGTCACCTTATTGATGAAAAAACCCAGATGAGCGAAAGACAGCTTCGTTCTATCCTGCAGAACAAGGAAAATATAATTCAGCAGA
>JAEEGL014300123.1_pt1 | contig 14998 bp, 13 predicted proteins | sample 9134231 | NCBI WGS metagenome assembly JAEEGL01 (sample SAMN16246548, study PRJNA631951) | gut metagenome | biome: gut microbiome; feature: rumen; material: fiber-attached | host: Bos | place: Iran: Karaj | collected 2018-10
AAAAAGCTCTAATCCCTCGGAGGAATGCCTCCTCGGGAAGAGCTTTTAATTTAATCGGGGTGACAGGATTCGAACCTGCGACCCCCTGGTCCCAAACCAGGTACTCTAGCCAAGCTGAGCCACACCCCGAAAACAGTAAGATTATACTATCAAATGCCGTTCAAAACAAGCAAATGACTGTATTTACACCGAGTGTTATAATGTTTCCCGATAAATGATTCTACGGAGAATAACATGAAAAAAATACTTTCTGTCATACCTGCGATCGCTCTGGCAATTCTCATAACAGGATGCGGGTATAAACCGGGAATGGTCAAAAACGAAGTATATACCAACAAAACATTCGGAATAACCATCACACCTCCGGAAGGTATGATCTTCAAGGAAGACCCCACAGAGTGCGCGGACTACATGGTTGCCTATAGTTATTGCATACTTCAGGGAGAACAGGATTCTTTTGAAGCAGAATATGCTATAGAAAGCATTCCCGGCGGTCTTATAGTTGTTTCCGAGGACAATCCCGGAGATTTCACAGCCGATAAATTCGTCGAAAACGTTCAGGCACAGCAGAGCGAAAAACTCTTCTTTACATACAATACAATCATAGACAAAGATGTCACCATTAACGGTGTCAGCTTCAGACAATTAACTTTCGACAGTGCCGGAAACCATCAGACGTTTCTGATCAAAGTATATCCCGACAGAATCCTGTTCATATACATTTCAACTTCCAAAGCCGGTGTTGACTCGGGGCTTGAAGAAGAGCTTATCAACTCAGTCTCATCCATACAGTAATATGCAAAAATAGTCAGAGAAAACATTCTCTGACTATTTCACATTTAATCAAGGTCTATGGAATCTGAGATGTAGTACAGATAATCATGATCAATGCAGTAGTTTTTGATGCCGCTCCTCAGAGTCCTGTGTTCATCCGCATCATCCACATATTCAAGCAGGAATATATATGCTCCCTGATCACCGTACTTTTCTATGTAACCGGTAAAATATTCCCTGTCTTCATCGGACGCAAAGGTCAGAGCATCGTTATCCCAATCGATGTATGAAAAGACGCTTTCCTGGTTGATGCCGGTTATGACATCGGTCCAGGATCCCATTGACGCACAATAAGCATCAAGGAAAGCATCCCCGCCATTGATAATGACATCGCATCCCATGCCCTTCAGTCCCTTCATTATCACTGCCAGGCCGTTCAGGATATCCTCCGTGGGATAGTTATAATACACATCACAGTTATCAACAAAGAAACCGTTTATCCCCTTTTCAAGAAGTTCGGGAGCCAGCTCATTCAGAATGAAGTTCTGCCATCTCTCATCGGATACTTCGATCCATTCTTCACCGTCCCAGTTCTCATAATCACCGAGGGTAAGATCCGCATAATCATTGTAATAATCCCTGAAATCTTCGAGTGAACCGATATTGATATAGCTATAGACATACTTCTGATATCCGTAAGTGAAATCAACTATCTCATCCCTGCTGTGATACTGTGCATCGATGACAATATAGTTGTAATCGTCCAGTTCGCTCAGATTCCCGTCATAGTCAAGGAACACGCCGTATTTGGCAGCATACTGATCCTTTTTTTCGGGATAGACGGAAAGCGGGTACGGATCGAAGTTTTCTTCACGCTGCCAGACCTTCTTGTACTGCTCACAATATTCATAGAATTCCTCGGTAAGGTTTTCGGAGATCACCATGCTCATATGGCTGAAATCACTGTTGTGAGGGCAGAACCCGCCGCAGGCTTTGTAGACATCACCGTTTTCGTCATATATGATCAGATAGCTGAAGCCGCCGTCCATGGTTGTCTCCGGATCCGCTTCCTCGGGATCGAGAAAGAAAAGCTTACGGAGATCGATCTCTTCTTCAATATTCGCATACTGTTCTTCGGTAAGATCAAAAAAGCGGACATCGGTATATTCCTCACCGTTTGAAAGCGTGTGATCGAATCCCACCTCAATCCTTCCGTCATATCTGACCTTGACGATCACTGTCGGGGCACCTTCAAGGAAATCGCCGGTAAAATAATCCATTCCGACAAGATATTCATCGCTTATAAGCGACTCATCAAAATAATATAAAGGTGTCACCGGAGTGACAGGATCCGTATTTCCGGCAGATGACGGAGCGACGGAAGTCACCGGGGTAACTGCCGCCTGATCATGTGCAGGCAACTGATCGTTAGTCTTTCCGCATCCGGCCAAAGCACATGCCGTAAGCACTGTCATTATCCATAAAATGATCTTCTTTTTCATATATCGTTCCTCGCAAAAAAGAAAACAAAAAAACGTCCCTACATCAGTACAGACGGTTTTCATATCATTTTCGTCACATCATGCCATCATTCAGATATCCTATGGTGAAATGGTCCTGTCCCCTGTCATCGACCTCCCAGATACAGAAGCTGGGCTTTCTGCCCTCCTGTCTGGGGTAAGAGAGCGAACCGGGATTGACTATGTAGCAGTCATGACCGTAGCTTACCTCAGGTCTGTGCGTATGCCCGAAAAATGCTATATCGCAGTCCCTTGCGACCGCTTCATCCCTGAGCATTTCTATCGATACGGATACCCTGTAATGATGTCCGTGCGTGATGAAAACCCTGTGTCCGAAAAGTCTCTCTTCAAGTTCCCTGGGAAGTGCGCAGAAATAATCGTTATTGCCTGCGACAAGGTAAAGAGGGCATTTGACGCTGCGTCTTATATCGTCCTCTCCGCCTTCGACATCCCCGCAATGGATAACAAATTCCGCGTCGGGATGCATCTTCATAACCTTGTGAAAATTATCGTTATTGCCGTGAGTATCGCTCACGATGATCGCTTTTTTCACCTTTCGAGCTCCGTTCTCATTTTTCTGAGTGCCTTGCCCCTGTGGGAGATCTTGTTCTTCTCAAGCTCGGGGATCTCACCGGTACAGCACCCTATCTCGGGACAATAGAAAATGGGATCGTATCCGAATCCGAACTCACCCTTTTCCTCATATCCTATGCGTCCCTCAACGGTCTCCCTTACACACTTTTCGGTTCCGTCGGGGAAAACCGCAGCTATGGCACAGACAAATCTTGCCGTCCTCTTTTCATCGGGAACACCCTCAAGCCTTTCAATGATGTTGTTGTTCTTGATTGTATAGGGAGTATCCTCGCCCATGTATCTTGCAGAATATATTCCGGGTTCTCCGTTAAGTGCATCTACGACAAGTCCCGAATCATCCGCAAGCACGATATCGTCCGGAAGAAGCTCGTGCACCGCTCTTGCCTTGATCAGTGCGTTCTCTTCGAATGTTGTTCCGTCCTCAACTATATCGGGATCTATTCCGGCTTCCTTCATGGAAAGGATCTCATATCCGCTTCCTTCCATGATCTCGCGTATCTCACGCATCTTACCCTTGTTGCCGGTTGCAAAAACTAATCTCTCCATGACTCTTCTCCCATCTTTTCAGCCGCTTCGAGTACTGCCTGATAAAGTCCCTTTGCCAGTTTTTCCCTGTAGGAATCGTCCGTCATAAGCTCATTTTCACGGCTGTTATCACAGTTCCCGAGAGTAATGTAAACCGCGGGAACATTTATATCATACAAAACACTTCCTTCGGGCGCCTCTTCGATACCGCACGCTTTGTCGGATACCGCAATAGCAGTATTCTTCAGGCAGCTTTCGCAGAGCTGTATGCTTCCGTATCCGGGGATGTAATACATCGGATCGTAATATGTCCTGATACCGTGATGATCGGCACCGTCATGGGATACACCCACTCCGATGTAAATATCCGCACCCGTCTCCCGTGTCAGTTCAGCTGCGGTCACATATCTTCCGTCAGTTACATCTGCTTCGGCGATATAAACCTTCACACTGTCAGCGGCCAGAAGCGTTTCGCATCTTCCGGCAACATCCGTCAGAACGCCTGCTGCCGAGTAGCTGTCCTCGGGATCCATAACGACCACAAAATCATAGAGATCCGAAGGAGAAACCGCCTCCATAGTGACCGTATCCTCATCTATCGAAAGCACGTATTCGTACACGCCCGACATATCGAAAATAAGGAGTGCTCCGGTCCTGTCATATGCGACGGAGCAGCGGCTTACAAGTCCCGGGTCACCCGTGATCCTGCCTGAATCGACCGAAACTCCGGCTTCCGACAACGATCCGTAATATCCTTCAGAACCGGTATTGATATGTACAAGGAATCTTCTTTCGTTGTAAAGGTTTTCCGTGACGATATCCGATGCCCTGACACCCGCCGGAACACTGAACTTTACGATATTCTGCATATCAATGGGTGCCGCGGAAATAGGTATCGCATCCGACATATTGATCATCTCATCGTCGCTCACATTTGCGCTCGTGATCACGATCGGCTTGATCATACAGTAATAAAGGCATACCGTAACGCATGCCGCAAAAAGAAGACTCCAGAGCAGTCCGGTATACAGCCTGCCCGAAAGCCTTGTCTCCCCTTCAAGCTGGGGATCCGTATATTTGACATAAGGAACCTTTTTTACCTGTCCGGACATTTAATCCTTCTTCCTCGAGGGAGGCTTGGGTCCCCTGAATTCGTAAAAGTAAGTCTTCATCATTCCGTTGTAGATCTTGCGATTCTTATCGGCTCTTCTTCCGATATCGCTCTCAGCCTTTTCATATGAGCTGATGATATACATGCTCCAGCTGTCAAGTGCCTTGTATCTTTCACCGAGTATGCGGTACAGCTCTCCGACCTCCGACTTATCCATGAGTCTTTCGCCGTAGGGCGGATTGGTGATTATAAATCCGTACTTTTTCGGATGTGAAAGTGCGGCAACATCCCTGGTCTGGAAATGGATCAGATGCTCCACGCCCGCGTCGGCCGCATTCTTCCTCGCTACCTTTATGACCTCGGGATCGGCATCATAGCCCTGGATATCGGTCTCCTTTACGTCAATAACAAGATCCCTTGCCTCTTCGTAAGCATCGTTCCACACGCTCTTCGGAACGATATGCTCCCAGTCACATGCCGTAAAGAATCTGTTCATTCCGGGAGCCATATTTGCCGCCATGAGAGCCGCCTCGATGGGGAAGGTACCGCTTCCGCAGAAAGGATCGACCAGGATCCTGTCACCTCTCCAGGGAGTGAGCATGATAAGTCCCGCGGCAAGGTTCTCTGCAATGGGTGCCTTGGCGGTAAGCTTCCTGTAGCCTCTTTTGTGAAGCGATTCACCGGTGGTGTCGAGACCTATCGTGACCTCGTCCTTGTAGATAAACACCCTGAACGGAAAAGAATCACCATCCTCCGGAAAATGCTCGATATGATACACACCCTTGAGCGATTCCACCATGGCCTTCTTGACTATGGACTGGATGTCCGAAGGTGAAAAGAGGGCGGATTTAACACTTGATGCCTTGGTTACCCAGAATTTTCCGTTCTCGGGTATGAATTCTTCCCACCTTACGGCCTTCACTCCTTCGAACAGCTCGTCAAAGGTCTTCGCGGTAAAAGAGGCCGCCTTTATGAGCAGCCTTTCCGCCGTACGTGAACATATATTGACCCTGGCGACGGCTTCGGCATCGCCTTCAAAAGTAACCCTTCCGTCGGAAACTGATGTTACGTCGTAGCCAAGATCGATTATCTCTTTTTTCAGCACAGACTCCATGCCGAAATGACATGGAGCCATGATCTCAAATATCCTGTTAATGGTTCAGTCCTTTCCCCAGCCTAAGATCATCTCGGTCTTGGTGGGATTGTTTACTATCTTGCAGAATTCATCCTCGGGCATCGGCCTGTAGAAATAGTAGCCCTGTATCATGTCACAGCCGGCATCGGAAAGGAATGCAAGCTGCTGCTCATTTTCGACACCCTCTGCGATGACATCGGCGCCGAATGCATGGGCCATGTTTATTGTCGACTTGATGATGGTCTCCGCCTTATCGCTCTGGCCTATCTTACGGACAAATCCTATATCAAGCTTGATGGTGTCGAATTCGTAGCTTTCGAGTGTTGAAAGAGAACTCATTCCGCTTCCGTAGTCATCGAGCAGTATCCTGACCTTCTTTTCCTTCATAACCTTCAGGAAATCCAGTGCATTACTCTCAAGATTTGCATAAGCGGACTCGGTTATCTCGATCTTTGCGGCTCCCTCGGGGAATTCGTCGCTGTCGAGGATCTCCTTGATCCTGTCGAGCAGCGTGGGATCGTAGAAATCCACCCTGGAAAGGTTGATGGACACGGGAACAAGCGGGAATCCCTCTTTGGAATTCTTCATGAGCATGCCGAAGACGTTCTCAGCCATGTACATATCGACTCTGGATACCTTGCCCGACTGCTCGAGTGCGGGTATGAAAAGTCCGGGGGAAACCATTCCCATATCGTGATGGTTCCATCTGACCAGTGACTCGGCGGATACAACCTTGTGGGTGATAGTATCGACGACCGGCTGGTAGAAGGATATGAGCTCGCGATTCTTTACCGCCTCTCCGAGGTCGGAAATCAGGATCATTCGGTTGACATAATCCGTACGCATCCTGTCGGTGTAATCAGTGTAAAGAATGACATCGGAATCAGCTATACTGGACTCCGCAAGCTTGGCTCTGTCTATCATGAGACCTACGGAAAGTCCGGTATCGGCAATGTGATAAATACCACATGTTACGCTAAAATCATACTGCTTATAGATACTTCTGTAGGTCATTTGGGTGAGCTTTTTCATCCTTGCGGCCTTGAGGTATTCATTCCTGATTATGGCTACGAAATGGTCACTCTCAAGGCGTCCCAGAACAAGAGGCTCCAGAACCTCTTTTATCTGGTCCCTTACCATAAAGATGACCTTATCTCCTATCTCTTCGCCAAAGAGGTCATTTACGGTCTTAAAACCGCGGATATTGGTGTAAAGAAGCGAATAACCCTTTGACAGGTCGAGCTTATTGATGCATATTTCGGCATCCCTGAGGAATCCGGCTCTCGAAAGGATATCGGTCATCCAGTCCCTGTCTATCATCTCGGTTATATCCTGGATGATACAGATCCTGGTGCCATCCTCGCCCTCAAGCGGCCTTATACGGATATCCATAGCCCTTCTGAAGCCGCCCCTTTCGGAGTGTACGGTCCTGGAAAAACAGCCCATGGATTCTATCTCGGATTCGATCACTGCCTTCGTCGACTGTCTTATGAGCAGGTCTCTCTCCCTTTCAATGATTATCTTGGACGCAAAATCTTGTATGAAGGCTTTGAAGTCCTTCGCCTTGTCGACACTGACGTCATATTTTGGTAGAAAATCACCCGTGAATTTGCTGATAAGCTTGCCTGTACTGGAGTTGATCTCAAAAACGCAAATGTAACCGCCTGTCATAATGGCATTCCAGTCACTTTCGCTGACATGGCTGTCAATCGTGCGCAAAGCGCCGTTTTCCAAGACTTCTCCCTTACCGAAGAACTTTGTGACGTCACCGTCAATTAAAAAGTAGCTTCCGTCGTCGATCAGGTAAAATTCCCTGTTCTTACTGTCCGGAACCACAATATCTTCCATCAGGTCAAATCCGCCGATCTTCTTGGATCTGAGGTATTCGCTGTGGGTAAGGATTATCCTGTCCGTAAGTCCCAGACCGTCGGTAAAGCGGTCAAATCCCGGTTCTACGGCCTCTCCGCCAAGTTCGGGAAGCAGATATACGGTCTCACAGGAGTTGATCGTTCCCGTGCTGAGAGCGATTATAACGCCCGGATACCCCGTAAGGAGCATCTTAAGGCTTATTTCTTTGAAGAAAGCGTTCTGAGCGCCTGCCATTCCGCCCGATAAAATGACCACATCCGAATTTCTGACCAGTTCAAAGGCTTCTGATGAGTTCCTGTGATCGAGCACGGTGGTCTTCTCAATGCCGAATCCGGCCTCGGTGAATGCCTGGGTATATCTGGTGGCGTTACTGTCGTTGTTCTCATAGTTATCGGGATCTGCGGCCACGACCAAAAGACCGGAGTTTTCCCTCCAGTATTTCTGAAGATTGCCGATAAAATCGTAGTCGTCGCTCAAATGAGCGGGGCCGGTCTCGGCTATCGTCCTGTATTCCACGAATGAACTTGTGAGAAAAACAACCATATATTTCCCCGTTTACCGGATACAGTTATACATATTGATTTTATCATAGAAACAGGGTGAATACTATTGCTTGGAAAGATGCTTTCTAAAGATTTAAGAATTGAAAAACTGCATAAGGGAAAGGGATCCGAACACGACAAAAACGTCGCGGGATCCTGTCTGAGAGTGTCCCGATCCCGGGATTACGGAAGCGATTTTTGAAGGCAGGGCATCATCAAGACTGTCCGCCACGGATATAGAGATCCTGCCGGTAAGCCCCAGCTCGTCACTGACCCTTACGGCTTCCGTAACAAGATCCTCCGAGGGTAATCCTCTCTTTCGGTCGGGTAAGTCGATAGCGGTAAAGGATACCGCACAGGGCAGCATGATACGAAGGATCTCTGTGTAATCCTTGTCTTTAAAAACACCCATTATCAAATGGATATTTACGCCTTCATTCAGGAATCCGTCCCTCTTCAGGGACTCAGAAAGAGCAGCGGCAGCGGCAGGATTATGTGCTCCGTCCCTGATGATGACGGGATCGTCATTTATCCTCTCATACCGTCCCGGCCATGATGCTTTAGATATGCCTTTTATAAAAATATCACTTGATATCGTTTTGCTCGGGAATAGACAGATAAGCTTTTCCTTAACCGCTTCCAGGGTATGGAGCGCGGCATTAAGGTTGTCCTTCTGATATGCTCCGGGGAGGGGATTTGCAAATCCTTCGGGTATGATATCTTCCTCTGCGCGGATACAGATTCCGCCTCTTAGGACAGCCTCCCTTTCCAGGATCCCTGCAGGATCATATTTCTTTCCTTTGCAGGAAATAAGGGGCATACGAGATATGATAACAGGTGTATTTTCTTTGATTATTCCTGCCTTGTTGAGTGCGATCTTCTCCGGATCGTCACCGAGGAATGACATATGGTCCATACTGACCGAAGTGATCACGCAGGCAAGCGGAGAATCGAATACATTGGTCGCATCTTCCAGTCCTCCCATGCCGCATTCGACTATAATAACATCCGCTTTTTTATCTTTAAAGTACTTAAATGCGGCGGCGGTCTCCGCTTCAAAACCAGTAGGCTTAAACTCCATTCCCTCTGTTGCATCCTTAACCGCCGATACCGCTTCGGCATAATCGGCTTCGGTGATGTCCTCTCCTCCTAGCCTTATCCTCTCCAGATACCTGAAAACGGAGGGTGAGGCATATCTGCCCACATTAAGGCCGCATTCATTAAGGGCACACTCAAGATAGGTACAAACAGAGCCTTTTCCGTTGGTACCCGCCACATGGATGACATTAAGGGCCTTCTCGGGGCTTTCGAGACGCTTCAGGAGCTCTTTTATGACCTCCGTACCCGGCTTAATACCCGATGAACCTGTATTTTCTATGTAATTCAGCGCTTCTTGAAAATCCATCGTACACATTGTATCATATCAAATATGTTGTAATTACATGTTTTTTGGGAGAATGCAATGCTTATTTCCACTAAAGGCAGATATGCGCTGAGCGTAATGGTAGACCTTGCCGAACACGAAAAAGAGGGCTACATTGCACTGGGTGATATCGCCGCAAGACAGGGAATGTCAAAAAAATACCTTGAAGCCATAATAAAGGATCTTGTAAAAGAAGAATTTGTAAAAGGCGTCAGGGGAAAAGGCGGCGGCTACAAATTGAACGTCGATCCCGCTAAATGCACCGCATGGGACATCATAAAGGCCACCGAGGAGAATTTCACCCCCGTATCCTGCGTAACTGACGACCACGCCAGCTGCCCCAACCAGACGGTCTGCAGGACCCTTCCCATGTGGATAGAGCTAAACAGGACCCTTAAGACTTTCTTTGAAAAATATACCATTGCCGATATGATGGCCGAAGAATTACAGGTATAGAAGGGGCTGGCTGATAATGGGACTTATAGAAATGCTTCTTTTATCCGTGGGACTTGCAATGGATGCGTTCGCCGTATCGATATGCAAGGGCTTGTCCTCCGGTAAGGTGAGCTTTAAGAATGCTTCATGCTGCGGTTTATGGTTCGGTCTTTTCCAGGGGATAATGCCGCTGATCGGTTTCTTTCTAGGATCGGCATTTGCCGGCATAATAGACAGATTTTCCGGCTGGGTTGCTTTCATCATCCTGGCGATCATAGGCGCCAACATGGTCAGGGAGGGCTTCTCCGAAGAAGAGGATGAATCGGCGGATTTCGGTGTAAGATCGATGTTTCCCCTCGCAGTTGCAACCAGCATAGATGCACTGGCTGTCGGTGTGACATTTGTGGCTATACCCGTAAACGTGCTTTCCGCTACTGCTCTTATAAACACCGTCTTTGCCGTAAGCGTTATAGCGGTCATAACCTTCACAATATCCGCCGCAGGCACCTATATAGGCGGCATTTTCGGAACAAAGTACAGAAAGCCCGCGATAATCCTGGGCGGTATCATACTGATCCTTATAGGAGTTAAATCGCTCGTTCAAAGTCTTATATAGTAAGCAAAAGGACGGTCCCACATCACTCGGGAAACCGTCCTTATTTTACCTGATTCGTAAATAGGTCACCCCCGATGCCGAAAGGCATTCGGGGGTGTTTTCAGATTTATTTATTTCTTTTTCTTATTATCCGTTACATAGAATGCACCGGCAAATACCGCAAGGATGATTATTGCGATCCATCCTGCCGCATGGTTGCCCTTTCCGATCTCTGCGGGAACTACGATATCGGCTGCATCCGCATCGGCTGCAGCTTCATCGATAACGGTTCCGTCCTCGGCCACTTGATGAATACCGTCGGAAACCTGAATATCGTCTGCCATTGAGACTGTGAAGTCATCGATATAGAACTCACCTGCTCCGTCAGTCTCAAAGTAGATCGAAGCGCTTTCAAGACCTTCGGGAAGCTTGATAACGGTATCTACAAGGTACCATTCGGGTGCTTCCGCAACTTCCTCACCCTCTGCAGGCTCTGTGGCTTCCGCCTCGCCTTCTTCAGGTGCGGGAGTACCTGTAACTATCTCGATAACTCCTGCATCCTCGTATCCGTCGATTCCTGTCCTGAATACGGGATCCACTTCGGACTTAACATAGTATGAAAGCTTTATCGTGTGTCCGATGAATCTTGAAAGATCGTAGCGTACGGTAGCATCCGCTTCTTCCCTTCTTACCTGGAGGGAGAATCCGGGAGCCGCACCCTCGGTGTGGTTGACCTTGATCTTGAGCATGATCGTTGCCTGGTGTCCCGAACCGCGGCTTATGAATCCGAGCTCCTCGGGAGTCTTTACAGATGAATCATACTCATCGGGCTCAAAATTGATGACGATGTCTTCTGCCTTACCCTTACCTGCGGTATCTTCGAGAGTGAACTCCTCACCCTTTCCTGCCATTACAACAGCCTCATATGCGGGCTTGGGAGAAAGGTTTCCGTTGAAGAGAAGGGGCTCTGTATCTTTCCTCCATGATGTGGGATCGGTGAGTCCCCATACGGTTACGGAAGTGATATTGACACCCGCATCCTGCTCATCGCAGAGGAGCTTGAAATAATCATAATAGTACTTAGCCTGCTTGTAATCGCCTGCTTCACCGGGAATGGACTTTCCTACATCCAGCTCGGTAACATGGAGATTGTTGATGGCTGCTGCGTACTTCTCGATCGCATCCTTGTACTGATAGAGTGAATCCGCATCGGTCATATGAGCCTGAAGTCCGAATCCGTCGATAAGTCCGTCGCCGAAGATGGTTCCGTCGCCGTCGGGATTGATGACATCGCTTTTTACCATTCTGTGACCCTCGTTATAAGGAGTCTGGGTCATATGCTCAATGATAAAATCGGTCTTTCTTGAGAACCACTCGTTGTAATCATTGTAGAAGAGCTCGGGCATGATCGATGAAAGATCGCCCTCGGGATCGAGTCCGTAATCCGCAGCATACTCCTTCGCATACTTTACCTCAGCCTCTCTTGCATAGAGGAAACTGTAGTAAAGGAATTCGCCGCCGATGATCTGATACCAGTAGCTCTGTCTGTAGCCCTCAGGCTTACCCTCATCTATAGCCTCGTTTACAACGTCCCATGCATAGATGGTCTCGGCATAACCGTTTGCATAAGTATACTCGATAACGCTGTAGATATAAGTCTTGAGTCTCTGAAGAAGTACCTCCCTGCTTACAAGGCAGTCCTCATCGAGTGTGGCATTGTAGTCAAGAGTCTGCTTTCCGCCCGAAGTAGCCTTGAAATCCTTCGCAAAGATGGAAGGATCAACCTGTGAATGCCATACAAGGCAGTGTCCTCTTACGGGAATACCATTGGCCTTTGCCCAGTCAAGGAGTTCCTCTGCCGCAGGATCTACGGTGAAGAGTCCCTCTGCTTCCGCATCGAAATTGTATGCGGGCTTGAACTCGTTACCGAAGGTCATCGAATTGAACTGGTTACAGATGAATTTCTCTTTATCGGGATTGCCGATCTCTGCGCCTGCATCGTTCCAATGGGAAATAGCCTGTACCGCGATACCCATCTTGAAACGGTCTCCGAAAATGTCCTTAAGACTTTCGATCGACATGTAATCGTATGTTGCTGCCTTAGCCCTGCTGCCGGCAAAGCCGGGAAGGACTTCGGGAACTGCAGCCACGACAGTGATCACCGAAAGCGCGATCCCCATCGCCTTGGTGAACAGTTTTTTTATTGCCTGTGCTTTCATATCCTTTTTCCTTTTCCTCCTGATGAAGCCTGTATCCTCAGATCCCTGAGAGATGTATTTATCTTATTTCTGACGATGTCCCTGTATTCGGGCTTGGCCAGGAAATAAACATAGGAATCGATCACGTAGCTTTCGGGCATTCCGCGGCCCGCGATCTTGAACTGGTTAAATCCCCTCTCAATATAGGAGTTTATCTGTGTATCGCTTATAAATGCCGGTCTCTTCATGCATTCGTTAAAGTCCCTCGGTGCGGTCGATACTAGGCACGGATAGGACTGCGATGTATCAAACTCGAGCTGGAATCTTGACTGCATCGTATAGTGCTCTATACGCTTAGGGCAGTTCGGGAAGCATACTTCGTTGACAAGTATCTCTACCCTTCCGGCGTTGCCGGATTCTACTATGGTATTCAGGACATCCTCATCATGGTTTAGATCATAATCCAGAACCACGAGGAAAAAGTCCTTGGAAAGCTCCTCTTTCAGCTTATCCTTATCGACGATCCTCTTAGTGGTCGATGAGATCATCTTAAAGTTCGGGTAGTTTTCCCTGAGGTATTTTTCGAGGGGGGCCGAGTTGACCAGTACCTGGTTCATACCGTTATCCGCAAGCCTCATGATCAGATTGCAAAATGTGTCATAGCATTCCTTTTCCCCGATAAGGGAATTGGTCCATGTAAAGCGGACTGGGATCCCCCTGGAATTGTATATGTTCAGAACGGACTCGATCTGGGCCTTGGATGAAAATCCGACCGCTGCTCTTCCACCGTTCCATATAGCTCCGGGAAATGTTCCGTACGCGGATCCGATGGTGTATCCGTCATTGAAATATTCCGGATAGGATTTCATCATGTTCAGGAGCACCTGATTTAAGAGCCTGAATACGCAGAATCCCGGGATATGCCAATATATCTTCTTATCACTGTTTTCCAAGATATCACTCCTTACCGGGCAGAACGAATCTCTGAGGTCTGGGTTTCGTATATGTTACGAGCTTATTTCCCACAAGGGCATCCATTATCTTGATCCTGAAAAGTCCCTGATACTCGGGCTTTATCAGGAAGTTCGAATAGGTCTCCACAAGCGAGAAATAGTTATCGGTTCTTCCCTCTATCTTGAAGTTATGGAATCCCAGTTCCTCACTGTACTTTCCGAAGATTGCTTCGGGAGAAACAAAGGTAGGATAATCCTTGATCTTGTAGTAATTGCTCTCCTTGTAATACTCACAGCTCCAGGGCTTCTGAGGGATCTGGTGCTCGGGAGGCATGGTACGGTTCTTGAGCTTGATACGCTGGTTCTCGGCTATATTCTTGTAATGATCCGATCTTCTCGGGCAGTTCGGAGTACAGATGGCATTTATGAGAATCTCGCATCTGTCGTGATGGTTTATCTTCTCGAGAGCATCGAATTTATTGTTAAAATCGTAATCCAGGACAACAAGTGAATAGGGCTTTTCAAGTTCCTCATTGACCTTGTCTATATCGGTCAGTCTCTTACAGGTCGAGGAGACCATCTTCATATTCGGATACTTGTTACGGATATAGTTCTCAAGGATTGGGGAAAAGATGATCACGGCATTCCTATCATCCTTTGCTATCTCATCCAGGCAGAAATTACAGTACGGGTCCTCACACTCGTACTCGGTAAGTGTCATATTGGTGAATGTAAGTCTTACGGAAACATTGTGTGAGTTTAGTGTCTTAACGACATTGGTCACATACTCCGCATTACACTGATCGTCACCCGAGCCTCTTCCGCCGTTCCAGAGAGACATGGGAAACTCTCCGTAAACGCTTTCTATCTTAACTCCCTCCCTGAACCATTCGGGGTCTGATTCAAGAAGATTGATGACCATCATATTCAGAGGAAAATTCTTCCTGAGTCCGGGAAGATGAAATTTTGCTTCGCCCATAATAATCCCTCGTATATTAAATATCCGTATCGGTACTATACGGCAGATTACACATCTGAATAATTATATTATATCGGCTTGTTAAGTACAAATCCCTTCAGTTAAAGGCAAAAACGCTCCAAAATAGGGCAACATACCGCAAGCTCCGGCATATATACACAAAAACAGGGCGATGCGTAAAGCATCGCCCTGCTGTGGTTTCAAGTAAGAAACTTACTTATTTAGCGTTTGCGTCAGCAACGTAAGCGTTCCACATGGTAGCTGCGGTCTCGATTGCAGCAGACATATCAAGGATGGTTCCGTTAGCAACGTCAACACCTACATGATGTCTGAAGTCGGGTCCGA
>JAEEGL016778836.1_pt1 | contig 14998 bp, 7 predicted proteins | sample 9134231 | NCBI WGS metagenome assembly JAEEGL01 (sample SAMN16246548, study PRJNA631951) | gut metagenome | biome: gut microbiome; feature: rumen; material: fiber-attached | host: Bos | place: Iran: Karaj | collected 2018-10
CACACCAACCCACCGATTCTCCTTCTACACGATCTACACGTTCTACACGGCTCAACTCGTGCACTTGCCCTTTTCCGTTTTCCGAACTATGACCCCGCGCCGCGCAGACCGCCTCGCGGGATGAGAATATTATACCAAAATTCGCGGCGGATTTGCCGCGCTAAGCGAAAGCGGAAAGAAGGAGGTGCGCCACCCCGAGAACGTGAGATTACGGCGCGGACGAAACTCTGCGCGTTTTACACGATTGCCTATTCTCCGCGCCGTATGCGGCGGGCTGGGGTCAGCCCGCCCTACGACCTACCGTTGCGGCGAGGCCGGAGTTTCGAGCACCTGCGTGGCGCGGAATCCGCCCCAGACCAGGAAGCGCCACGGGCGTATGCCCCTCACGACCTTGACTACGTTTCCGCGGCGGTCGAGGAAGGTTGCGTCGATCGGATAGTTCATGAAGAAGGTGTGTATCGCGTTGCAGCGGGTGATGAGCATCCCCTCGCCTTCCGCCGGACGCGGCCGCGCGATAAGTCCGCGAGCGCGCTCCGCAAATGTGCGCGCGACCATCGCCCTGACTCCGAGCACGACGGAGGTTTCCATCACCAGAACCCCCACGCGCCCGTCTTCACGACGTAAAGCCCCAGAGCGAGGTTCGTTACGATGTGAGCCAGGATCGCCGCGCCGACGCCCTTCCTGATCGCAAGAAGTCCGTACGCAGCCCCCGCCATCGCGCCAGCCGCGAGGCGCGTATGGTGCTCCAGGGCGAAAAGGCCCACCATCCAGGCAAACGCCGAGAAGTCGAACTTGGAGAGGTCGACGGACGTCCAGCGCCCCTTCTGCAGCCAGCGGTAGAGGAACGACCTGAAGAACAGCTCCTCCACGGGCGCTATCACGAAGGCGCTCCCCGCTAGCCTCACAAGCGTAAGCGGCCAGCCGCACGTCGCGGGATCGTACGGCGACGGCGCGTCGACAGGCGCCTCCTGGAAGCCAAGGAAGGAAAGTACGCTGAACTCGCGGTACCACTGGAATCGCTCCGGCCATATCCAGAGGAAACAAACCGCCGCGCCGGCGAGAAGTCCCCACAGGACGGAATCAAGCGCGCCGGACGTCCCGAGCCGCCACGGACTGAAGGACGCGCTGCTCGCGCTGCACGCGACGGACATGGCCGCGGCCGTCGCCACGGTGCGTACGGCATAGCCTTCGGCCGTCGCGGGCAGGAAGCTCATCGCAGCCATCCAGACCGCATAGGGGAGGATGGCCGCGAAAGTGTCGACGGCGCGCCGCAGATCTGGTCCGCGCAAGCTCACGGCGCCATCATGACAGGCCCGCTGGCGTCGCGGCCAAAGGCCCCGAAGTAGTACTCCTGGCCCGTCGCGTCCATCACGCTGCGCCACAGGTCGCTCTTGAGGGAGACTGTCTGGCGCTCGATTGTCGCGAGCTTGATCGGGACGAGACAGTAGCTCTCGCCGAGGTTTCCGACGACGCAGTTCGTGCGTCCGGCCATCGCGGCGTGCACCGCGTTGCGCGCGAGCATATAGCAGCGGATCGCGTCCGTTCCCTTCGCGGGGACGGACCTGATGGTGTAGCTCGGGTCGAAGTACTTGACCGAGCTCTTGATCCCGCGGCTCTTCATGTGGCACTCGATCGCGCGCTTGAGGAACTCGCCGATATCCTTCTTGAGGATGTTGCCGGATGCGTCGCGCACGTCGGGCATGTCCTTGAACATCTCCTGGCCCGCGCCCTCGGCGACGACGATGACCGCGTGCGTCTTCCCGGCCGCGAAGCGGTTCTCCAGCGCCGCGAACAGACCCTTCGGGCCGTCCAGCGTGAACGGGTCCTCCGGCACAAGGCAGAAGTTGACGACGGGGTTCGCAATCGAGGCGTACGCGGCGATGAAGCCGGAGTCGCGCCCCATGAGCTTCACGAGCCCGATTCCGCCCGCCGTGCCCTTCGCCTCAACGTGCGCGTTGCGTATGACGTCCGCCGCCGTCGCGACGGCCGTCTCGAACCCGAAGGACCGCCCAACGAAGTGGAGGTCGTTGTCGATCGTCTTCGGAATGCCGACGACGGAGATCTTGAGGTTGCGCTTCATGCATTCCTCGGCGACGTCGCGCGCGCAGCGGAGCGACCCGTCGCCGCCGATGCAGAAGAGGATGTTGATGTTCATCCTGACGAGCGTGTCCACGATCACGTCCGTCGGCTGCTGCCCGCGGCTGGAGCCGAGGATCGTGCCCCCGAGCTCGTGGATCGTGTCCACGTTGTCCGGGTTGAGCATGATCGGCTGGTAGCCATAGTCCGGGTTCAGGCCCGCGTAGCCGTAGCGGATGCCGAAGATGGACTTGACGCCGTAGTCGAAGGACAGGATCTCGACGAGCCCCTTGATGACGTTGTTGAGCCCGGGGCAGAGTCCGCCCGCCGTCACGATGCCGACGCGCGTCCAGCTCGGGTCGTGGAAGATGCGCTCCAGCGGCCCCGCGCGCTCGAACGTCGGCGTGTGGCCGAGCTTCTCCGCGAGCTCCTTGAGGTAGAGCTCGTTCTCCGTTATGAGTATCCGCTCCCCGTCCGTTATGAACTCATGGTGCCTGACGGGCGACGCGATCTTGCATTCGCCAAGCGTCTCGACCTTGCATGAATACTGGTCCTGGTGAGCCACTATCTTGTCCAGTGCCGACATTTCTCCCTCCCTGTGGTTTTTACGTCAGACGGCCGCGATGTTCATCTCGGCCAGAGTCGTGCGTCCGTCGTAAAGTGCCTTGCCGACTATCGCGGCCCTGAGGTTCGGACGCTCCAGCGCCTTCAGGTTCGCCACGTCGTACGGCGAGCTGACGCCGCCGGACGCCGTTATCCGGCACGTCGGAGCTGCGTCGCATATGGCCGCCATCTGGCTCAGGTTCGGCCCGCCGAGCATCCCGTCCGTCGCCGTGTCGGTGTAGATTATCGTCTTGACGCCGATTCGCGCCACGGCTGCGGCGAGGTCCGTCGCCTTCACCGCCGTGGTCTCCACCCAGCCGCGCGTCTGCACGAACCCGTCCCTCGCGTCGATCCCGACCGCTATCTTGTCGCCGTACGTCTCGACGGCGGAGGTCAGGAACTCCGGGCTCTCAAGCGCGGCGGACCCGATGATCGCGCGCGCGGCGCCGGCCGCGATGACCGCGCGAAGCGCCTCCTGCGTGCGGATTCCACCGCCGACCTCGACAGGGCCCCCGAAAGCCTCGATTATGCGCCTTATCACGTCCGCATGCCTCGGCTCGCCGTCAAACGCGCCGTCTAGGTCCACGACGTGCAGCTCGCGACCGCCCTGCTCCGCCCAGTCGCGGGCCTGCTGCGCGGGATCGTCCCCGTAAACTGTGACGTCGTCCGCGCGGCCCTGCCTCAGGCGCACGCACTTGCCGTCCTTCAAGTCTATCGCCGGTAGTATTACCATGTATCCCCCTTATATGACGCCCTTGGAGCTCGGCACGCCGTCCTCCAGCGGATCCACAGCCTTCGCCGCCCTCAGGGCCCGCGCAAAGCTCTTGAAAAGCCCCTCGCAGACGTGGTGCGCCTCGTCGCCGTATACCTGGCGGAGGTGGATGTTCGAGCGCGACTCGACGGAAACCGCGCGGAAGAACTCCTCCACGAGCTTCACCTCGAAGTCCCTCACGAACATGTGCTTCATCGCGCACTGCATGACGAGGAACGGACGCCCCCCCAGGTCGATGGACGTCTCGCACAGCGCCTCGTCCATCGGAATCGACGCGAAGCCGTAGCGGACGATTCCCCGGCGGTCGCCGAGCGCCTCGTTGAGGGCCTTGCCCAGGACAAGGCCGACGTCCTCCACCGTGTGGTGGTAGTCTACGTCGATGTCTCCCTCCGCCTTGACGGTGAGATCCACCAGAGCATGCTTCTTCAGGAGCTCCAACATGTGGTTGAAGAAGCCAATTCCCGTCGATATCTCCCCTTTGCCCGAACCGTCGAGGTTCAGCTCAATGGAGATTTTCGTCTCTTTGGTGTCACGCGAGATTTTAGCCGTTCTCATGATGATATTATACCAAAAAATGCGCTTGCTGGCCTCGCGCCTGCGCCTTGAGCATCGAGAAGCCGTTCTCGACGCGGCATCCCGCCTTTGCCGCGCGGGCCATGAGCGGCGTGACCTCGGGAACATAGCGGAGGTCGTAGACGAGTTCGCGTCCCGTAAACCTGTAGTCCGGAATCGGGTCGACCGGCGTCGCGTTGACGAGTACGTCGTACCCCTGCGGCGGCGTTGCGCGGTGGAACACCTTGAACTTCACACCGAGCGTCTTGAGCGCGACCTTCACCGCCTGCGCCGCGCCTCCGTCCCCGAGGAGCGCGGCGGTTTTGCCGCTTAAGGTCCCGGCGAACGACGAAAGCGCCTCTGCAAATCCCTCGACGTCCGTGTTGTAGCCGACATACTTCCCCTTCTCGCAGACTACTGTATTGACGGCTCCGACCTTCTGCGCGAACTTGTCGATCCTGTCCAGGAGCGGCATTATCGCAAACTTGTGGGGAATCGTGACGGCCATTCCGCGCATGCCCATCGCCTTCATGAATGCGAATGCCTCCTTCGCCGTCTTCGCGGGGAACGGAATCATCAGCGCGTCGGCGTCTTCATTCAAAAACGCCGCGTTGTGAAGTTCGGGAGAGCGCGTCTTCTTAAGCGGCCAGCCGGTTACGCCAAATAGCGCCGCGTTCTTCGTAACGGAGCGGAAGCGGTAGTCGCGCACAAGTTCCGCGGGCGTGACGTGTCCGATGCCCTCGTCGAGCCCTCCGACGGACGCGTAAGTCCACGGCGCGCCAAGGCGCCCCGCGAGCGCGCGCGTCGCAAGCCCCTGCGGACCCATGGCGATGAGAATGCGGGGAACGGGGAACGGGGAATGGGGAACGGAGGCGAACACCTTCGCAACATCGGCGAGGTTGCGGGGCATGAAGGCGATCTTCGCGATGTCGCCCTTCTTGCCGAGTTCGCGCAGCTTCGCCTCAAGGTTCTTCACGGGCCCATCGAACTTGTGCATCGAGCGAATCACCTTCGCCCCCGCCGCATGCGCTGCATCTACAAGCTTCTTTCCTCCAAACCCCTCCTCAAAATCGACATAGGAAAAAATGTTTGATTGTTTGATTGTTTGATTGTTTGATTTTGCAACGTGCAGCGCATTTGCACGGCTAAACTTTCCAGCAGAAAACATCTTCTCGAAGAACTTAACTCTCTCTGCTTCCTTCCCCTTGAACGCGCCGCCGTCGCACGCCTTGCGGAAGGTAAGCACAATCGGAACCTTCCACGGCGACGACTTCGCGAGCATCTTCGGGAACTCCGCAACCTTCGCGCGCTCGCTCTTCTCAAGCAGGTCGACGCGAAGCTCCACCATGTCGGTGAAGTAGCGCTGCGACTCGTACTGCGCAATGTCCTCGGCGAGCGTCTTTCCCGTGAGCGTGAGGCAAATCCTCGGATGCGCCGCCTCGTCCGCGAGAATCGCGTCCATGACGGCAAATGCTGTCGCCGCCTCGACAACAGGCACTGCACGGCGCACGATGCACGGGTCGTGACGCCCCTTCATCACGCATTCCGCCGGCTCCATCGTCGCAAGGTCGACCGACTGCTGCGGCTTGAATACGGTCGGCGTCGGACGCATCGCGACGGAAAACATGACAGGCATCCCGTATGTGCGCCCGCCCATGATTCCGCCCTGTTGCTCCGATGTCGTGACGACTCGGCCGTCAACAACGGAAAAAGGATCGTTGTACTTCGATCCGGGCGTGGTGCTGACGAACTCGCAGCCGAGAATGTCGCCGAACACAACGCCCTTCACGCCGGGAATGCCGAAGATCGCCGATGTTATTCCCGATTCAAGTCCTTCAAACAGCGGCCCGCCAAGTCCAGGCGGAAGTCCAACGACACTGCACCCGATCATTCCGCCAACGGAGTCGCCGTCGTTACGGGCCTTCAAGATGACCTTTTCGTAATCCTTCTCGGTTCCTCCAATGACGTCGCCAAGCGTAAGAATAACCGCACGCACGACAACGCCGCGCTGGGCGAGCCATTGGCGGCAAAGCGCGCCCGCCGCGCAAAGAGGCGCGGTGAGGCGGCCGGAGTTCTTGCCGCCGCCGGTGGGGACGCGGCCCATTTCGATCCACTGGCCGAAATCTGCATGGCCCGGACGCGGGATCGTGCGCTCCGCGCCGTAGTCGCCAGGGCGCATGTCGCGGCTCGCGATCTCGCCACAAATGGGCCCGCCTGTCGTGACGCCGTCCTTTACGCCGGACGTGAAGACGACTTCGTCCGCTTCGCGGCGTGCCGTTGAGAGCTTGTCGCGTCCGGGCGCGCGGCGCTCCATGAACGCGGCAAGGGCCTTTTCGTCGACGCGAAGCCCGGCGGGGAAGCCCTCCAGGGAGAACGTCATCTTCCGCGCATGCGACGCACCACGAATCTTCAGACGGAGGCGGCTGCCGAAACTACTTGAATTTGACATGAAATGTTATTATACCATATTTTTTATCAGCGCGGCGGCATGTCTTGTATGGGTAGGGCTGGCGTGTAGGGGGTAGGGCTGGCGTGTAGGGGCTTGTCGCTGAGACCACTGAGACGACTGAGACCACTGAGACAAGGACCGCCGTTGAGTAGCGCTAAGCTGAGGCCATCAGAGCAGACTGCCTGCCTCCCCAGCAAGCCACTCTCATACGCCCTCTTGGAATCGGCTTTCGTGCTCAAGACAAGCGAAGCGCCGGCGGGAATCCGTCGGCGCTTCGCTTGCGATAGCCAACCTCGCTTTAGTCCTCGGCAGGCGTTGTTATGACAGCCTTGTAGAACCTAGCCGTCGTCTCGGTGGTGTCGACCGTCACAGTCGAGTTTGTCGCTCCGCCACTGAAACCGGCATTTTCGAATTCAAGTGCCTCGCTGCTTATCTCCGCGAACGCCGTGCCGAGCGCAGCCGTTCCGCTTAGCGTCAACTTTCCGTTGATGGGCTTCGCTGCCTCGTTCTCAGTGAGCGCGCCTGTTCGGGTCAGCGAGACCGTCACTGTAACTGCGGCACCACCGACCTCGATGTCGGTCACGGCGAACTCGTAGCTGAAATCGCCCATAACATCGAGGTTGAGGAGATACGCGTCATTGAACGCCGCCGCATCCAGCGTTGCGATCTTCGCGGCAACAGCGGCCTTGGCGCCGCAGGCGTTGAGCCACGCGGCCTGCGCGGCCGTAAGCGTCGCGGATCCGCCGCTCAGGGTGACTTCATCGTTCGCCACGAACACCTCGGGCTCCTCGACGTCTTCGTAGCTGCCTGTCAGGGCCGTCACGGAGCCGCCGCCGACGAACTCGATTTCCTGGACAGCCGTAGCCGCGCCTTGGTTGGCGAAGGCGATCGTCGTCGATCCGGCGACGGAGAGCGCGTTAGTCGTCGCCGTCTCGTTCGCATAGGTGATGACTGCGGCCGTGTAGGTCTTGTTCGTCAGGTCGAGGACGAAGAGGAGGTTGTAGTCGGTCTCGACCATGGGCGTGAAGCCCGTCGCCGTTGCCCAGACCTGCGTCGCGACATTGTCGACCGTCCCCGTGGTGGCGAGCTCGAAGACATATTCGCCCGAATTCGCGCCCTCGCCGAGCCTGACCGCGGCCTTGGCCAAGGAGAGGTCGGTGTCGTCGTCGTTCGCACCGTCGAAGCTCATCGTCATGTTGAGCGTGACCATACGTCCATCGGACGGATTCGTCGCCGTATAGGTGTTGCCGTCCTCGATAGCCGCCTTGTGGGTCGTCCCGTCGTACGTGACATCCTTCGCCCACGAACCGGTATAGCCGGGATAGTCGTACGCCTCGTAGATCCAACCGCGATCGACGCGCACGCCGTAGGTCGTGACGCCTCCCACAGTAGTCGATGTCGGCTCGAACCCTTCGGCGCAGTACTCGGAATCAACCGCGCTGGAGAATGTCCCGCCAGAGACGGCTACGCTAGGTTCGCCAGTTGTCTCGATGGAATCAACATTGGCCGTGATGGTGCCGCCCTTGATCTCAAGCGCTGTGCCTTCGTCGAAGCCGGGATAGTTCGCGCCTGCGTCATATACTATCGCCGCACAAGGCACTGCGTTTCCGGCATCGCCTATAGTCTCGGCATCCTGGGCGGTTCCCGTTGCCGTGATTGTTCCGCCATTGACCGTGACGCTGCCGGCGCGCGCGACAATGCCATGCTTGCCGGAAATCGTTCCGCCGTTGACGGTCAAAGTGCCTGCGCCGGGATTGTATATTGCCGCACTGTGGGCAGAGGTAACGGTCGCGCCATTGTTGATCGTGATGTACGTCGCGGCAAGTCCAGGCGAACCATTGCCGGATATCGCGGCATCAGCCTCGCCGGAAGAGGTAACTGCCACGGTTCCGTTCACCACCAGCGTTATTCCGGGCGTATTCTTGCCGAACACGGTCACGCCGTAGCACTTCGCGGAGGAAACCCTAACGCCGGCACCGATTGTGAGGCCTGCCGCATTCGCATTCACGGCTCCATCGCCGACGCGAATGACAGAACTTGTTTCGCCAAGTCCCGTCCCGTTGGCGGAAATTTCGCCAGTGCCCGTGATCGAAACCGCGCCGCTCTTGATCCACAGCGCCCGCGCATCCGTAGCTGCAATGTTCTTTCCGTTCAGGTCTAGCGTTATGCTGTTGGTTATGACAACTGTCGAAGAGAGCGCCACATTGTCCAGCAGCACTACCGTCTGCCCTGCCGTTGCATTGGCCACAGCCGACGCAAACGACGAGTAGCAAACCGTGCCGACACGCGCAACCATCGCCTTGGGCGTATATGTCTTTGCGTTGAAATCCCACGTGAACCATTCATCATAAGACCCATCATCCGTCCAAGTCGTATCCGCAACCGTGACCACCAGATTCGTCGGCAAGTGCATATAAACATAGGTGAGCGCATCTGAGACTCTGACATACCGCATTCCGTCGCTAACGGTCGCAGCCGCGACATATATTCCATCGCCTTGAACCACGGCGTCAACAGGTGCGCCGTTTTGCATCACCGATGCGCCTGTTGCGAGGGTAAATGTTCCCGACACAAGCTTTTCGCCAGCGGCCACAGCACCAGTTTTAATTACATCAAGAGTACCATTTGCGGCAACATTAACAGTTCCAGCCCAGCTGCCGCCGTCCAGTTCAAGCGTTCCGGCATTGACCGAAAGCGCGCCGGTGGCCGTATTCGCCTTCGTGAGCCTAAGTGTGCCCGCGCCCGTCTTGCTGACCGCTTTCCCCGCCATGGTCGAGGTGTTCGTCCCGTCCGCGACAACGGCATTGATGGTCAATGTCGCGTTGGCTGCGACATCAAACGGAAACGTCTGGTTGTTGTTTCCGTCACGAAGCCAGATGACGGCATCTTCGGTTGCAGAGTCTATCGTGGAATCTGCCGTCACGTTGACCGTTCCGCCATCAGCAACCTTGAAAATGTCGAGCGACCTCTGGGCCGTGTTGTCAGCGGTAAGGGTGAGCTTTCCTCCATTGAGATTGAGATTGCGAGTCAGCGTCTCCATGTTGGCAAACACGAGTTCGCCGCCAGAGGCGATGTTTATATTCTGAATCATAGTCCAACCAAGCATCTGACGCGAACCCAACGTCAACTTTCCGCCATTCAGTATGTTCAGATGAGTGCGCGCAAAACAGCCATATTGATTTACATTGTCCGCACTGCGCGTGTACACCACATTCCCGGGCCCAAACTTCACATCCGGATTGTAGTTCTCTGTAGAGTTCACAAGATAATCAGGCGTGAGCGTAATCGTATTGCCTGCACCAGGGGCAATCTCCAAGGAGCAGTCCGAACCCTTCATGTTGAAATAGGCCGAAGAGCCAATCTTGGACTCATTTCCAGAATAGACGATTTTGCCTTCTGTGAACGACACGAGACTAGAGGCCTGGCCCGTCTTGTCAAATGTCAAAGCGCCCGCGCCGCCCTTTGTTATAGCAGAAGAGCCCATCATCCGAGTCGAGAGAACAACATCCGTTTCGTTGGAAATCGTTGACGCCGCAAGAACCTGGAAATCCGGGGTTGTCAGATTTCCAGCCATATTGAATACAGTGGCCGTCTTGACGGTAACCGACGGAACGACCGCTCCTGCCGCAACGTTGACAACTCCTCCGGGAGTGCCGTTTACGACGACAGGCTTGTCGCCCGATTGCAGCGTAACGCCTTCTGCCGTCGGCTCCAGCACCAGAGCATCTCCTTCGGAAACTTCACTCACAACAATCTGCGCATTTACGGAATAAGTGGCGTCAGCACCGGAGGCGACGTCTTCATCTGCGCGACTGTTCGATGACGAATAATGGTATTTCATATTGCAACGCGCAGAAGAAGCCCCCGTAAAGACAGAACCTACGGTAACGGCCGATACCTCATCCGCAGTGGCAAAATGAAATCTGTAACGGGCGTTGGACGCAAGAATCACATTGCTGAAATTAAATGTGTTGGTCCCTGAAGCCGCCCAAGGAGAATCGGCGACTCCACTTACGCCCAAAACAACATTTTGAGGCGTAGTAATCACAAGATACGGTGTCTGCTGTTCGGCATCCGCAGTTCCTCCATTTTTGTTAGCATGCCCGAATGTTGCCAATGTATGTCCGTTCGCGCCATAAATGACCTTGATAGCTTCCAGCTTGACTATGTCCTGGGTTTCCGCAATGTCTGTATCGCCAGACTTGAGGAACAGGAAATGTTCGCCAGAGCCAGTCGTTACCGCATTGCGAAGATGAAATGCCTGCCAAACCGCATTCCCGTTCCCGGCGTCAGGCGTGTAGGCACTGGCACTAGCGACAGTACCATCGGTTGAATACGTCGACGTCGCCGCCATCGCCGCTAGCGGCAACGAGAAGGCAATGGCCGCAAGAACCCTCGCGGACGCCCAATTAAGCATTTTTTTGATCATGTTGTCACCCCTTTTGCGTAGTTGCGCCGGCTTTCGCCGCCGATTGAATCTACTGCGTCACCATGACACGGGACACTTGCCCCGCCTTTTGACATATATATGATAGCAAAAAGCCAAGTCCCCCGCAAGAGCGAAATTTGGGTTCTGGAGAAACCTAGGTCAGCTGGGTCTGGGTGGGGGCTGGAGGGGCTGACTTGTTGCTGAGACCACCGGGACGAAGACGCACCAGGAGGTCGCTCAAGTCAACTGAGACCACTGAGACAAGTGCTGCTTATCCGATGCAATGCAACAAGAAAGCGGATGCGCCTCAAAGCCGAAGCGCATCCGCTGCCAATTGCAAGCCGCTCGCTAGGCGTGTAGCCTACAATGCCATGTCGCTTATTGTCACGACGACGCGGTAGAACTTCCGGGTCGCCATCTTGACGTCTACAAGGTTCGCCGTCTTGTCGGCGCCGCTGAGCGTCTCGCTCGGAGTCACGCCTTCTCCCTCGGCGACGTCTGTCCACGCGATCGGGCTCGCAAGCGAGCTCGCGCTCTGGAGCCTGGCCGTAATTGCGAAGCTTGCAGCCAGTGAATCCGCGAACGCGAGCTCGATCATCACGGACGAGCCGTCAATCGCAATAGTCGCCGGCGAGAGGACGACCTCGCCGTTGACGAGCGTTCCGCCAAGCACGTAGGCGATCGACGCCTTCTTGAACGCCTGGGTGTCGCCAACCGCTACGCCCGTCGCGGCAGCAACAGCGGCAGCCGTCGTGTCATCGACAATGAAGTCGCAGCCGTCGATGTCGACGAAAACGCCGTCCGAGACAAGAGAATATAAGTAGCAGTTTTCGCCGGAGGTCTCAGAGACAGTGGCGTTATCGATGCCAGGGGAGAACTTCGCGTCTGTTATCGTCCCATGCAACGCGTCCACCACCGTCGCCTTGGAGCGCATGCCCGCCAGGACGAATGCCACGTCGTCTCCATACGTGAGATTCGTCGGAAGCGTCCATTCAACGCCGTTCGCAATCGTCACGGTGCCGTTCACCGCCACAGGTCCGGCAGCCTCGCCCTCGATCTCGGCCCCGGCGGCGCTGTCGGCAATCGTCACGTTGGCAAACGTCATCGCTCCCACACCGCGCTTCGTGAACTTTGCGCCTATCGTGGCAGCTCCGTTCACCGTAAGATTGGTCGGAGTCTGGACAATCATTGCCGTTGCAATCTCGAAGTCGCCGTTGAATGTCGCCCCGCCGGTACCGACGGTAATCCACGCATTGCTGTCGGACCCACACTCGAAAACGGTCTTGCCTTCCACAACCATGGCACCGGTCGTCTTCAATCCGCCGTGAACGGTGAGATCTCCATTATAGGTCTGGGTGTAGGAGCTCTCGCCCTGAATCGTCGAATTTTCATTTACGACAACGTCGCCATTGAACGTCGCATTCACGAAGAGGCGCAATTTGCCCTGTGCCGTCACGTTGCCGTCGAAGACGAACGGACCGTTGTCAAGGTAGGAATCCCTGTCGCTGTTGTTCTGCCCGTTGCCAAGGAAGTCCGGCTTCACGGTTATCGCCGTGGTTCCTCCGCAGGTGTTGTGGAGGCCAGCCCGGAACAGCCTCAGCGTGCCCGTCGCTCCATTGGCGAGCTCGATGTCGCCGCCAACCGACAGCCTTGGATACGACGACGCACCGTTTTCGTTGACAGGCGCAAGCTCGACAAGTCCGCTCATCACGATGCCGGCGCACGTTTCGGTAGTCGGCTCACTGTACCCCGTAATCCAGATCTTTGTATACTCATTCTCGCCGCCGGTGATGTACACCTTGGTGCCCGCAAGCGGGACGTGATTTATCGACCAGTTGGCCGCGGTGTTCCAGCGCTGATCGCTCTCGGGCCCCGGCTGCCAGACGGCTTCGCGGTAGTCGGCGACCGTCCAATAGTCCTCGCCTTCGACCTCAACGAGCTCATACCCTGCGGGAACAGGTGCCGTACCGCTATAGACATGCACGAGCGCAAGCGATTTTCCGCCGCTCTCATCCGCATCGTATGCGTCGATGGCGTGTGAAACCGTGCCGAACCTGGTTCCGTTATATTCGGCCGTGGCAAGATAGATGCCCTCTTCGCCTGAAGTCGACGCATCGAATATCAGGTCGGCATCTGCACCGTTGAGCTGAATCGACGATGCGTCGAACGTCAGCGTATTCGTCAGGTCCGTTCCGGCCGTATGCTCGGCAACGGTCGTCTCCAAGGCGACGAGCCTGCGTCCGTAGTTGTCTTCCGTAGCAGTAATGATATTGCCTATCGCAAACTGCATGTCGCAGCTTGTGGTGTAGTGGTTGGATAGGTTCTTGACCTTCAGCGTGCCGGTATAGGCGTCGGCATGGATGTTCCCGATGACATACTTTACGCCGAACTGCGTGTTGTTGAAGCACCCGTTCCAGGCAACAAGCTCTAGATTGCCCGTCCCGTTCGTGATGCAGGCGAAGGTATACGTCTGGCCGCTGCCGCCCTGGTTGAATATGACGTCTCCGCCAAGGGTAAGCGCAGCATTTATGCTTGCACCATTTGTGAGATAGTTGCCCTTGGATTCGCCGGAGGCAAGCCCGTTCAACGTGATGAAGGACTTGGCGTTTCCAAGCTTCTCCAGCTGCACTTGCAGGTGCTCGGTGTCAGGATTCGCATATGCGGGCACGACAACCGTTCCATTCCAGGCGTCGCCATCCGCCAAGAACGCCGCCGTAGCTGCATTGGGCGCAAACAATCCCTGTGCAAGCGTAATCGTGCCCGTGACGGTCTTGCCGGAAGTCGCCGTGATGGTCGGCGTCGCGCTGGAGAGAATCGCACTCGCGGCGACGGACTCAGTGTATTCCAGCGCCCCGCCAGAGAGCGTGATTGCGGCGTTGCTCGACATCGTGCCGCCGACTTTAAGCGTGCCGGAGCCCTCTACGATAAAGGCTCCCTGTTCGCCACTAGCCTTGACGCACTTGCCGCCAACGCCAGTCCAGTCAACCGTTACGCCGCTGTCGATCGTCCATCTATTTGTCTTTCCGCCTCGGAACTCCCACGGGCAGGCAAGAGTCACCGTGCCTTCCTGGACGCCTTCGGCAAGGGCGAAGCGCGTGTTGGTGTTGTTGCCGCAGAGGTCAATCGTAGAATTGTATGGATTGGAGCCGTCGCCGTTTCCAACAACGCGAGAACCTGTATAGAATGTCAAATGGGCGCCGTCCCCCACCGACTGTCGGGAATTGCCGCCGTCAATCGTTCCGTACACATTGATGTATGGCGAACCGCTGTAATTGATGATGTCCGTCTTTGAGAACGCGCAAGTTGCGCCAACATCGACGGTAAGAGTGCCTGAAATCGCCTTGCTGCTCTTTGAGAGCGTCGTGGTGCCGGAGACAATCTCCAACGTGCCACCTTCAGGGACTGAAAAGGACGTCAGCTTTGCATCGGCGAGCATCTTGACGGTGCCGGCCGCCGTAACGGTGTTAGTATACGTGCCGTCATAGTAGCCCTCCGCCGCTTGATCCGTGACGGTGCAGGAGTTCGTGATGCACACGGTCTGCCCGCTTGGCGCAGTGATCGCGGGATGGGGTTCCGCATTCCGGAGCTTGTAAATGTCGTAGAGTATCTGGTATCCAGCACCCGCGATGGCAGTTGTCAAGACGGAGTCGGAAACGAATGTAATCGTCGCGTCGCCGGTTGTCGCGACGGTAAGCGCGGCGTAGTCGGCGAGATCGGCCGAGCCAAGGTTGATTGTCGCGTCGTGGTCAGATGTTATAGTGACGTTGCCTGTCGCAGGAATGCCAAGTTCAGCAAGGGTCGTCTCGGTCGTCTCAGTAGGAATCGCATACGCGGCGACGGCTATGGTAAGCTCGTCCTCGTTGGCATTGTAGGTCTTAGTGGCGTTCGCATCAACTACAGAGCCACCCGCCTTGTACACGGTGACATTTGCCACATCCACGCCGCTTACGTTGAGCGTGTAGCTCGTCTCGTCCGTCGAGGCGAATGTCGTCGAAAGCGTGTTGCCAGTGCCAGTGAAGACGATCGCGCCCTCGGGGCGAACCGTGCCGAGCGCGACATTGCCGCCTGCTACAGTCAGGGTAGCACCAGAGGAAACTGACGACACGGCGATAGTTTC
>JAEEGL011440436.1_pt1 | contig 14997 bp, 13 predicted proteins | sample 9134231 | NCBI WGS metagenome assembly JAEEGL01 (sample SAMN16246548, study PRJNA631951) | gut metagenome | biome: gut microbiome; feature: rumen; material: fiber-attached | host: Bos | place: Iran: Karaj | collected 2018-10
GATTCTATGATTCATCTTCCATAACTCCTCAGGCCTTATCTTCCTGGGGAAATATCGTCTGACGGCATAATACTTATTCTCATCCATATCGATGCAATATTGATCCTCCTACAAAGTTACATCTTTCTGGCGAGAAGCCCCCGCCGATAATGTAGGAAGCGGTCAAAGCCAGTTCACTACGCTAAAGCTCCGTTCACTCGCTTTGGTTCCGTCCTCCGGGGCACAAAGCACCCCTCCGAACTCCACTTATGGCAGCTTCACTGCAAGACTCTTCCCTCCGCGCCGAGCGCTCCGGTCAGAGACTTGCGGTCGTCCCCAAGACCAACGAAGCATTCTGGCGCGAGAAAATCGCCCGAAACATCGCCCGCGACGAACTCAATGCCCAGCGCCTCGACACCCTCTCCTGGACCGTCATCACCGTCTGGGAATGCGAGCTGTCGAAGAAGAACCGCGATGCCACCATTGCCCGCATAGAGGCTGATTTGAGGGCCGCAAAGGACAAATACGACATATGTACCGCTCTCCGCCGCGAGAGCCGCGAATACGCCCGGGAACAGGCCCGCAAACATCGTGAAGTCCTCGCCCAAGTCGAAGCCGAACTGAACCTGCCGAAAAGCCTCCACCGCTACGCAAAGAAGGCCCAGGATGAATCGGACCAATAAAACAAGAAGGCCAACATTTGTCTGTTGACCTTCCTGATAATAATCATGGCGTTCTCTCTAATTGATGCCGTATAACTTGGCCAAGAGCATAATGAATGCTTTCCTGTTGCCTATCATCTCGAGCGGAATAGCCATCTTCTCCCCCGTCTTCTTCAAGCCGAACATCTTAGTGGAGTAATTCGCATCTTCGAAATAGACAACCCCTCGATCAATATAGACACGCTTGAGATCATCTTTCGTATAAGTCTTGTCTCCATACTGGATGACACCGGGGCCGAGGTGGATGACAGCACCGGCTTTCCAGGTCTTTTCTTGTTCTTTGACGGCCATGAAAATAGGCACCATTTTTCCGGCTTCCAAAAGTTTCCCGGCGGCATAAAGATAATTCGAAGTGATTTGGTCTTCAATATGATACCAAAAGTCATATTCGGCATATCCCGTGTTTCCGCCACCTTCTTTGTGGTTATAGGAATCGTCGATTTCGTCCAAGGTAGTACACGTGTTTTCTTCGTTGGGCTTGCTTAAAAAGGCGAATGAATAATCAGTTCCATCATAGGAGCCGTTTTTGTATTTGACGACTTCTTTGTGCATCAGGATAAAACCCTCGTCGAACCTGTGCCCTTCTTTCTCGATTATGTTCTCTCTATTGGTCTTGAAGTGATATTTTGCATAACCTTCCGAACCGATGAAATAATCTTGCCCGCCAAAGTACTGGCTACCGAAGAAAAGGTAGCCGATGAACGCAGCAACCAATGTTAAGAAGATGGCCCATCCAATGTGAGAATAAAGCCAGACCCATATACCGGCAATGGCTGCAATTGTCACAACGGCAGCAATGATTTTGCGGCGAGTATATACACTGTCAGCCAAAGGTTCAGCCTTCGGCTCACTGGTGTCAAAATAGACAAGGTCCCCAATATTATCAGGAACTACCTTAACGAATGAGGTGCCAGCATTGATGTCGGCAATCACTTGGGACTGGGGATATTTTGATTCACTAAGTTGCGGCATGGCTTATTCTTCTGCTTTAGTTGTTATTGTGAAATCGTTGCTACCTGGATTGCGCCAAATGTTACATTCCAGTCAAAGTCAAAGTCCTCTTCAACGTCGGGCAGAAGATAATCCTCTTTGTCAGGCATGGTTTCCAAAATCTTTTCATCGCTGATAGAGAGATTCTTGCGTACCTTCTTGAAGAAACTGACTTCAGAATACTCGATTTGGTTATCGGCCTCAATGGTATCAATGGCGATCTTAATAAGCTGCAGCGCAGCAGCATCATCAAGTCCAGCCTCTTTTACCTCCTCAATGAAGTTGTTCAGGAACTGTCTTCCCTGCTCGTTGATACCTGCAACATACTCATTGAGTTTTGCCTGAATGTCCAAACCGTCGAAAACATTCTCGTCGGCCGCCGTCTTCTTCAGAAGGGCGACTTCTTCATCCGCTATATCTCCGTCGCAAGCCATGCAACAGAATGCGGTTTTCAAATATAATTCGTTTGCTTCCATATCTTTAGACATTAGAATCCAATTCTTCTTCTTTCGGTTTCAGCCGGTTTTCTGCCTTCAAACTCATCTCTGATTGCTTCGTGCTTCTTGATGATTTCAATGGTAATACTCGGCTTCGTTTGCGAGATGGCCTCCTCGAGGACATCCATAGTTATACAATCGAGATGACGTCTGAAAACAAGGCGGGCAGCTGTGTCCACAATCAGGCGGATGTCGGCGGAGACATAATTCTCAGTCAGATTCGCCAGCTTGTCATAGTCTATGCCAAAGTCTGATTTACGTTTGCTGAGGTTAATCCGGAAGAGTTCTTTTCTCGTCTCGAAATCAGGCTGCGGGATATAATACTTATACTCTAAACGACCAGCTCTCAAGGCCGCTTCATCAATCTCAGTGGGCTTATTGGTCGCGCCAATAACGATCACGCCGTCCTGGCCACAATTGTTGAGCTGAGCAAGGAATTCGTTGACCTCACCGGCTTCGCTGACATTGTTGTGCTTGCTGCGATCTTTAATCATCGCCTCAATCTCATCGAAGAACAGAATGGTGGGAGCATTCTCCCTTGCCTCATCAAACACTGCGGCAATCTTTTCCTGACCACCGTGAATATAGGGAGACGCGACATCAGAGCACTTGATGTATTGATAATTACAGCCAAGTTCTTCTGCGAACTTCTCTGCGAAGTAAGTTTTTCCGCATCCGGGAGGGCCATAGAAAAGGAGACCATTGGGGACATGAAGTCCCAAGGCCTCTGCTTGTTCAGGGTTCTTTAACAAATCTATGACATCAGACTGAAGTTGCTCCTTAAGGGCTTCCATTCCGGCCACATCCGCAAAACCGTTCCCCCGCTTCTTCATCTGTCCCTTCGCACCGGACTTCGTCGCCTCTGCGCTCATTACGATAGACTGTAACTTAATCTCACCGTTTAGGGTCTTTATGAACTCGTCAGCGCTTTGGAATCTGTCTTCAGCATTCGGAGAAAGGGCTTTGAGAATAATGGGCAGAAGGCTGGCATTGCTTTCTTTCTTACCTGAATTTGGAATCCGCAAGGCGCGATTCTTTTCGGCTATGATTGCCTCTTCTGCGGCCTCAGTGTCGCCTTTGAATTTTGAGAGATCAAAGAAGAATGGCGGCAACCCAAACAACAAGTGGTAGAGCATTGCTCCAACCATATAAAGGTCAGTCTGTGCCGAAAATACCCCATTGAAAGCCTCCGGGGCCAAATAGAAAGGATTCAATCCGTCTTTGTGGAAAGAACGCCTTCCTTGATTCAGGAACCGGGCATAGCCGAAATCAATAATCTTTGGATAGGTTGCGCCTTTCGACAAATCAAGCATAATGTTCTGGATTGTCAGTTCATTATGGATGATAGGAACCGGAAGATTATGCAGATACTTCAGACCATTAAGCACCCCGGTGATTATTTCTTTTGCCTCGTATGCTCCACAACGCTGGGCGCGCGTAACCTTCTCCGCCACCGTCTCTCCACTGATGAAATCGTACACAACATACGCCATTTGCTTGCCGCTTACGATGACTTCTCCAGAGTCATGGTATGCCGTAAGGTTCGGATGGTTAAGCTGCTTGGAAATCTCAATTTCAAGGATGTCCCCCTCATCGGTATACTGGTTCTTATGCAATTTGGAGCAGTCAAACAGCTTCAAGAAATAATTTTTTCCTGCAGCATCTTTGACACGGTATGTCTCGGCATAAGAACCAACCTTTACAGGGAAGGTCACCGTGTAATTGTTTCCTATCTTCTGTTGTTTCGCTATAGAAGGCATTGCAAATCAGGTCTTTATATGGGATTAGAATTTAATCTTCTCATTTTCGGGCATATCCAGCAATTCGTAAACGGCAATGCATACCTCGCGAAGATCCTCTACGTCCGGATTCCCTGAGCCGATCATCTGGATACCTCTGTTGAGCTGCTGACGGGCCTCGGCAGCATTCTTCCATCTGTAAGAACCAAAGTTCTTAGAATGGTGCTGGATGAATCCCATAAGCTGGTACACAAGGGTACAAGCGATGAAGACGTCATTGATGTCCGTAAGGGTGTCACGCGCGGCCTGGACATTCTTGCTGGAAATTGCTCGGTCGGTGCGGCGGCGGAGTTCAGCTACCTGGCTGTCGTATTTGTTGCCCAAGTCATTGTTCGCCTTCTCGAGACGTGCAAACTCTGTTCTGAGTTCAGCTTCGAGCGAATCCCACTCGTGGTTCTTTTCGACGGCTTCCATAGAACGGAATGCCTCACGCAACGATGCGAGCAAGTGCATAACTCCATCAGCAGATCCGATTTCTCCATCAAAGCGCTGCTCAATATCCTGGAGTTGCTTGGTGGATTCCTCCAACTCTTCGTCAGTAATGGCTTTCGCTTTCTGGAGAGAAGCGTGTTTCCTCTTGGCCTCTTCAAAGCGTTGACGGACTTCTTTCTCATTGTCAGCGACGGAACGAGTCTTGACATCAATGTCACGCTCGATGGATTCGCCGATAACCGGGAAGTTGACTTCGAGTTTCATAAGCTGCGAGCGGTCAACCTTGATTGTGATGTCAATATCGCTGTTCTCCGGCACAAGGGCGGGAACATCATCACCGGTTACGATGACATCAAATACGTGGTCATTGTAAATGGCGCTGGTTCCTTCGGCATTATTCTCGCCAATGTAGATGGGGATAACCAGGCGATCATCAGACATGCCGGGGCGCAGTTTCTTGGGCGTCTTAAGCCCATTGCGAACGCCAACTGCAGGGAGTTGCTTGTTCTTTTCAAGGCCCTTGATAGGAACGAAAACATCCTTATTCTTATCCTCATCGTGTACCTCGATGCCGATGTTGCGCGGCAGGATGGCACTCCCGACAACGGTACCCTGGATAATGTTGATTTCATTCGGCATACACGGGAAGGTTGTTCCCTTTTCGTCATAGGCTACTATGCTGAACGAGTTGGCCTTACCCTCGTTCAGTTGGCATTCCACGACATCTCCGATCTCATTGATCTCAACTTTTCCGCTTGACCACGCCTTGTCTCCCCGCACGAATTCGACATATACCTTTTGAGGCAGAGAGCCGGTGCTTTCAGAGGGAAGAAGCTTGATGGAAACAAACTCAAGGGTCTCCACAGAACTTGCGTTGTACTGAATATCCAATGCAATCGTGCCGGCCTTAATCTCCTCGGTGACTGCACTTTCAATACCGGAGGCATACAGCGCAGCACCCTTTGCTACGGCCGTCATCGGATCAATGCTCGTATCAACGTTGGGAGTGACCTGGTCTCTCAGGAGCTGACGCAGCACCGGAGAATAAGTCGGACCACCGACGAGGATCAAAGTGTCGAGTTTGTTGGTGAGGTTGTTACGCTCAATAAGTTTCTTTGTAATATCAACCGCTTTCTGGAAAATCGGAGCAACGACTTTTTCGATTTGGGCGCGGGTGATCACCATGTCAAGTTCAATAGGACTGCCTTCGTCATCCTCACCGAATTCATCCAGCTGGGACATAATGTCACATTTGTCCTTAAAGGAAAGCTGGTTCTTCGCCTGCTCTGCATAGAACTTCATAGCGTCGCGGAGAATCTGCTTTTTGGAATCGTCCGCAAGAATGTCCTCGATAACGTAGTTGTCCTGAATATAAGGGATGATGATCTCATCGACGATGGCATAGTCAAGATTCTTACCTCCAAGGTAGTTGTCGCCCTCCGTATCAGTGACCTGCATGATACCATCTTCAACTTTAAGGACAGCTGCATCGAAGGTACCACCGCCAAAGTCAAACACAACCCAGTGGCCGTTTTTCTTGTCCGTTGTAAGGCCATAGGCCATAGAGGCCGCGATAGGTTCCTGCAACAACTCACAATGCTCAATACCGGCCATTGTGGCAGCACGTTTAGTTGCAGCAATCTGGTCAGGGGTGAATTTTGCAGGTATTGTTATAACGCAGGACGTGATATTTTCATCGGAGACAAAGGACTTTAATGCCTTGAGAACTTCTGCTGACAACTCCTCGGAAGAGTATGACCGTCCCATATTGGTGCTCATATAGGCGGTATCAAGCCCCATCGTCCGCTTGAACTCAAGAAAGACATTTGAGTTAGAGGAACTCATGGATTTGGTGGATCGCGCCTTGTCCTGACGGAGGTCATTCATGGCAGAATCACCGACCTTTGTAATTTTCTTACGTGTAAATGAGACACAAGAGGGCAACGTATCCTTAAGGGTATCTGTCTTTTTGATGGTGGGCTCACCATTCTCCATTTTGCAAATTGCGGAATTCGTCGTACCCAGATCGATTCCGTATTTCATCTTGACCTGTACCATATCGCGTTTTATATATTTTGACTAACTGTGATTTGCGCTGACTGGATCATAACGCCATTATAGTTGATTTGGGGCTTTATTATCTTTGTGATAATCCTTGTTCCTTCCGGAAGTGTGTCATCGTCATCAAACGACACTGTCGCCTTCATACCTTCACTATACTCCTTTCCAAGCATATCTATCAGTTCATATCCATTCGCACGCAGGTTATCCTTCATTTGAGATATGCTCTTAGTGAGATGCTTGTATCCCTTTACATTTGAATCCATTTTATAAAGGGTCATCTCCATGAAGGTAATGCGGTCGGCGAGAGCCTTGATCAGATCCTGCTCATTTTGGGAAGAAGCACCGGCTGCAGAGAGTGTTCCGATTGAAGCGGAAATCTTCTGAATTTCGTCAACCTCAGAGGACATACGATTTACAATCTCTTCGTTGAGTTTCTCCGCTTTGCCCTGGAGAGCATCAATCTTGGCATTCCCCTTTCGGTTAAGGAGGAAAGTAAGAAGCGCAGACAACGCCAGAACTATAAAAGCGATGATGAGCCCCCAAACGGTCTTTTTCTGTACTCTCACATTCTGGTCAGACACAGCGCTGTTAGTCTGCTGAATCTGGCTTTCAAGCCCAGTCTTTGTGTCTCTGATGGCGCTCTCAGTCTGAGCCAAGCCGGTTTCGGTACCGGAAACACGGGTGGCGATTGATTCAGATTCGCCCTGCAAGCTCTTCATCAGATTCTCCAAAGAAGAAACCCTCTTTTTCAATGCATCGTTTGCTCCGGCAAGGTCGGAGTTGGCCTGCTTCAAAAGCGAAACCTCGTGCTTAAGAGAATCCAGGACAGTCGTCGATACGGCCGCGTCCTGGCCATAGACAGGTGCGGCAATCATTATTGCAAGTGCGAGGATGGTAATTCTATTCATGTTTGTAAATGCTTATAAACTTGTCAAGTATGCTACGGATAACGGCATTAACCTTTTTCTTGTCTTTAAGATGTTCGACCCATGTCGGAGAATATCGATAGTAGAACCGGATAAACAAACGCCCAAATGCGGAATTCCGGAGGACCTTGTCTCTGAATTCTCGAAGGACCATAACCTGAGGTTCGTCGTAATCTCCATACACCATCGTCGCAATATAACAACCGCTGGAGGAAGAAGAGCTGTACGCACTTCTCCTCTGCCTCATTGCACTATCCAGTTGAGCTTTTAGGCTGCTGAGTGTGCTGTTGTTCGTGTTGAAATGAGAACGCTCCTGAGCCGTCATATCCAGCTGTCCGATGATGGCCATTGCATTAACTGCGGAATCCAAGGTAGTGGCAAGAGTACCATTGGCAATGTTCATCGCAATGACAGCACTGTTTTGAGCGCGGTTTACAACGTCAATAAGCATTCCAAGAGCGTTGTTGGCGACAGCACTGGAGATCTTGAGATAGAAGTCATCCTGGGAGCCAAGGTTCTGTCGGATAACCGCGAGGTGTGGCTTGCAGTTGTTGACGAGTGTGCGTGCCCGCGCAATGGAAGGTGTGGACGCCTGGAAGGACTTGAGTTCTACCGCAATAGCGGCAAGGTCCTTCTCATAAGCACTCCTCTCCTTCTTTTCACGGAGAATGTCGACATTCTTTTGGCAGCGGTCCTTGGTCATCTTGCCAACTGCAATCGAGAGTGCATACTCCTGAAGTTCGAGGCCGTTGTCAATATCATTTGCGTCGTCAGAATTGTTGAAGTAATTGATACCGCACTGCAGAATCTGCTTTGCCAGATTGTCTGCTGCAGATTGATATTCAATAGATCCAACACCGGCAATCGAACGAAGGGATGCCAACGCGGTGCGGGTGTTTCGCATGAGTGTGCGGCCTGCGCGTAAAGACCCTTGAGCATCGGTCGCCGCTACACTTTTTGCCTTCGCAATCTCATGGTTGATAAGAGAAATCGGCTCTTCAACAGCTTTCTCGCGGACGTATGATTTGTCCGCATCATTTGATACCAATTGCAGCAAAGAGCCTGCTTTTACCTCCTTCAAAAGCTCATCTATGAGCATGTGAGAGAGATCTTCCTCGCTAATTTGAAACGTCTCGCCACAAATGGCAGCGCTGAACTGTCCACGATAGGTGAAGTCATGGATAAGGGAAGAATAAGCCGAGACTGCCGCCGAATAATCGGATTGAATCATCGCCAGGACGGCCCGGTTGACAAGAGACGAGAAGCTCTCTCTCCTTTCGAAAATCGACTTCGCTTTTTCACTATCACCCGAAGCAAGGTTATTCAGTCCGGTTGCATCGATCGGATCTGCGTTGCAGAACCAGAACAAGGCATAGCGAATCTTGTCGTTGGGCAGATTGATAGCTGCCTGAGAAGCCTGGGCCGATTCAGTTGTACGGTTTAGGTTAGGTAAAAGGCCCTGCATGTCCGTAGGGAATTCGACAGCACGTCCTACGTTGAGATAGGCCTTCATCTTTCCGATATTTCGGACAATATCCGCTTGTTTACTGTTGCTGTAAACACCCAATGTCCGAAAAGGATTATTTGCAATTATATCAAGCATACCACTATACGTTCTTTGAGAACTGGTTCATAATCCATAAGACAAAATTAATTAACGCAATACCGATGTCCGTTACGATTATTATAACGTAGGAGAATAAGCCGGCAGCGATAGCACCGCCAAATCCGCCACCAAGCAAGCCACCTACTATTGCTCCCCCAATACTACCATCTTCTCGGCCGGATAAAACAAGGACAATAGGCATTACAATACAAGCCAACCAAACAAGCCCACATAAAATACCTTGCACCACTCCAAAAGGCTCGTCAAAGTTGAAGTTCTCATCAAGCGGGTGAAATTCCAAATACGAATACTTGTTGTGCCTCATATCTGCCCCTACTTGTTTGCAAAGTTTGCGCAAAGTGGTTTTATTTGGCAAGTATCGTTCTTTATAAAAAGAGTCTTCGTAGGAGAACTTATCGAGGTGTTTTATAACCAACCAGGCTTGGCTCAATACTTCTCGATAATCGGCCAAAAGTTCATAACGAACAGTCCTGCGGACAAAATCTTCACTGTCTAAGATAGAAGTCCTTGAATACAAGCCGCCTAATGAAAGACGGCCAAAAGGATCATCATAGTCATCACGTCTCTTTTCGGCCATTCTGCGCATCGTAATCAGATCTATATTCTCATCTGATAACTGAGATTGCGCATGATTGACTTCTTCGATAACATTATGAATAGCATTGTTCGCAACGAGTGTTGCGTACTTTAGATAACTCTCATTCTTTTTACCAAGTGAAGTTTCAATTTTCTTCAAATGCGCAGAACAAGTTTGAACCAAATTCAATGAATGCTTAATTAAATCTGGTTTGCTAACAAACTCCTTGATGGCACTCATAATCGATGATACCTCCTGGGAGATTGATTCTGGAGGCAACTCATCGATCGCTTTTAACAAAATATCATAATTCTTTTGGCAACGGTCCTTAATAAGTTTGCCCTGGGCTAAGTCCAAAGCATATTTTTGAAGTCCTGCTGCTTGTTTTGCCCTATCGTAATCGTTTGAATTGTTATAATAATTGATGCCGCATTGTAGTATCTGTTTAGCCAAATTATCCGCCACAGATAGATACATCGCATCGTTGGCTCCAACAATTGATTTAATATCGGCCAGTGCTTTTTTCGTCGAGGAAATAAGTTCTTTCCCGGCACTCATGGAGGCAACAGAATCTGTGGCCGATACTTTCTTCGCCTTAGAGATCTCCGCACTAATAGAAGCCATAGGTTCCTGTATGGCTACCTGTTTAACATACGAAGCATCATCATTATTTGAAAGATACGAAAGAAGTCTTTTCGCCCCGAGTTCGCTTATCAGCTCATCAAGTAATAAATGAGACAGGTCACTCTCCGGCAATTCGAAGGTATCATCACAGATTGCATTACAGAATTGCTGACGGTTTGCTTCATCATGAATAAGAGTGGAATACAAATCAAGAGCATGACTATAGTCCTCTTTAATAAGATGAAGAATGGCTGCATTGATAATAGATGAAAAAGACTCTTTATGCTCAAATTGACTTAATGCTCCGGCGATGTCTCCATTTTGCAAAAAGCCGAGACCAGAATTGTCATCCTCGTTTACCGAACAAAACCAAAACAAAGCATAATGTATTCTATCCACAGAGAGATTAAGGGCCGAGACGGCACTTTGAACAGAATCCATGCTGCGTTCAATATGGGGCAAAAGTGCCTCCATATCTGACGGGAATTGCACCGTTTTACCAACGTTTACAAAAGCCTTTATCCGACTGAGGTTACGGATAATGTCGACTTGTTTACTATTACTGTAAACGCCTAAACTCCGAAAAGGATTATTTATGACAACATCCAACATAGATGAGATAGAATTATTAATCCCTCTTGATTAAAATCTCATCTACCATTCCATAAGACTTTGCTTCCTCCGCCGTCATCCAAAAGTCGCGATCCGCGTCTGAAAAAACCTTGTCGTAAGGTGTGCCGCTATGCTTCGATATAATGGTAATAAGTTCCTTCCTGGTCTTCTCAATTTCTTTAGCTGCAATAAGAATATCCGAGGCTTGTCCTTGAGCACCACCCAAAGGCTGATGGATCAGTACCCTTGAGTGAGGAAGACAGGAACGCTTCCCTTTTTCTCCAGCGCACAGCAGAACTGATCCCATAGACGCCGCCATACCAGTGCAAATTGTTGCAACGTCCGGCTGAACCAACTGCATTGTATCATAAATCGCCAAGCCACTGGTCACTTGTCCTCCAGGAGAATTGATGTAAAGGGAAATGTCGGCTGCAGGATCTACCGAAGCGAGAAAGAGGAGCTGAGCAGTGATGATATTCGCCACATCATCATTGATGCCAACACCCAGGAAGATGATACGATCCATCATCAAGCGGCTGAATACATCCATTTGTGCAACATTCAGTGGACGCTCCTCAATGATAGTGGGGTTTACATACGCATTGACGGCAGATTGATAATCCCACAGGGTTGTAGAACTAATCCTTCTTTCCAATCTCGCATATTTGTCAAATTCGGTATTCTTCATGAATGAGTGTTATTAAACAAGCAAATTTACGAAATAATTCTCTACCAATCAATAATCAATGGACCGTAGGCTCCAATTGCTATCTAATGCTAATTCACTTTTGGTATAATCCATTTGATATAATTCTCATATTTGTACCCACCGCGCCGCTTCGCATATATCTGAACAAAATGATCATACTTGTCGCGGAAGTACCCGTATGAATCAGACCCGACAAGATATACGGCATTATTCACCTGCAGATCCACAAGCGCCTGGGCGAAATCGTGGAAGGATTCAGGCGATTCACTCATCACTACAAGAATTTCTCCGGCTCGGTCACATATAGCTTTTCTGATGGCCTTCCCCTTGGGCTCGTTCTCAACAAGTTCACCGTTGTTTACCAAAGGATACTGTCTGAAGAAATAGCCGCCTTTTTCGGTCGCTTCTTCAAACAAGGGGGAATTATCTGCCACACCCACGGTAATCTTATCATCAATGATGCCGACATACCCCTTTTTTGACAACCCCCAGGCCATCGGCTGGCCGGCAAGGACAAATGCTCCGTTAATCTTCCCATTGTCGGCACGAATGTCAGCAGCCTGGGTAACAAGCACTATGCTCTTGTCAAAAATGTCCGGAGTTCCGATTGCGAGCTGAGGTATCGCATTATGAGGAATATAGACATCAAGCGGAATGTCGTTGATCGTCAGCTTCAGATGCTCCGTGTATGCCTTGCTCGTTGTGTCAGAATAGTCGCCCAGCGGCTCGACGTTTTCAACGATTGGCTCTCCTTCAGTGATTGTTGTGGACGGGTCAAATACACCCGGTACGTTGCCCCCGTCAGGTCTGCGAATCCAAATGATGATAGCAACGACTGCGGCGGCCAGGAGCACCCCAGCTACAACCCACCAGAGCCACTTCCGCCTCTTGCCGGTGTTATCAGTGCCGGATGGACGTCCGATGACTCTCAATTCATCATCCTGTATTTCGTCAATCCTTTGTATCATTTTCCGTAGTCATTAATGCCTCAATATACGCCTTTAGCTTGATGAGCACTTCGCGTGAAGCAGTGAGATCGTGTTTGCTGCCTGCGCAGTCCGAGAGGATAAGCTGCTGCTTGGCGACATCAACAAGGTATATATAATCGACGTTTATAATTAAGCTTCTTCCGAGGCGAAGGAAGTTTCCGCCATTGTCTCCAAGCTGATCCCCTATCAAGTCTTCTATCTGCCCAAGCTGGAGAGAGACCAATCTGGTCTGTCCGTCAAGAGTGACCACATTGGAATAATTACCGTCCGACGAAATGTACATCAGACGATCGGCGGGAACACGAAGGAGTTCTGTCCCCTTTGATATTACAATATGTTTCACTTGACCTTCAATTGCCAATGACAAATTTAGCAATTTTTTTTCGGCCACTTGCGATAAAACGGCACGTATGTACGAAATGCAAAAATGATGTACGAAATTGGCGGCCCAAACACCATCCATACGGTATGTTTCTGCTTCATACATTGAACGTTAAATTGCTTGGTTTTTAGAGGATTTCCAATGAATTTTGCACCAGGAAATCCATTCAAAATCATACAAAATGAAGACTATTTTCAAGATCGGCATCGCCGTCGCAGCATGGGGCACGATAGGCCTCATAGCACTCCCTCCCATCATTACAAGTTGCTCTTCCGAGAAAGACAAAATCGAAGACCGGGTAATCGACGAAGGTCTCTTACGCAATGATGACCTAATCGCAGTCAAGACTTCTGATGGTAAGGTCACCATCAAGAATGAAGTGACTGGGAAAGTTACCATCAAGGACATAAAGCTTGACTGGACCCAGGAATCGTCCAGGGACTCGCTTGCGGTCTTCTGTTCGGAAAAGAAACGCGGATACTACAACATGTACACGGGAGAGATTGCGGTTCCGGCTCAGTACCGCAGGGCCTGGGTGTTCGCAGAAGGCCTCGCCGCCGTTCAGAAGAACGGTATGATAGGCTTCATTGACCATAAAGGCAATGCCGTGATTGATTTTCAGTTCCCGTATCACGGTAATCCGCTTACTGAATTCGTGTTCTCCGACGGCCACTGCATTGTTGCCGATACTCTCGGCAAATGCGGAGTCATCGACAAGAAGGGCAAATGGCTCATCAAGCCGGAGTACGACAACATCAGCACATATAAGGAATATGCCATCGTCTCCAAGGCCGGCGTCAGAATGCAGGTATCATACGACGGCGCGGTGATGAATTCCTTCGTCCTGGACGACATCAAGCGCTTGACATACACGGTTAAAGAGAGATATGAGAATCGTGAAGGCGAGATTGAGTATCTCGACAAAGAAATCGATACTGGGCTGTTTTCCTATCGCGTAGGTGGCCGATGCGGCTTGATGGACGCCAATTGCAACAGACTGACCGAACCGCTTTACAAGTCCATAACAGCAGTTGATAAGAATATGTTCCGGGCTACCCTTATCGACTACTATTCCGAGGTGATTCTTAATGCGAAGGGCGTAGTAATGAAATAAACTGAGATGGGAAAGAAAATCCTAACCATTCTTCTTGTGTACATACCCGCGGGAGCAGTATTGGCCAGTGTTCTATTGGTCATACTGCTCAAGTGGGTTCCCGTGACAAGTACTCCTCTGATGCTCAAACGGACTATCCATTCCCTCAGTAAAGAAGGCGTATCTGTAAAATATAAATGGACTCCCATTGAAGACATTTCCGACGAGATGATCTGCGCAGTTATCGCAGCAGAGGACCAGCGATTCTACAACCATAACGGGTTCGATTATAAGGAGCTATCGCAGATGAAACAGGAACACTTATTCGATGGTAGTCCGATACGCGGCTGCAGTACGATTAGTCAGCAGACGGCAAAGAATTGCTTTACCTGGTGTTCCAAGACCTGGCTGAGAAAAGGCATAGAGGCCTATTTCACCGTCCTTATAGAGAAGATATGGGGCAAAGAGAGGATATTGGAAGTCTATCTGAACGTAGCCGAGATGGGACCGGGGGTCTATGGGGCCGAAGCGGCAGCAAGGCGATACTTCCATATTCACGCATCAGATTTGACGATGGCTGATGCGAGTTCTCTCGTGTGTTGTTTGCCGAATCCCCTCCATCGCGATCCCAACTGGGCGAATCGGTATATGTCATCCCGCCGGGCACAGATTGCCTATGATGCGGCAAGGATGATACCGGCAGAATAAAGGCCGATAGATAAATGAAAGCGGTCAAAGCCAGTTCGCTCCGCTAAAGCTGCGCTCACTCGCTTTGGTTCCGTCCTCCGGGGCACTATCGCGCCCCTCCGAACTCCACTTGTGGCAGCTTCACTGCGAGACTCTTCCCGCCGCGCCAGGGCGCTCTGGTCAGAGACTCGCGGCCGTTCCGCGCCGCGCTTCGCGCATTAAAAGGAAATAAGGTCAAGAGACTGTGACCGGACAAGCCGGCCACAGACTCTTGCTGGTTTGTCCCCC
>JAEEGL013364896.1_pt1 | contig 14997 bp, 15 predicted proteins | sample 9134231 | NCBI WGS metagenome assembly JAEEGL01 (sample SAMN16246548, study PRJNA631951) | gut metagenome | biome: gut microbiome; feature: rumen; material: fiber-attached | host: Bos | place: Iran: Karaj | collected 2018-10
CTGGCCACGCGGCTGGCGTATTTCAGGCGCTGGCCGGCGCTCCGGCGCATGGCGGCGTTGTAGTGGTCGAGGCGTATGGTGCGCAGCGCTATGCGCACAGGGTTCGTCTGGTTGGCGGCCATGTCCACATAGTCGTGCGTCACATAGCGGCGTGTGGTGCCGGGATAGCCGAAGACGAAGGTGAAGTCGCCCTCGTCGACACCCTTGAGGCTTATCTCGAGGTGCTTCAGCGGACGGTAGGGCACGTTGTCCTTGCTGTAGGCGGCCGGCTTGTTGTCCTTGTCCACATAGACGCGGAACATGGAGAAGTCGCCCGTGTGGCGCGGCCACATCCAGTTGTCGGTGTCGCCACCGAACTTGCCTATGTTGCTCGGCGGGGCGCCCACCAGACGCACGTCGGTGAAGACCTCGTTGACGTACATGAAGTACTGGTTTCCGTAGTAGAACGGCTTGACGATGGCATTGTAGTGCGTGCCCTCCACGGCCTTGGCGCAGACGTCTTGTATGTTTTTCTCCACGATGGTCTCGCGGTCCTGCTCCGAGGTCTCGTCGGTGACGCCATCGAGCACCTGTGCCGTGACGTCCTCCATACGCACCAGACGGGTGACGGTGAGGCCCGGGCAGGGGATCTCCTCGCCGCGGTTCATGGCCCAGAAGCCGTTGGTCAGGTAGTCATGCTCCACCGTCGAGTGGCGCACGATGTAGGAGTAGCCGCAGTGGTGGTTGGTGAGCACGAGGCCCTCCTGGCTGACGAACTCGCCCGTGCATCCGCCGCCGAAGAGCAGCACAGCGTCCTTGAGCGAAGCGTTGTTCACATCGTAGATGTCCTGCGCCGTGATATGCATGCCGGCCTTCTGCATGGCCGCCTGGTTGCGACCCAGCAGCATAGGAATCCACATACCCTCGTCGGCCCTGACGACCATGGGCATGAGCAGCAGGCTGACGGCAATGATTGTAAGCAGTTTCTTTCTCATTTCTCTTTGTCTATTTGGGGTGCAAAGTTACACAATTAATCCGACATGGCAAAATCAAACTTTCTCCTCGGGCAGCTTTATCTCTTTGAAGCGGCGCTGGCGTTGCTCCCACCGCTCACGGGCATACTGCTGCATGTCAGACACTTCGTCGCTCTCGTCGATAATCTCCAGCCCGAAGATGGTCTCGATGATATCCTCCAAGGTGATGATTCCCTGGAACGAGCCGTATTCGTCGATAATGCCGCCTATCTGCTCCTTGTGCTTCAGCAGGCTGTCCCAGATGTCGGCCACGCTCATCTCCTCGTTGAAGAGGGGGATGGTGCGCTTGATGTCGCCGAGCGTCTTGCTGAAGTGGTCTTCGGCCAGCTCTTCGAGGGCCTCGCTCCGCAGCACATAGCCGGTGATGAAGTCCTCCTCCTCGGCATAGACGGGTATGCGCGAGAAGTGGCTGTACTCGTCCGAACGGTAGAACTGTTTGAGGGTCATCTGCTCGGGCGCCGTGGCGGCCACCACACGCGGCGTCATCACGTCGTAGGCCTTTATCTCTCCCAGCTTGATGACGTTCTGGATAATCTTGTTCTCATCCTGGTCTATGACGCCCTCGTCCTCGCCCATGTCGGCCATGGCGGCAACCTCCTCGCGGCTCACCGCCGTCTCCTCGTCGTCTTTCTTGGCGATGAGCTTGGTGAACCACTGCACCAGCACCACCACGGGATAGAGGATGACGATGAGGGCACGGATGACATAGGCCGTGAAGCCCATCAGGCGACGCCACTGGCTGGTGCCGATGGTCTTGGGGATAATCTCGCTGAACACCAGTATGAGCACTGTCGTCACACCGCTCACCACTCCGAAGGGGACGCTGTCGAGCACCAGCGCGGCCTGACGGCCCACGCCGGCGGCACCGATGGTGTTGGCGATGGTGTTCAGACTCAGGATGGCCGCAATGGCGCGGGCGTTGTCCATCTTGTACTTCTTGAACAGCGTGGCGGCCTTGTAGCCCTCGTCCTCGCGCATGGTGATATAACTCAACGGGGTCGACATCAGCACCGATTCAAGCACCGAGCAGAGGAACGATATCGACATCGCACCCAGTAGGAATACTATCAGTAAAGTCATTCGTTAAACCGTAAACTGTGAATCGTAAACCGTATACTGTAAACCGTAAACTGTAAACTTTATTCCACCCATCCCACTACGTCGCCTTTCTTCACCATCTGGCCCTGCTTGACGCAGGTGTCGATGAGCCTGCCGCCCTTGACGACGGTGAGGGGCACGATGGCGTAGGAGGCTTCGATATTGGCCAGCGTGGCGCCTTCCTTCACCTCGGTGCCGGGGGCCGGCGCTGTCGACTGGTCGTCGAAGCGCACTTCCCACAGCATGCGGCCCGTGGCCGTGGCCACCAGCGGCGTGGCACCCGGGTGTTTGGGGGTGATATAGTTGAGGGCGATGCTCTCGGCCGTGGCGGGAGCCTTGGGGGCATCCTTCTCGGCACGCAGCTGCGCCACCTCCTTATTGAAGCGCTCCTTGGCCAAGCCGCTCTTGTAGTCGCGGTACTGGCGGTCGTGCATGGCCAGCTCGAACAATTCTTCGTCGTCCTCACCGCGGTCCCAGCCGTTCTGCTCCATCTCCTTGATGTATTCGGGCAGCGCATCGGGGTAGGCGTCCTGCGGCACACCGGTGTAGAACTCCATGCCCTGCTGCTTGGCCAGGTCGACGATTTCGGGGGCCAGCTGGCCGGGCAGCTTGCCCGCACGGCCCAGGATCATGCTCCACGAGTCCTTGTCGATCTGGCTGAAGCGAGGCTTGCCCTGCGCCATGGCCAGCAGGTTCATCACAGCGATATTCTTGGTATACTGGCTGAAGGGGGTCACCAGCGGAGGATAGCCCAGCATGGGCCAGATATGCTCCACCTCTTGGAACAGCTGCACCGTCAACTCCTCGAAACTCACCTCCGGCTTGCCGTTTTTCTTCAGCGCCATATTGATGGCTCCGTGCACTCCCCGCAGGTCGCTCATCATCGAGCCCATCATGCCGCCCGGCAGGCCGCAGCCCACCAGCAGCGACGAGCTGATACGGTTGCCGGGGTTGATATAGAGACCCAGGAAGTCGTCGATAAACTCTTGCGTCAGCTTGCGCGCCGCCATATAAGCGTCCATATTGATGTCCTTCACCGCAAAGCCTGCGTCCTTCAGCATGGCCTGCACGCTGATGACGTCGGGGTGCACCATGCCCCACGACAGGGGTTCCATGGCACAGTCGATCACGTCGGCGCCCGCCTCGGCCACCATCAACGTGCTGGCCATCGACAGGCCGGGGCCCGTGTGCCCGTGGTACTGCACCACGATGTGCGGATACTTGGTCTTTATCTCCTTCACCAGACGGCCCAGCGTGGCGGGACGCCCCACGCCGGCCATGTCCTTCAGGCATATCTCGTCGGCGCCGAACTCCACCAGCTTGTCCACAATGCCCATGTAGTACTCCACCGTGTGCACCGGCGAGTGGGTGATGCTCAGGGCGGCCTGCGATATCATGCCGGCCTCCTTGGCATACTTCACCGAGAGCTCCAGGTTGCGCGGGTCGTTCAAGCCGCAGAACGAACGCATGATGTCCACACCCTGCGCCTTCTTCACCTTGGGCATCAGCTGGCGCACGTCTTTCGGCACGCCGTACATGCGTAGACCGTTCAGGGCTCGTTCCAACATGTGTGTCTGTATGCCCGCCTTGTTGAACTCCTTGGTCCAGGCACGTACCGCCTTGTTCGGGTTCTCACCGTACATCAGGTTCACCTGCTCGAAGGCGCCGCCGTTGGTCTCGATGCGGTCGAAGCACCCCATCTCCACAATCACGGGGGCAATACGGGTCAACTGGTCGACGCGCGGCTGATACTTGCCGCTGCTCTGCCACATGTCGCGGTACACCAGACTGAATTTTATCTCTTTCTTCATATTTAATACACTGATATAAAAAACATTACCCCAATTTAACATATAATCGGAGTAATGCAAAGATACGACTTTTTATTAATATACGCGAATAATTTTATATCCGTGGTATCGGTTGCCGGTTTCCCCGTCGGCAATGGTCCAGCAGGTAACGCGTTGCCCTCGGTAGGGACACGGCGTGCCGTGTCCGCAGCAGGCTTCGGTGTCTTTTTTCCGTCACTTGCGGACAGGGCACGCCCTGTCCCTACAGGGGTACGCGTCGTCCTGCTCCCCGCTGCGCGGCAATTCATAAATTCAGGTGTGTTTTTACAGGATTTATGGATTACGCCCGCAAGGTGGGAGGCATTCATGTGTGTGTTTTTTTGGGGGGGGGCATCTGGCAACCCCTTCAAAGACGGAAGAGGGTGCGGGCCGAGGCGGTGGTCGTCTCGGCGACTTGGTCGAGGGTGATGCCGCGCAGGTCGGCGATGCGCTGTGCGATGAGGGGGATGTAGGCCGGTTCGTTGCGCTGGCCGCGGTGAGGCACCGGACTGAGGTAGGGGGCGTCGGTCTCGAGGAGGAGGCTCTCGAGCGGGACAGCCTGCACGACGTCGGCGAGGGTGGCGTTCTTGAAGGTCACCACGCCCCCGATGCCGAGGTGGAAGCCCATCTCGACGGCACGGCGGGCTTCCTGTACGCTGCCGCCGAAACAGTGCATCACGCCGCGCCAACGCGGGCGGTTGAGGTCGCGCAGCAGGCCGAACACTTCGTTATGGGCCTTGCGGATATGCAGGCATACAGGCAGGTCGAGCTCCTCGGCCCAAAGCATCTGGCGCTTCAACACCTCACGCTGCTGCTCCTCGTAGGTGCGGTCCCAGTAGAGGTCCATGCCTATCTCACCCACAGCAATGAAGGGAATATGTGAGTCGTAAAGGCGGTCGTGAACGTGCCGGAGTTCCTGCTCGAAGTCGTCCTTGACCGAAGTGGGATGGAGTCCGGCCATGGGGCGGCAGCAGTCGGGATGCGCCTGCAGGAAGGTGTCAAGGTGAGGGGTGGAGCTGCTGTCGATGTCGGGCAGGAGCAGGGTGGTGACGCCGGCGTCGAGGGCACGCCGGAGGGTGTCGTCGCGGTCGGCGTCGAAAGCCTCGTCGTAGAGGTGGCAGTGGGTGTCGACGTATATCATCAGTGCTGCTGTATGAGGGCTGTCAGTTGGTCATAGAGACGCAGCAACTCGGGCTGGTCGGCAAGCTGACGGCGTTGAGCGTTGAGTGTCTTCTCGTCGCGTCGTATGGCGGGACCCGTCTGCTGCAGCCACAGGTCACCATAGTCCCACTTGCGGAGGGTCTGCTCAGCGAGGGGGCGCAGCATGTCGAAGTCGAGGCCTGTCTGTCGCATGAGGTCCTGAGCGGTGGCGTTGAGGGCGTTGACGAAATTGCTGACCCATACGGCGGCCAAGTGGGCGCGGAGACGCTGGTTGTAGTCGAGGCGGTAGAGGCAGGGACTGATGAGCGAAGCAAAGCGCTCGATGTCGTCGGTCACGCCGGCGTTGTTGCCTTCGATGCAGAGCGGCAGGCGGCGGTAGTCCATGGCGATGTCGCGCACGAAAGTCTGGGGCGACCACAGCACGCCGTGTCGGCGACTGATGGGTTTGAGGACCGAGAGGGGGGTGGTGCCGGAGGTGTGCAGGACGAGGGCGCCCGGGAGGCGCAGGTCGAGGGCCAAGTCGTAGAGTGCGTCGTCGGCGACAGCGAGAAGGTAGACGTCAGCGACTTCGTCGAGGCGCTGCCATTGGTTGACAGGCTGCGCGTCGACGCGGCGGGCGAGTATCTGCGCATGTTCGAGGGAGCGCGAGAGCACCTGCCGGATGGTACATCCGGCGGCATGAAGGGCAAGGGCCAGATGGGTGGCCACATTGCCCGAGCCTATGATAGAAACGGTGGGGGGGGCTGTCGGCCCTGCCGGGCTAGTATTCGTCTTCTTCAAAGAAAAAGTCCTCCTTGGTGGGATAGTCAGGCCAAATATCCTCTATGCTTTCATATTGGTCGCCTTCGTCCTCTATCTCCTGCAAGTTCTCCACGACTTCCATAGGGGCACCTGTACGTTGCGCATAGTCAATCAGTTCCTCTTTTGTAGCGGGCCAAGGTGCGTCTTCCAGTTTCGATGCTAATTCTAATGTCCAATACATACTCTAAACGTCTATTTTTTTTGCAAAAGTACAACTATTTCCGATTCCTGCAAATAAATTTTATCAACTTTCACAATCAACTGATATACAAGTCTTCCTTCCCTCCTTCGGCCACAACGGCGTGGCGAGCGAGGACGAAAAGGAAGTCGGAGAGGCGGTTGAGGTAGCGGAGAAGGACGGCGTCGACGCGGGATTGGCGCGAAAGTGTTACTACACAGCGCTCTGCACGTCGACAGACGGTACGTGCCACGTGGCATTGGGCTCCAGTCATGGTGCCGCCTGCGATGACGAAGCTGTGCAGCCGGGGCAGCCGGTCGGTGAGGGTGTCAATCTGCCGTTCGAGTATCTCCACCTCGTCCTCCGCCAACTGTGGCAGACGGGCATAGAGTGCCTCGTCCTCAGTGGCCAGAAGGGTCTGGATGGTGAAGAGATTGCGCTGTACGGACTTCAACTCGTCGTAGTAGCCGTCCTGACGGGGACGGAACATCTCGGCCAGAAGCCCGATGTGGGAGTTGAGCTCGTCCACGGTGCCGTAGGCCTCGACACGCACGTCGTCCTTGCTGACACGGCTGCCACCCACGAGCGAGGTGGTGCCGCCGTCGCCTGTTTTGGTGTATATCATATCTTCTCTACGCTTTTCACTTCGGGAATCACTTTCTTCAGCGCCTGCTCTATGCCCTGCTTGAGGGTCTGCATAGCGTGGGGGCAGCTGCCACAGTGGCCTTTGAGGCGCACGATGACGACGCCCTCGGCGGTCATGTCGACATACTCCACATCGCCGCCATCCTGCTGCAGGTAGGGGCGTATCTGGGCAAGCGCGTTCTTTACTTTCTGCTCAACGATGGGTTTCTCTTGGTCGGTCATAATTACGTTATTTCGTTGTTACGTTATTTCATTATTTGGCGACTTGGAGTTTACAAATCTCGGTGATGGTGTTCTGCGCCAACTGGTCGAAGGCGTCGCGGACGGGGTCGTTGGTGACGGCGGGATTGAAAAGGGCTGCGGGTTTGCCAGCGTCGCCGCTTTCGGCGATGCTCTGCACCAGCGGTATCTCGCCCAGCAGGGGTATACCCATCTCTTCGGCCAGCTTGCGGCAGCCACCCTGGCCGAAGATATAGTATTTGTTCTGCGGAAGTTCGGCAGGGGTGAAGTAGGCCATGTTCTCCACAAATCCCAGCACCGGGATATTGACCGCCTCGTTGCGGAACAGTTCCACACCACGCACCACGTCGGCCAGGGCCACCTGCTGCGGGGTGCTGACGATGATGGCGCCGCTCACGGGGATGCTCTGCGCCAAGGTGAGCTGTATGTCGCCCGTTCCCGGAGGCATGTCGACCACCAGGTAGTCAATCTCATCCCACCAGGTCTCACCCAGCAGCTGCTTCAGCGCGCCGCTGGCCATGGGCCCACGCCAGGCAAGGGCTTTGTTGGGGTCGACGAAAAAGCCCACCGACATCAGCTTGATGCCGTACTTCTCGACGGGCAGCATGTAGGTCTTGTCGCCCACGTGGTGGCCGTAGATCTCTTCGCCCTCGACACCCAGCATGATGGGGATGGAGGGACCGTAGATGTCGGCGTCGACGAGGCCCACCTTGGCGCCCGTCTTGGCCAGCGCGATGGCCAGATTCACCGCCACGGTGCTCTTGCCCACTCCGCCTTTGCCGGAGGCCACGACGATGGTGTGGTGGATATGGCTGAACACCTCCTTGAACTCTTCCTTGGGGTCGGGCTGCGGCTTCGAGGTGAGGTTGATCTCCACCTCCGCCTCACGGTCCACCAGTTCGTGGATGGCGGCGATGCAGTCGTCGCTCATCTTCTTCTTCATCGGACAGGCCGGCGTGGTGAGCACCAAGTCGAAGCTCACCTTCTTGCCCTCCACCTTGATATTTTCTATCATGCCCAACTCCGTCAGGCTGCGGCCCAGGTCAGGGTCGTTCACATGCCCCAGGGCCATCTCTATTTGTGTCGTTGTTATCATTGTTCGAATATTTCTTTAAGCGTTTGTTCCAATTGGGGACCCCGCAAATTACGTGCCAACACCTTGCCGTCGCGGTCGACGAGCACGGTGGCCGGGATGGAGCTGATGCCATACAGCCTGCCACCCGCTGAACTCCAGCCTTTGAGGTCGCTGACATGGTTGGGCCACAGCAGGTTGTCTTTCCGTATGGCCTGCACCCATTTCTCGCGGCTGTTGTCGAGCGACACGCTGAACACCTCGAATCCCTTGTCATGGTATTTTTGATACACGCGCACCACGTTGGGGTTTTCCATACGGCAGGGACCGCACCACGAGGCCCAAAAGTCGATGAGGACCACCTTGCCACGCAGGTCGCTCAGACGGCGCACGGCGCCGGTGGTGTCGGTCATCACGATATCGGGGGCTTCCATGCCCACCATCACCACCGACCGCAGCTTCTGGTCGAGGTGCCTGACGAAATCATTCCGGCCATAGCGGTCGGCCAAGGCATCACGTATCACCTTATACAGCGGGGCGTACTGCTCGAAGGCACTCTCGAAGTATGTAACCAGGAAGGCACTCATCAGCAGGTGCTTGTTCTCACGCAGCAACGACTCTATGCGGTCGGGCAACGACGTGGGGTCGGTGGCGTCGGACATCATGTTGTTGAAGCGGGCATACAACTCCATATTCTCAGACCCCTTGACCGAGGTCATATAGAACTGATTCTTCTCCGCGCGGTAGTCGACGTCAAGCGACAGCTTCTCTCGCGGCAGCAGCATACAATGCAGGCCGGCCGCACGGTTCGTCATCGGCTGGAGCACGAAGAAGACGGGCTCGGTCGCCTGACGCGTCATCTTGACCGTCCCCTTGGCGTCGAGGTAGAGAGTGTCCGCCGGCACCAGCCGGCCGTCCAGGGCCTCACTCACCACCAATCCGGCGCCGGGCTCGAGGCCCGTCAGCGTAAGCGTCAGCGTGCTTTTCTGCCCCATCACCGCCATCGGCAGCAGGGCCGTCACTATCAATATCAGCTTTCTCATAGTTTCCTTATTTGATTCATATCATCGTCCTCCCGCAGCAACAGGCGGTAATACACTGCATCTCCATACAAGGCTTGTCCCACAAAGGCCGCCAGCATGTTGGCAATCAAGCCTCGCTGCTTCCGCAGGCTCTTCGTATCACGCGCCACTCCCATCCGCTCGCCTCTGCTCACCAGCGCCTCCATCAGCGGTTCGCCCACACGGAATTCCCGGCAGAATCTCTCCTGGTCGGGATAACGTTCCATCAGCTCGCCGACATGTTTTCTCACATAATCGAAGGCCGTCGTGGACAGCAGCCGACGCGATACCAGCTGGTTGTAGTAGATGAACGAAGTGTCGTGGCGGTAGGGAAACAGGTGGTCGGGGTTGATGCCACCTCCACCATACACCATGCGGCCTCCCACCGTGTAATAGGGCGTCGTGTCCTTGACACTGGCCACTGCCGAGTCGGCATAGGTTTCATCGATGAGTTGCTGCACATAGTCGCGGTAGTACTCGTCCGTGCCGTCGTCATACGACCGCTGAATGCACCGGCCGGAGGGGGTATAGTAGCGCGCCGTGGTGAGCAACACCGTGCTTCCGTCGCTCAGGTTGTATTCGGTCTGCACCAGCCCCTTGCCAAACGAACGGCGGCCCACCACCGTGGCGCGGTCGTTGTCCTGCAGCGCACCTGCCACCACCTCGCTGGCCGAAGCCGACCCTTCGTCGATAATCACCGTCACACGGCCTTTGGCGAACAGTCCGCCACCGTGGGCCGTGAGGTCACGGCGTGGCGAGTGGACGCCCTGCATATAGACGATGAGGCTGCCCATCGGCAGCAGCTCGCCGGCAATGGCCACGGCCGCCTGCAGCGACCCGCCGCCGTTGCCACGCAAGTCGAACACCAGATGCCGCATCCCCTGCACCTTCAACTGGCGCACGGCCGTGCGGAATTCGGCATGGCTCGTCGAAGTAAACGACGTGAGCAGCACATAGCCCGTCGTGTCGTCAACCATACCATAGTAGGGCACCGACCGCTGGTCGACCACCCCGCGGCGAATCTTGTAGCTGTAGGGCTTCATCGCAGCAGCGGCGACATCGTAGCGCTGCACACCGACCGTGACACTCGTGTAACGGGGGCCGCGCAGGTGCGCCACCACCGAGTCGGCCGGCAAGCCGGTAACGCTGTCGCCGTCCACGGTCACTATCCAATCGCCAGGCAACAGCCCGCTGCCGTCGCTCGGCCCTCCGGGCATCACCTGGCCCACAAAACTCGAATCGCCTTCACGGTGTATCACCAGCCCCACCCCCTCGAAATTGCCGCGCATCATCTCGGCCGTCCGCTCCGACTCGCGGGCTGAGAGGTAGGTGCTGTGAGGGTCCAATTCGCTGAGCATCACCCGCACAAGTTCCTCGCTGAGCGAGTCCACATCAACCATGTCGACATACTCCTTCTGCACCAACCCCATCACCTCGTCCATCTTCCCCTGCAGAGGTGTCAGTTCACCCCGACGGGAGAATGTGTTGGCACACATCAATCCTATCAGCACTCCCAGCAACATGGCCACGAGCACCAGGATGAAGTTGCCCTTCTGTGTCGACTTGTCGTTCTTTTCCATAACTTCACCCAATAACGCCGACACTTTTTATTTATTATTTTGTACCCGACGAAAATCTTTTTTTAACACCATTTAGGGGGACCGGAGATGGCGTCGGAGATGATTTGTGCGTGGTCGAAAGCCAAGGGCGGCAGGGCGGCGAGGGGCCACCATCGGAGCTCGGCGGCATCGTCGCCGGCGGTGGCCTGCATACCGTCGGACACCCTGACGGCATAGGCCGCGGTGACGGTGCGACCCCGTGGGTCACGGCCCGGGGCGCTGTAGACGCCCACCAGATACAACTCGTCCTCGACGACTTCGATGCCAGTCTCTTCCATCAGCTCGCGCACGGCACAGTGTTCGATGGTCTCGTCCATCTCCATGAAGCCTCCGGGCAGCGCCCAGGAGCCTTTGAAGGGCTCGTTGCCACGCCGTATCAGCAGCACTTCGCCGCGGGGGGTGGTGACCACACAGTCGGCGGTCAGCATCGGACGGGGATAGGGGTAGGTGTACATTTTAGTGGTCAGTGGTTATTGGTTGGTGTTAAGTGGTTAGTGCTTGGCAGCCGGAGGGATGGCGGCACGGCTCTGGTTGACGACCCACACGCCGGCGAACACCAGCAGGGCGGCGACGACCTTGGTGACGGTCAGCCGGTCCTGCCCCACCCAGATGGCCACGGCGATGGCGATGATGGGCTGCAGGTAGCCGTACATGCTCACCAACGTGGGGCGGATGCGCTGCTGTCCGATGGGTATCAGCCAGTAGGCCAGGAACGTGGAGAAGAAGACCATGAATCCTATCTCCCACCACACCGTTGTGGGGACGGCGGCGAAATGGGTCGACGGGAGTAGCGGCAGGCTGAATGGAAGTGATATCAAGCTGGCGGCCAGGAACATCCATTTCATGGAGGTCACGGGCGAGTAGCGTGCTATCAAGGGTCGGCAGGTGCCGAGGTAGAGGGCGAAGACTATATAGTTGGCGAAGCAGTAGACGATGCCTATGGGTTCGGTCTGCAAGGCTCCGTTGCCGCCGAAGGTGCTCTGCAGGATGAGCCACAGGATGCCGCCGAAGCTGAGGGCCACGCCGAGGGCTTTCTTCCAGGTGATGGGCTCGCGGAGGAAGATGGCGGCCACAAACATGGTGAAGATGGGCGTGGAGGTGCTCATCACCGACAGGTCGACGGGCGTGGTGTGGCCACTGGCATAGAGGAAGGTGAGCTGCGGCAGCAGGAGACCCAGGATGCCGGCGCCGACCATGCGCAGCAGGTCGCGGGGCGGCACCTTCTCCTTCGGCCCGAAGAGCGACACCAGCCAGAACAAAGCCCCCGCCACCAAGGCGCGCATCGAGAAGAGCACGAAGGGCGCCACGGTGCCGTCGATGGCGATGTCGCGGCACACCACCACGTTGATGCCGAAGATGATGTAGGCCGCCGCACTGGCCAAGTGTCCGATAGTGATTTGTTTATCTGCTGCCATAATGCTCCGTTGCGATTGCAAAAGTACGAAAGATAAGCGGATTGGCAAAATAATTTTGCCAGTTGGAATTATTGTCGTACCTTTGCACCGTCAAACAACGCATAAAACAGACACCATGAACATACTCCTACTGGGTTCGGGCGGCCGCGAGCACGCCATCGCTTTCAAGATAGCACAGAGCACCCTGTGCAACCGCCTGTTCATTGCTCCGGGCAACGCCGGCACCGCCGGGGTGGGCACGAATGTCGACCTCGACATGGCCGACTTCGCCACCATGGGCCGCTTCGTGCTGGAACAGCATGTGGACATGCTCGTCGTGGGTCCGGAAGCACCGCTGGTGGCCGGCATCGCCGACTATTTCCACCAGACACCCGAACTGCGCCACGTGCTCGTCATAGGGCCCGGCAAGGAAGGTGCCTGCCTCGAAGGCAGCAAGGACTATGCCAAGGCGTTCATGATGCGTCATAACATCCCCACAGCTCGCTACCAGACCTTCACACGCGATACGCTGGCCGAAGCCGAGGCCTTCCTCGACACACTGCAGGCCCCCTACGTCCTCAAAGCCGACGGACTGGCCGCCGGCAAAGGGGTACTCATTGAGCCCGACCTCGCCACCGCCAAAGCCCACCTGCGCGAGATGCTCGACGGCAAGTTCGGCGCCGCCAGCGCCAGCGTGGTCATCGAAGAGTACCTCAGCGGCATCGAACTCAGCGTCTTCGTCCTCACCGACGGACAGCACTACCTCCTCCTCCCCTCGGCCAAAGACTACAAACGCATCGGCGAGGGCGACACAGGCCTCAACACCGGCGGCATGGGCAGCATCAGCCCCGTGCCGTTCGCCGACAAGGAGTTTATGAAGAAGGTGGAAGACCGCATCGTGAAGCCCACCGTGCGCGGCCTGCGCGACGAGAAGATTGACTACCACGGCTTCATCTTCGTGGGCTTGATGAATTGCGGCGGCGACCCGTATGTGATTGAATACAACGTGCGCATGGGCGACCCTGAGACCGAGAGCGTCTTCCCGCGCATCAAGAGCGACGTGGTGGAGCTGCTGGAACATACCGCCCGCGGCACCCTCGACCGTGCCAGCCTCATCGTAGACCCGCGGTCGGCGGCCTGCGTGATGATGGTGGCCGGCGGCTACCCCGAACACTACGAGAAGGGCAAGGTCATCACCCTCGGCGAGGAGGCCCCCGACGTGACGGTGTTCCACTGCGGCACCAAAAAGGGAGAGGGCGACGCGCTGCTGACCAACGGCGGCCGTGTCATCTGCACCACCGCCCTGGCAGCCACCCTGCCCGAAGCCATCCTCAAGAGCTACAACCGGGCCGCCACCATCGAATGGGAGGGGAAATACAACCGTCGCGACATCGGACAGGACCTGCTCAAACTGATGCAGGAATAGATTTAGCCTCGTAGGTCAGAAAGACGACAAGCCAGTCCTCGGCGGTGAGCGTGAAGCTGTCGCCGAGGGCTTCGTTTAATGTGGCCTGCCACCAGCGACGGGCATGGAAGCCGTCGAGGGGCCAGCGGAGACCGGTGCCGCTGATGGCGTTGTCGGGGCTCATGGAGAAAATGGACACCTGCTGGCGCGGGAAGCTGCGGAAGGTGCGGCTGCCCCGCATGGCGACGAAGCGGCCGTGGTCGGTGAGCATCTCGATGTCGGCGCCGGGATGCTCCTCGGCAAAGGTGACAAGGTAGGAGATGTTGCCCAGGGTGTGGTCCTCACGGCGGCCGGTGGCACCGAGGAGTTGAAAGTTGAAAGTGGAAAGTTGAAAGCGGGAAGTGGCCCATTCCATGGCTTTGTGGAGGTCGTTGTAGTCCTGCTCGGACACCTCTAACCATCGGTCGCCGAGTGTCCTTTTGTCGGCTTCCGACAGCGAGTCGCCGTCGCCGACGACCACGAAGGGAATCTCCACTTTCCGCTTTTCACTTTCCGCTTTCCACTGCTCATAGGCGCTGTCGCAGCACACCACGAAGTCGGCCTCATGCAGGGCGCGGAGGGGCACGGGGTGCGAGGGGAAGTCGCCCGCAGCCAGGATTACGATATGCTTTCTTTCTTCCATCGGATAATACCCAATATGACAAACACTTCGTAGACGACGTACATGACGGCGGAGGCGGTGTAGCCCGTAGTGAAGTAGATATAGGCGAGGATGGGCTCGCTGACCAGCCAGAACAGCCACTGCTGCCAGTACTTCTGTGAGAGCATCCACATGCCCACGATACCAAGGGCGGCAGAGAGACCGTCGAGCCACGGCAGGGTGGATTCACCCAGCAGGGGAAGGAGCCACCAGAAGAGCAAGGTCAGCGCCGCTGTGGCGGCGATGAGCCAAGGCCAATAGCGCAGCGGACAGGAGCTGATGGGACGTTCTTGGAGGTCGGAGGTCGGAGGTCGGAGGTCGGAGGCGTTATTTCCAACTTCCGACTTCCGTCCTCTGCCTTGGATAATGCCACGCCACACCAAGATGCCATAGATGGATATGGCGAAGTTGTAGAGGCAGATGCCCATGTTGGCATACCAGCCGATGCGGAAGTTGATGACGGCGTAGAAGGCTGCCATCAAAAGACTCGACGGCCAAAGCCATCGGCTTGCCTTGTACTCGCTGAATACAAAGACCAGGCCGATGGCTGCGCCGACGACATCAAGAGTTGAAAGTTGAAAGTTGAAAGTTGAAAGTTCAAAATTCATCATTCAGCATTCAGAATTTGTAGATGATGCGGCCCATGAAGTTGATGCCGGGCTGCTGGAGCCAGCCACGACTGTGATAATAGTAGTTGGTCGAGGGATCGCTGTAGTCGTCAACCCAATCGCCCACCCAGGCCGAGAGGCGGTACTGGTGGTTGAGCACATTGTTGACCAGC
>JAEEGL015706934.1_pt1 | contig 14997 bp, 10 predicted proteins | sample 9134231 | NCBI WGS metagenome assembly JAEEGL01 (sample SAMN16246548, study PRJNA631951) | gut metagenome | biome: gut microbiome; feature: rumen; material: fiber-attached | host: Bos | place: Iran: Karaj | collected 2018-10
GATGTGCGTATCAGCGGTTTTGAAAAGACTGATTTCCAGAATGATTTTTTCGATGTGGCAGTTGGAAATGTACCGTTCGGGAATTACAAGGTCAATGATAAGCCCTATGACAAGCTGAATTTCCAGATACACGATTATTTCTTTGCAAAGACCCTGGATAAGGTAAGACCGGGAGGTATCGTAGCATTTGTGACAAGCAAGGGAACCATGGATAAACAAAGCCCGCAGGTGAGAAAGTACCTTGCACAGAGGGCGGAACTATTAGGAGCCGTAAGATTACCGAATACAGCCTTTAAGGAGAATGCCGGAACAGAAGTAACGTCCGACATTCTTTTTTTTCAAAAGAGGGACAGGCTGATGGATATTGAGCCGGACTGGGTACATCTTGATATGGACGCAAACGGCATAGCCTTGAACCGGTACTTTGCAGATCATCCGGAGATGATCGTCGGTAAGATGGAAATGGTATCCGGTCCTTACGGTATGGAGAGTACCTGTGTGCCGGATGAGAGCAGACCTTTTGAAGAACAGCTTCGGGATGCCATCAGTAATATCCATGCTGAGTATGAAGCAGCAGAACTATCCGCTGATGAATTGTCTAACAGTGATCTTGAGATTGTCCCTGCTGACCCGAATGTAAAGAATTACAGCTATTGCGTGGTGGACGATCATGTGTATTACCGTGAGAATTCCGTGATGAAGCCTGCGGAAGTGACGGAAACACAGGCGGAGCGTATCAAGGGTATGATTGCGATCCGTGACTGCACGCAGGAACTGATACAGATGCAGATGGAGGATCAGCCGGATGCGGCAATAACTGATAAGCAGAAAGAACTGAATGATCAGTATGATAAGTTCACGGACAAATACGGTATCATCAATTCGCAGACGAACAGCAGGGCATTCAGCCAGGACAGCAGTTATTGTCTGTTATGTTCATTAGAAAAACTGGATGATGAAGGGAAGTTTCTGGATAAAGCCGATATGTTCACGAAGCGTACCATAAAACACGCAGAGGTTGTGACGAGTGTTGATACGGCAAGTGAAGCGTTGGCAGTGTCCCTTGCGGAAAAGGCAAAGGTTGACCTTGACTATATGGCTGAGCTGGCAGGTAAGACGAAGCAGGAGATCACCGAAGAATTATCCGGCGTGATCTTTCAGAATCCGATTACGGATCAGTGGGAGACTGCGGATGAATACCTCTCCGGTAATATCCGGGAGAAACTATCCATAGCAAAAAACTATGCAGAGAACCATCCGGAATATCAGATAAATGCTGCGTATCTGGAAAAGGTGATGCCAAAGGATCTGGAGGCAGCGGATATCGAGGTAAGGCTCGGAGCAACATGGATCGATCCGAAGTATATCGAGGATTTCATGCGGGATACCTTCCGCACACCGGAATATCTTTTAAACCGCGATGCGATGGGCATACAGTATTCGGATGTAACCGGACTTTGGAATGTAAAGGGCAAGAATGCCGATTACGGTAATTCACTTGTCAATATGACTTTCGGAACAAGCCGTGCGAATGCTTATAAGATCCTGGAGGACAGCCTGAACCTGAAGGATATCCGCATCTATGATACGGTAGTGGAAGAGGGCAAGGAAAAGCGCGTGCTGAACAAAAAGGAGACCACTCTTGCGGCACAGAAGCAGGAAGCGATCCGGGAGGCATTTAAGGACTGGGTGTTTAATGATCCGGAAAGAAGAGCAGCACTTACGGCAAAGTATAATGAACTGTTCAATTCAACGAGACCGCGTGAATACGACGGCTCTCATCTGAAGTTCCCGGGAATGACACCGGATATCGAGTTGAAGCCGCATCAGAAAAATGCCGTGGCTCATGTGCTGTACGGAGATAACACACTCCTTGCGCACTGTGTCGGGGCAGGCAAGACCTTTGAAATGACAGCAGCGGCTATGGAACTGAAACGTCTGGGACTTGCACAGAAATCATTATTCGTAGTACCCAACCATCTGACGGAACAGTGGGCATCGGATTTTCTGCGTTTATATCCGGGAGCGAATATCCTTGCGGCAACGAAGAAGGATTTTGAACCGGCGAACCGTAAGAAGTTCTGCTCGCGTATCGCGACCGGTGATTATGATGCAGTGATCATCGGTCATACCCAGTTTGAAAAGATACCGCTTTCGCAGGAGAGACAGGTGGCAATACTGGAAAAGCAGATCGACGAGATCACGGAAGCCATAGCGCAGGCGAAGGCAGATCGCGGCGAGCGTTATACCATAAAGCAGATGGAAAAATCCAAGAAGCAGCTTATGACAAGGCTTGATAAATTAAACGATCAGTCCCGTAAGGATAATGTCGTAACCTTTGAGCAGCTGGGCGTTGACAGGCTGTTTGTGGACGAGTCGCACAATTATAAGAACCTTTTCCTATATACGAAAATGCGTAATGTGGCGGGTATCGCACAGACCGAAGCACAGAAGTCGCAGGATATGTTCAATAAGTGCCAGTATCTGGATGAGATCACCGGCGGTAAAGGCGTAACCTTTGCAACAGGTACACCGATTAGTAACAGTATGACGGAGCTTTATACAAATATGCGTTACCTTCAGTATGGTACGCTCCAGAAGCTGGGGCTGGGACAGTTTGATTCCTGGGCTGCAAACTTCGGTGATACGCAGACAGCGATTGAGCTTGCGCCGGAAGGCACGGGATACAGAGCAAAGACAAGATTTGCGAAGTTCTTTAACCTGCCGGAACTGATCTCACTGTTTAAAGAGTGTGCCGATATACAGACACCGGATATGCTGAAATTACCTGTGCCGGAAGCGGAATATGAGAATGTAACATTAAAGCCTACCGAAGCACAGAAGGAGATGGTGCAGTCATTAGCGGACAGGGCGGAGCGAGTACGTAACCGTATGGTGGATTCTTCCGTCGATAATATGCTCAAGATAACCAATGACGGGCGTAAGCTGGCACTGGATCAGCGTCTTATGAATGAGATGCTGCCGGATGATGAAAACAGCAAGTCCAGTGTGTGCGTGGAGAAAGCACTTGAGATATGGGAGAAGACAGCGGATAAGCGGTCGGCACAGATCATCTTCTGCGATCTGAGCACACCGAAGGGAGACGGCACATTCAATGTATATGAGGACATACGGGATAAACTGACAGCGAAAGGCGTGCCGCCGGAAGAGATCGCCTTTATCCATGATGCGAATACCGAAACGAGGAAAGCGGAACTGTTTGCGAAAGTAAGAAGCGGGCAGGTCCGTTTTTTGTTGGGATCAACCGCAAAGATGGGAGCCGGTACTAATGTACAGGATAAGCTGATCGCTCTGCATCATCTGGACGTGCCCTGGAGACCAAGTGATATTGAGCAGCAGGAGGGCCGTATCTTACGTCAGGGCAATACAAATCCGAAGGTTAAGATCTTCCGCTATGTTACGGAAGGAACCTTCGACAGCTACTCTTGGCAGGTCATAGAGAACAAGCAGAAATTCATCGGTCAGATCATGACCAGTAAATCTCCGGTCAGAAGCTGTGAGGATATCGACGAGGCGGCGCTTACTTATGCCGAAGTCAAGGCACTGGCTACGGGCAATCCGCATATCAAGGAAAAGATGGATCTGGATATACAGGTGTCGAAGCTGAAACTGATGAAGGCGAACCATACCAGCCAGAAGTACCGCCTGGAGGATGATATCGCAAAGAATTATCCCATGAAGATATCGGCGTTAAAGGAGCGTATCGCCGGATTAAAGGCGGATATCGCTGTTTATAATGCGAATAAACCGGTGGATAAGGATGCGTTCAGCATGTGTGTGGCGGGCAAGACCTATGATGACCGTAAGGAAGCGGGAATTGCCATCATCGCCATGTGTAAGGAAATGAAACAGGTGAATACCGCAGTGCCGATCGGGGAGTATATGGGGATGAAGATGAATGTCAGCTTTGATTCCTTTACAAAGACCTTCACTCTGAACCTGAAAGGACAGCTCAGCCACAGTATTGAACTTGGCTCCGATGCATCCGGTAATATCACGCGTATCGGCAATGTACTGGAAGGAATGGCAAAGCAGCTGGAGGATGCGATCGTGAATCTCTCCAATGTGGAGCAGCAGCTGGAAACAGCCAAGACAGAGGTGGAAAAGCCATTTGCGCAGGAACAGGAACTGAGTGAAAAGCTTACAAGACTTGCGGAACTGAACAGCCTGCTGGATATGGATGAAAAGGGCGAGGATGCGGTAGATCTGGACGAGGATGCTCCAAAACCGGAGAAAGAAGCAGCGGAGCAGAATGAAAGACCTGCACCTGCCGTGGACAGCGAACCGGAGGAAACATCATCGGATGCGGAAAAGTCAGAGGCGCAGAAAATCGAGCCGGAGGAAAAGACCACAGACAGCAAAGAAGAACGTCCATCCCTGATCGCAAGGCTGAACGAGAAGAAAGAGATCGTGGCAGCCAGAGATGCGACAGCACCGGATGTACAGAAAAAGAAAACGAAGGAAATAGCATAAGCATAAAAGGGCTTCGGGGAGCAATTCCCGGAGCCTTTGTGGAAAGGAGAGGCAATGGAGGAAGAGGAAAACAAAGATGTAAATGACACAGCTGTCATAAATGCATTTAAGGATAAGACGAAGGAACTGTTCCATGAACTGGGCGGGATGGATCCGGATGAGATCGAAAGCTATGTGAAAAATCTGGTGGCAGAGATTGCCGGGGAATATAACTTGGATGTGGCAGTGGAGGATGTGGTGATCACCGGGAATCGTGCCAGAGGGCTGGAGAGCGAAGGTGAGAACCTTGATGTAGTGGTATATTACAGTGGTGCGGAACCGGAGAAGTCGCTCTTTGGCGCGCTACATGAAAATGGCGTGGTTATGGGCGGGGTAGCACTGAATATAACGCCGGTATCGCAGGAGATGACCGGGAGCCTGTCGGAATATCTGAAGGTTGTGGATACGGAGCTTCGGGACAGACAGACGCAGATGGAAATGGCAGCGCAGAATCCCGGCAGGCCGGAGCAGAATATCAAGCCGGTGCCGGTCGTTACCTATACCGTAGCAGAGGGCGGAGAGTTTCATAGTATGGGGGAATACCGTGATGATATCACCACCATAGAAGAGGCAAAGAAGCTCTCGGACGCTTACCGGCAGCAAAGCGGAGGTTCCATACCGGCTGTCGGTAGCCGCCTGCACTATGAGGAACGGGGATACAATGATGAGCAGTGCGATTTCCTTTATGGGGACCGTATTGATCTGGGGGATCTGTTCTATTATCCGGAGATCAGCGGAAGCACGGAAGCAATCACAAAAATTGAAGAACTGATCCGGGCATTTCCCGAAGCAAAGGTGCTGGGCAGTATCGACGGCAGAGGCGAGCGGACGGAAACGGAACCCGGGATAGATACGGATGCCGTAAAGCCTGTATATGTGGATGAGGCGGCAAAGATAGCAGCGGAGATCGACCGCTTTTCCAGTGATTTCGATCCGCGTGAGTATAAGGATACCGTGGATAACTGGGAACTGCAGGTGCAGAATATTGCGGCAGATATCCGCAGCGGTAATACCGGGGATTACAGCAGATATCTTAAAAACGTGATGTTGCAGAGCAGTGATATCGAGAGCGTCCGCAGATCAGCGGAGCTGCTGGTGAAGCTGGCGGAATATAAGCCGCTTGCCAAGGTGGAGGAGTTGGAAGAGGAAAACTTAAATCAGATCGACAATGTTCTCAGCAATACTATTCCGAAAGCTGAGGAACGGAAAGAAATCCGTAATACGGAGCATGAGCGCATTGAAGAAGAGGAAAGGAAACGCAGGAGGGGCGAGCGTCAGTCATTACGTGCCAGACTGGCAGAGAAGAAAGCAATCGTAGCAGCACGCGGTGCAAACCCCCAAGCCGTAAAACAGCGACAGGTGCAAACTGAAAGAGGAGTTATTTAGACTCCTCTTCAACAAATTCGGCGATATCTTCCAGACGACAATGGAGCAGGGAACAGATCTTATCGAGGGTTTCCGTGGTTACGACCTCATTGTTCTTAAGGCGTGTCAGAGTGGACTGACTGAGTCCTGCCTTGCCTAAGCGGTATTGGGATATTTTTTTCTCTTTCATCTGTTTCCAGAGCCTATCATAAACGATCATGGTAAGGTGTTCCTCGAAAAATAAAAATACAGTTGCTATTTTCCTAATATTGCCATATAATTCCTTTTAAAAATAGTATTCTTAAAAGTATAATACTTATAAGGATGCACAAGAGGCGTATTATGAATGTGAATTATCATACTATTGGCAAACGAATACGGCGATACCGGCTCTCACGGAATATCACGAAGGAGGAGCTGGCATTTCAGGTGGAGACCTCTGCTGCGTATATCAGTAATATTGAGCGCGGCAAGAAGAAAGCCAGTCTTGAAACGCTCTTCGGGATTTCGGAGGCCCTTGGCGTCACAGTAAACGATCTGGTATATAATTCTTCAGAACGCACACCGGAGGCCAAAACAAAGGAGTTGACAGAACTGTTATCATTATGTCCGCCGGAAGATCAGCAGCTGATCCTTGCCAATATGACCTCGATCATACAGACGTTCGTTACATAAAATAAGATATAACATAGGATAACCTTCAGAGCCAATGCCCTGAAGGTTTTTTTTTATGCTCACTTGCCCTGCAGGTTAAGTCACTTAACCCGTGGGATATGGTGGGAATATGAAAAAAATATTATTTTCATAATGCGTAACGCCCTGGCATTCTGAGCGCAGCGAAGAATCTTATAAGCAAGGAGGTATATGAAAAAAGTGAGTGAAACACAAAACGAAAACTATGCACGAAAACAGAAAATTCGTGAGCGATACCGCGGAGCCGATGATGCGAATATGAATTGCATTCCGGCAGCACCGAGGGAGGATTTCTTTACATCCGATAGCCCCAAACGTGTGGCAGTGTATGCGAGAGTAAGCACCGATGACCCTAATCAGACATCATCATATGAGCTTCAGAAGAATTATTACGAAAACCTGGTCAATGAAAAAGAAAACTGGGATCTGGTGGATATCTATGCGGATGAGGGGATATCCGGCACCTCGCTGCAGCACAGGGAGAGCTTCAAGCGCATGGTTGCGGACTGTGCGGCGGGAAAGATAGATCTGATCATTACCAAGAGCGTATCCAGATTTGCCAGAAATATCGTGGACTGTATCGGATATGTCAGGGAACTGAAAGCAATGAAACCGCCTGTTGCAGTATATTTTGAGACGGAGAGGATATATACACTGGATGAGAAATCGGAGATGTCCCTGTCTTTTATTGCGACTCTTGCACAGGAGGAGAGTCATACCAAGTCCGAGATCATGAACACTTCTGTGGAAATGCGCTTCAAGAGTGGGATCCTGCTGACCCCCGTGCTTTTGGGATATGACCATGACGAGGATGGAAATCTGGTGATCAACGAGAGTGAAGCAGCTACGGTGCGTATCATATTCTTCTCGTATATATACGGCTATTCTACGGGACAGATTGCAGATGCTTTGACCGAACTGGGGAGGAGTACCAAGAAGGGTAATACATTCTGGTCTTCCGGAAGTGTATATCAGGTCCTGACCAATGAGAGATATTGCGGGGATGTGCTGGCACGTAAGACCTTTACACCGAACTATCTGGATCATAAGTCCAGAAAAAACCGCCATGATCGCAACCAGTATCATTGGAAGGATAACCATCCGGCGATCATATCAAGGGAGGACTTCTTTGCCGTGCAGAAGATGATCCGTAACTCCCGGTATGGAAATAAGGGATATTATCCGGAGCTGAAGGTGATCAAGAACGGGATACTGACAGGCTATGTTACGGTGCATCCGAAATGGGCGGCCTTTACGGAGGATGATTATTATATGGTCAGTAACCAGGTTCTGGAGAGCGGAGTGCAGATCCCATCCAATCCGGCATTGATGAACATAGAAAAGGGCAGTGTGGACTTAAGCGGATATGAACTTGTAAGGAGGGCGTTTCTTTCACGCATGGGGCAGATTGAAGTGACATTTTATGACGATCATATCGTTTTTAACCATACGGCGATCAATAAGATGTCCGATATAAACATGATTGAGATACTTGTGATGCCGCATAAGAGGTTGATGGCTGTGCGTCCGGCGGAGGATAAGTCCAGATACGGGATGGTATGGAGTCATGCAAAAGACGGACAGCTATTCCCCAATATGATCGGCGGAAGTGCATATCTTGGTACACTGTACCGCCTGTTTGGGTGGAAGCAGGGGACGGTATATAAGGTGGCAGGAAGCCTTCAGCATAACGATAAGGACAGGTTCCTGCTTTTTGATACGAGCGAGGCGATAAGAATCGTGACGGTAGAACCGCTTAACACTGAAAACGGAGCAGCGGAGAATAAAAAGAGAGCGAAAAGGATCAGGGAATTCCCGGAGGAATGGGAAGGCAGCTTTGGAGAGAAGTATTATTCCACGAAGGTAAGGGAAAATGCACTCAGAAAAGAAGTGAAAGCGTCCGGAAAAACGGAAACGATAGTCTGCAATCTGGGAGAAGAGGGCGTTACCAGCGGTGAAGAAGCCGGCAGACAGATGAATCAGATCATAAGGGGGCTTGTAGATGGAAATATACGATAATGTGACGCAGTTTAATAACGTGCAGTCTGTAAGCACAGATCCACAGCCGGAGAAATGTACCGTGAAGGAAGCTCCTAAAACGGACGAGGATTTGGATTTCACCTATAAAGGTTATGAGGTCGTTCATGGAGCATTCTTCGCCCACCTTTTCGAGCCATCGGTAAAACTGGTGAAAGAGACAGTATCGGTCAATGCAGCCTGCCTTCGGAAATTGCCAGGGACGGAATACGTGCAGTTTCTTGTGAACCGGGACGAGAAGAAGCTGGCGGTAAAGCCGTGTACGGAGGATACCAAGGATTCTTTTCGTTGGGCATCCGTAGGAAAGAACGGAAAGCCGAAGCCTAAGACCATATCCTGCAAGCCGTTTTTTGACAGGGTGATGAAGCTGATGGAGTGGGATCCGAATATGCGTTACCGTATCAATGGAAAACTGATCAGGACGAAGACGGAGAGCATTTTCGTATTTGACTTAAAGGAGCGGGAGAGCTTCCAAAGAAAGGGAAAGACTATGTATCCGGATGAATGGAATGAGGGCTTCGGGGTATCGGTGGAGGAGCATGATAATAATGCACTGGTAAGCTTTACAGAGAATGATTCGGTATTCTATCTGGAGAAGGAGGAAGCACAGGAATATACAGGAGAGGAGGTGCAGGTGAATGAGCAGTGAATTAATGAAACCCGTAGCGACATTGCCGAAATTCGACAGGCTGGTACGGCCTATGGAAAAGGCAGAGCAGATAAAACTGAAGGAAGAGATGCTGGATAAGGAGGAAGCACGGATCATCCGTACATGGCGCGGGAAGCATCTGCTGGACAGGGAGAAATATGAACTGTGTGCCGAACTGAGCCTCTCCTACACGATAGAGGAGCAGTATTTTGAGGACTGGATGGATGCGGCGGAATATATCTGCCGTGAGCAGCTCAGGACTCTGGAGCAGGGGAGCAAATATCAGAAATACCTGATCGGGCAGCTCCTGCACTATGCCATGGAGAGAAATAAGGATCAGGATAATACGGAGAAGAAGATGGATATAGCGGACACGATCGGTAAGGAATGGAATCTGTCCGGAGCTACGGTATCCAAATACGGATTTTATTCCGGTGCTGTGGACGATATCTTTACCCAGAGCGAGGAGCTGGCAAGGATCGTCCTGTCCGAAAAGGTAAATATCTCCCATGAAAACGTGGTGGAGCTATCGCATCTGAAAGGTGAGGAGATCCGTGCTATCGCCAGGACCATTGAAGCGGAAAACGTAACAAAGGTTACGCTTTCCTTCATACGCAATGAGGTGAAGCTGTGCCATATACAGCCGCGTGGAGTGGTTACACGTAGGGAAAAACAGGAGATTGATTTATCCCAGAATGTTGGTATCCGTCAGATGCCAAAATATGATCCGGATTCCGGAGTGAACAGCCTCTGTATGACCATCGATTCCTGGATATCCTCCGTGCAGAGAGTAAGAACATCGGAGGATTTTCCTAAAATCACGGAGCAGGCGAGTCTGCGCCTAATGAAGAAACTGTCGGGATTGGAATATGTCATCAACGGAATGCAGGATTCCTTGGTAGAAAGGACGAAGCTATGAATGAAGAATTAAGAAAATTCGTGCCAAACGTGCATTTTGAACTGGTGCCGATCAAGGATCTGGTATCCAATCAGGATTATCAGAGGACGCTTTCCATGAACCATGTAAAGAAGGCGGTGGAGGAATTTGACCTGAATCAGATCAATCCCATAAAGGTGAGCCGCAGGAACGGCATCTATTACGTATTTAACGGCCAGCATACGGCGGAGATAGTGGCTATGGCAAGCGGAAGCCGGGATACTCCGGTGTGGTGCATGATCTATGATGATCTGGAATATGTGGAGGAGGCGGATATCTTCGCCAACCAGATGAAGAATGTAAAGGCCCTGCAGCCATGTGAGATATTCAAGGCCAACTGTGAGGCGGGAAATGATAAGGCACTGATCATAAAGGGACTGGTTGAATCCTACGACCTGAAGATCAATGCAGCGGCTATCCCCGGAACTATAGCAGCGGTCAGTACGCTGGAGAAGATCTTTGACAGATATGGCTATAACGTGCTGGATCGTGTGCTGAACCTGATCGTCATGACCTGGGAGGGAGAGAACAAGTCATATTCTTCCAATATATTGAACGGAGTGACCAAGATGGTGATAGCTTATGGGGATAAGCTGAAGGATGAGGTTTTTAAGGATAAACTGAGTGGAATGTCCATTAAAGAGCTTTCCCGTACCGCAAAAGAGAGGCGGGCGGGAGCATTGGGATATGCAGAGGTGATGCTGATGGCATATAACAAAAGGAACAAAGCACCGCTGGTCTGGCAGACACTGTATTCCGGTTCCGGAAAGGTGATACCGATGGACAGGCAGGAGATCGATCAGATGGAGGAACAGAAAATGGCGGCGGAAGGATAGTGCGTGCTAAGGCGTGCTATGGATCCGTAAATCCGGAAAAACTGATTTTTATAAATAGACCGATGGAAAAAATGGATGTCCATCGGTCTATTTATACGGAAAGATTCAAACTTGTGTATTATTTACAATAATTTGAAATGTTTTTGTTAAAAACTATTGACCATATAAGTGTAGTTTTGGTACAATTTTATGTCATGACAATGGTGGGGGATTATGCGCAAAAAGGACGCGTTATGATATGTGGTATGTGATCCGGACATTCACCGGCAAGGAAGACGAGATATGTATGTGGATCAATACCTGTGTGGATAAAAGCCTGTACACACGCTGCTTTGTACCACTGTTTCAGGATGTGGTAAGACGAGGGGGCGTCGGGCATATTATAATAAGGAAGATGTTCGACGGGTATCTGTTTCTGGAGACAGATAAGCCGGAAGAGGTGGAGACGGGACTGAAGATGATGCCCGGATATGCAAGTATCCTGTCCATAACAGATACTGATGGGAAAATGTTCCTGCCTATCAGTGCGTCTGAGGAGGTGTTCCTGGATACGATATTGGTGGACGGTATGATGCGGGTAAGCTATGTAAGCGTCTATCGGGATCATAAGGTGGTAGAAGCCATAGGTCCGTTGGAGCATTATGTAGATAAGATCGTAGATATGAATTTGCATCACCGGAGAGCAATAGCAAAGATCCCGCTGATGGGTGAAGAGCGGCGGATCAAGTTCGGCTTATGGCTGGAAAATGATCCGGAGCTGGAGCTGATCGAAGAAGAGAAGCGGCTTAGAAAGAAAAAAGAAAGAGAAGCCTGTTTTAAAGCAGGAGATATGGTGATCAATACGAAGGGAGTGTTCGGGGATACGCCGATGGAAGTGAAGGAAGTGAATCCCGATAAGAACAGCCTGACGGTGAAGATACCTTTATTTGGAAGAAGCACGGACACAGAGATGTCCATGGACGATGTGGTGATATGGAGAGCAGGTGCAGGATGAAATGTACGGACAGTCACCGGAGAAGTAAGACGACAAGACCATGATCAACAGACCGGATGCGTTGACGCGTGACGGGTGAGATGTGCGACATAGCGGGAGTTTGAGCATAGGGCGTGTTCTTTTATTAAGGAAGAGCAGGTTCTATGGCGAAGCTATGGGGATGAGGAGTTTGAAGATTTTAATGTAAGAATGTAACACGGTACCGAAATTATGAATTTGTTATACAGGAGGCCAGGACATGGCGGATAAAACATTGAATATTGCTATGCTTGGCCATAAGCATATGTTGAGTCGTGAAGGCGGCATTGAGATTGTGGTCAAGGAATTGGCTACGAGGATGGCAAAGAAGGGAAACAGAGTCGTTGTTTATGATCGGAACACTTCTCATGTCAGTGGTGCAACCGTTGATCAAGTTGATGAATACGAAGGTATTAAGATCAGGAGAGTTTGGACGATTGAGCGTAAAGGCCTCGCAGCTATGACGAGTAGTTTCGCTGCTGCTTGGAGAGCTAGTCGTTCAAAAGCCGATATAATTCATATTCACGCAGAAGGTCCGGCCGCTATGTGCGGGCTTGTGAAGCTGATTGGTAAACGGAGGGTGGATGGTGGTAAAAAGAAGGTGGTTGTTACCATCCACGGACTCGATTGGCAGAGAGCCAAATGGGGTGGTTTCGCAAGTAAGTATATAAAGTTCGGGGAGAGGCAGGCGGTTAAGTGGGCTGATGAGATTATAGTGTTGAGCCAAGGTGTTCAAGATTATTTTCGAAATACCTATGGTCGTGAGACTGAATTTATCCCTAATGGTGTAACAGCCCCCACTATTGTTCCGGCGGATGAGATTAATAAGCTGTGGGGATTAAGTAAAGATTCCTATATTCTCTTCTTAGGTCGTATTGTTCCAGAAAAGGGACTAAGGTACTTGATTAAAGCTTGGAAAAGAGTTAATACGGACAAGAAATTAGTTATCGCTGGCGGATCATCGGACACGCAAAGTTTTATGGATGAACTGAAAGAGATGAGTGCGGGGGATAGTTCGGTCGTCTTCACAGGGTTTCAACAGGGTAGAGTGCTTGAGGAACTTTATAGCAATGCGTATGTGTATGTGCTACCGTCCGATCTTGAAGGAATGCCATTAAGTCTGTTGGAGGCTATGAGTTATGGGAACTGTTGCTTGGTATCAGATATAGATGAATGCACAGAGGTTGTGGGAGATAAAGCGGCTGTGTTTAAGCACAGTGATGTGGATGACCTAAGTACAGTGTTACAGGAATTGCTGGATGATGTGACATATGTGGCTGAATGTAAGAGGTCAGCAGCTGAGTTTATCACAAGGAAGTACAGCTGGGATGATGTTGTTGATAAAACAATAGAAATATACAGAGGGAGAAGTTGAAGATGGCTTCAAAAGAAAAGAAACTTAATGGTACTGTGATTGTCACATACCGCTGTAATGCAAGGTGTTCGATGTGTAATAGATACAAAGCTCCGAGTAAGCCAGAAGAGGAGCTGAGTATTGAAACAATCAAGAAGTTACCTCGTATGTATTTTACAAATATTACCGGTGGAGAGCCGTTCATAAGAACAGACCTGCCGGATATCGTGAGGGAGCTTTACAAGCATTCCGATCGTATAGTTATAAGCACTAACGGATTCTTTACAGACCGTATTGTAGCTCTTGCTAAGGAGTTCCCACAGATAGGAATCAGAATATCTATCGAAGGTCTTGAGAAGACAAATAATGAAATCCGTGGTTTAGAGAATGGGTTCCAGCGTGGTTATCAGACACTGAAGAAACTGCGTGAGATGGGCATGAAGGATGTCGGATTTGGTATGACGGTCCAGGACAAGAATGCTCCTGACCTGGTCCCGTTATATGATATCTCTGACAAGATGGGTATGGAGTTTGCAACTGCGAGTCTGCATAACTCCTTCTATTTTGTAGAGGCTAAAAACATCATCCATGATCGTCCAATGGTGGCTAAGAATTTCGAGAAGCTAATCAATAAGTTGTTGAAGAGCAAGAGCCCCAAGAAGTGGTTTAGAGCATATTTTAACCACGGACTCATCAACTATATTTATGGACAGCCGAGGTTATTACCTTGCGATATGAGTTTCGATACTTTCTTCATCGATCCTTACGGTGATGTTATGCCTTGTAACGGAACTAAGGATAAAGAGATTATGGGTAATCTGAACACACAGTCATGGGATGAGTTGTGGAACAGCCCGGAAGCCGAGAAGGTCAGGAGAAAGGTAAGGCATTGTGATAGACAGTGCTGGATGATCGGATCAGTATCACCGGCTATGCACAAGTATATCTGGAAACCTGCATGGTGGGTATTTGTACACAAGTTTAGAGCGCTTTTCAAGAGGAAGCCATACAGTATGTATGAGAATAAAATCTGCCGGGATTACCACGATGGCAAGGTTACGAAGGAGCAGTTAGACAAATGCTCTACCTGCGATTTGTGTGCGGTTGTTAATAATGGATTGAGTGAGGCTTCGAAGGCACAGCTTGTGGGTAAAACTGGTGAAGAGATTGTAGATGCGGATATTGCAGCACAGATGAAGAATTGAGGTTAAAATATAATGGCAGAAGAACATAAGTTAAGCAAACTACAAGAAGCAGAGTTGCAGATTTTTAAGGAGTTTGTAAGGATTTGTGATGAAAGAAAACTGAAATATTACATATGGGGAGGTAGTTTTCTTGGGGCTATCAGACATAAGGGATTCATTCCATGGGATGATGATATTGATGTTGCAATGCCTAGACCTGATTTTGAAAAATTTTTGAAAATAGCACCAAAGTATCTACCAGAGAATTTATATGTAAGCACATATAAAAGAGGTAGAGAACATATTACGCTAGTTGCTCAAATATTTAATAAGAATAAGGATTTTGTTCTTAATAATGCTACTAAGAAGGTAAAAACCGGCGCGTGGGTAGACATAC
>JAEEGL015930803.1_pt1 | contig 14997 bp, 15 predicted proteins | sample 9134231 | NCBI WGS metagenome assembly JAEEGL01 (sample SAMN16246548, study PRJNA631951) | gut metagenome | biome: gut microbiome; feature: rumen; material: fiber-attached | host: Bos | place: Iran: Karaj | collected 2018-10
GTCTTAAATACAATGTTCTTGTTGTCAGCGATGAAATCCATCATGATTTTGTCTTTAAGGGTGAACATACGGTATTTGCTACCGTCAAAGAAGAATTTGCACAGAACTCTATCATCTGTACTTCGGCAAGCAAGACATTCAATCTTGCGGGAATGCTGATTTCCAACATACTGATTCCTAATCAGAAGATCAGAAGAAGATTCAGACAGGAGGTAAATGCTTCGGGTATCAGCCAGCTTGTTACACTTGGACTTACAGCGACGAAGGCTGCTTATCTTTATGGTGATGAATGGTATGAAGCAATGCTTTCCTATGTTAAGGCCAATATTGAATTTACAAGAGATTATGTAAGAGATAACCTTCCGGGCGTCGATATGATAGACGGAGAAGGAACATATCTTGTATGGCTGGATTTTAGGAAGACCGGAATCGATGTGGAAGAACTCGAGAGAAGAGTTATATATGAAGCAAAATTATGGCTGGACACCGGTATTATTTTCGGAAATACCGGAGAAGGGTTCCAGAGAATAAATGTAGCGGCTCCGAGAGCTATCGTAAAGGAGTGCTTAGACAGAATAAGAGATCATGTTATCTGATATATGAATTATTAAAATGAAGTAGGAGGTGTAACTCATGAAGAAAGTTTTATGTTTTGGAGATTCAAATACCTGGGGATATGATCCATGTACCAAAAACAGATTTCCGAAAGAGGTACGTTGGACCGGAATACTTCAGGGTAAACTTAAATATGAAGATACAAAGATTATAGAAGAAGGACTTGTGGGAAGAACTACTGTTTATGAAGACCTTAGAAGACCGGGATTAAAGGGCATAGAGAATATCATACGCATTTTTGATGGCCCTACTGATATCGACGCGGTTGTACTTATGCTTGGAACAAATGATTGTAAGACAGCAAATAAAACAACACCAAAGGATATCGCAAGAGGTATCGATAAATGTCTTGATGTGATACTCAAATATGTTCCTGCTGAGAAGGTGCTTTTGATATCACCTATTCATCTTGGGAAAAATGTATGGAAGAAGGAATTTGATCCTGAATTCAGTGAAGAATCAGTAAGGGTTTCAAAGGGACTTAAGAAGGAATACAGTAGAATAGCGGCTAAAAGGGGAGTGAATTTCCTTGCAGCGGCAGATTATGTATCGCCAAGCAGCAAGGATCAGGAGCATTTGAATGAAGCCGGACATAGCAGACTTGCGAATATTATTTACAATAAACTTATAAATATGAATGTCTGCTGCGCCTGTTGATAGAAAGTAATAGGTAATAAATATGACTATAACACAGTTAAAGTATGTCATTGCGATTGCAAAAACAGGGTCTTTCCGTGAAGCTGCAAGTAAGCTGTACGTATCACAGCCGGCAATCTCTTCAACCATAAGAGAACTTGAGGAGGAGCTGGGCATACAGCTTTTTGAGAGAACCAATAAAGGCGTCTGGGTAACAGAAAGAGGAAATGAATTTCTGATGTATGCCAAAGAAGCCGTTGGACAGTTTGAACTTATAGAAGACAGATTTATCGATAGAGATAAAGATAAGAAGCATTTTAGCGTTTCTATGCAGCATTATGTATTTGCTGTTCATGCCTTTGTTAATGCTATAGAGCATTTTGACAAATCAAAATATGTATATTCCGTACATGAAACCAAAACAGAAGAAGTACTTAATAATGTGAAAAATATGAAGAGCGAAGTAGGTGTCATTTCATTTTCAAAGAGTAATGAAAAGGTAATGAAAAAGCTTCTTAGAGATTTCCACCTTAAATTTGTGGAGGTCATGGTTAGGGATACCTATGTATATGTATGGAAGGAACACCCTTTAGCAAACAGGGAGGAAGTGTCACTTAGGGATCTTAAAGAGTATCCTTGTGTTCTTTTTGACCAGAATTCCGAAAGTGAATTTTATCTCGCCGAGGAAGCCTTTGGTGATTATGATTTCGATAAGGTGATCAAATCTACTGACAGGGCGACTTCAGCGGAGCTTATATCAACACTTAACGGATATTCTATAGGGATAGGAAATCTCATCGAGAGTAAAGTGATGAATTCAGGATTCCTTGCGATAAAGTTAAAAGAAGATGATCCTCTTACTATTGGATATATAATCAGAGATAATCATAAGGTAAGTGATATCGGCGAAAAATATATCGAAGAGTTACTGAAATATAAACAATGAGATAAAAAAATCTTATCACGAATGATAAAGTTTAAGAATTAGTCAGAAAAGGTTTTATGTATTATAGTTTGTTTTACATTGAAGCCGGATCTGACCGGTGTATCGGAGAAGAAAAGCTTCTCCGGTTATTTTTTAGAAAGAAGAGGAAAATGAAATGAAGTTATTTTCAAAAGCTGCAAGAAAAAAAATAACAGCCTTGGTCCTGGCAGCGGGAGTAATGGTAATGGGATTTGCCGGATGTGGCAAAAGGGAGGAAAAGAAAGAAGGAGGAGTTGATGTTGTTATCGGAACAGCAAATGGTTCCCTTTGTCTCGCTCCACTTCATGTAGCAATAGATAATGGATACTTTGAAGAAGAATTTTCCAAAGAAGGTATCACATGGAAAACAGAAGAGATCGATATGGGAAATATCGGAGATCTCGTAGCATCAAATAAGATCGATGCTTCAACACAGCTTGCAGGCTCGATGATACCTCAGATAGACAATGGTCTTGAGATCACATTTACAGCCGGCATGCACACAGGTTGTACAAAGGTTTATACAAAGGAGTCTTCAGGTATCACAAAGCTGGCTGACCTTAAGAATAAAAAGATCGGTGTTCCTTCACTTGGTGATTCATCGGTTGTAGCACTTAAGAGAGCGCTTTATGACGAAGGAATAGGAGTTACAACAGAGAATCTTGAAGTTGAATGGGTTGTATACGGACTTACAGATCTTCCGCTTGCTCTTGAAAATGGAGCAGTTGATGCAGTTGCACTTCATGATCCGGTTGCCTATCAGGCAGAGCAGGAATACGGATTTACAAAGATCCTCGATCTTAGTACAGATGCAAAGTTTGCAGGCGAGTACTGCTGTATGTCATTTGTAACAAAGAGACTTGCAGAGAAGAATCCTAAAGCTGCAGCAGCTTACACAAGAGCAATCCTTAGAGCCTGTGCATTCGTTGAAGCAAATCCTGAAGAGGCAGCAAAGCTTCAGATAGACAATAACCAGTGTTCAGGCGATGTTGAGACAAATGCAAGCCTGCTTAGATCTTATAACTATTCGCCATCAGTAAACATCGCATCAGAAACTATCCATAATGCAGCGACAGAACTTATAAGGATCGGAGATCTTAAGTCAGATAATCCTGATGAATTCGTAAGTAAGGCATTTACAAAGTTCGACGGAGTTCCTGATTCATACAAATATGAGAATGGTGAATTTATCGAAGTAAAATAATTAACAGTAACAGGGTGAGGAGAAAATAAATGAAAAAGAAAGTTATTGCGGTGGCTAAAATATTAGCCATATATGTAGCCATAGCTTTATCTTTCCTGGTTTATTACGGAGTGGAAGGCAATGGCAAACAAAAGAAAACTGAACATCCATATTATCTGTACTTCATTTCTCTTATAGGAGCGTTTGTACTTATCGAAGTGATAATAGGATTATTCAATAAATCAATTAAAAAAAGAGTGCATTATAAAGCACCGTTCATAACAGGAATAATTGTTTTCCTGCTTTTGCTGAATTTCATAACAAGTAAGACATTGATTCTTCCGACGCTTTACTTCCCTTCACTTGACAGGATAATCGGACTGATCGTTGAACAAAGAAATTTCCTTCTCAGAAATGTTGGAGATTCTCTGGGACTTCTCTTTACAGGATTTCTTTGGGGAGCGTCAGTTGGTTTCTTCACAGGCCTTGCGCTTGGATATTTCAAAAATGTTGGCTATTGGCTTAACCCGGTAACAAAGGTAATCGGACCTATTCCGACAACAGCATGGATACCTCTTGCATTATCTACATTTCCTACAACAAGAGGAGCAAATATCTTCCTTATAGCATTTGCAGTTTGGTTCCCTGTAACTCTTATGACAAGCAGTGGAATCCAGAGCATCAATAATGTAAATTTCGAAGTTTCAAGAACACTCGGAGCATCAACATTATATCAGATAATTCATGTTGCTATTCCTGCAGCGATGCCAAGTATATTCCTTGGAGTTTTCTACGGAACCGTTTCATCATTTGCAACACTTATGGCAGTTGAAATGAATGGTAACTCAAGTGGTATCGGCTGGTATATCAACTGGCAGAAATCAGTAATGATGTATGACGGAGTTTATGCAGGACTTATAATCATCGCAACCATATGTTCATTAACACTGACAATACTCTTTAAAGTCAGAGATAAAGTACTTGTATGGCAGAAGGGAGTAATCAAATGGTAGGAGAGATAAAGATAAAAGATGTGCACAAATCATTTCCGAATACTGAGCCGGGAAAAGAAGATATTGTGGCATTAAACGGAATAAATCTTGAAATAAAGCCGGGATCATTTGTTAGTCTCATCGGTCCATCAGGATGCGGTAAGTCAACGCTTCTCAGAATCATAGGCGGACTTGACAGGGCAAGCGAAGGAGAGATTTATCTAGACGATAAAGAGATCAAGAAACCGGGAAGCGACAGAGGATTTGCTTTTCAGGGATCGAATCTTTTCCCTTGGCTTACAGTCGAGAACAATATAGCATTTGGCCTTAAAGCAAGACATATTTATAAAAAGGACAAAGAAGAAGTTCAGAATTTTGTAAAACTGGTTGGACTTGAAGGGTTTGAAAAATCTTACCCACACCAGTTATCAGGTGGTATGCAGCAGAGAGCATCTCTTGCACGAGCCCTTGTGGGACATCCTGCAGTGCTTCTTTTGGATGAGCCTTTGGGAGCTTTGGATGCATTCACAAGAATGAATCTTCAGGATGAGATCTTAAACATCTGGAAGAAGAATAATATGACAATGATCATGGTAACACATGACGTTGATGAAGCAATTTACATGTCAGATCAGGTTGTTGTTATGTCGGCAAGACCTTCTAAAGTCGAGGCGATAATTGATATAGACCTTCCAAGACCGAGAGCCAGAGCACAGGATACCTTCCAAGAATACAGAGCTAAAATCTTAAAAGAACTGGATCTCGGCGGAAAGGTTGAAGAAGTAGAATATTATTTATAAAAGAGAGGAATTACAGAAATGAAAAACAGAATTATATCAGGCTTATTATTTACATTAACAGGTGTACTTGTAATACTTATACCAACAGTACTTTTTCCGGTATGTGACAGTGGAATGATGAAAATGTCATGCTACTATACAAAGAGGGCAGAGATTGGTGTTGGGGCACTTATAGCAGTGATCGGACTTGCTTCACTTCTTATTAGTGATAAGAAGATAAGAATCGGACTTGCTATATCTGAGTTTTTCAATGCAGCACTTGTACTCTTATTTCCACTTAAACTTACAGGGCTTTGTAAGATGAGCGATATGGCATGTCGTGTTAAGACAGAACCTGCACTTATCGTTATAAGCATAGTGATATTTATAATATCAGCTGCAGAAGTATTATTTCTTATCAAACAGGTGAAGAAGGATGGCCTCTCATAGAAAGAGAATTATTTTCAAATATATATTTAATAATGTAATACATAATTACATCTTTATTGTTATCATAATAATCCTGTCGTGAATTCTTTTCGCATGGAGGGTAACAAGTGAGAGTTTGAAGAAGGCTTTAAATAATATGGAAACGAGGTTCGGCTCCGACCTTATGCTTGTTCCCAAAGGGAGCAAGGAAAAGGCCGAGGGGCTGATCCTTGAAGGCCAAAGAAGTTCATTTTATTTTGAAGATATAAAGCCGGACGAACTAAATGGTGAAGAGGGAATAGAGAAGATAACAACACAGTATTTTTTAAAATCACTTTCGGCTGACTGTTGCAGCAGTGAAGTGCAGATCGTCTTTTTTAATCCCGATACCGACTTCCTGGTAGGACCATGGATCAAGGAAGAATATAAGAAAAAACTGGATAAGGATCAGGTAATAATCGGAAGTGATATTGATTACGGTAATAGCAACAAGAGAACGATAAAGCTTTTTGGCAAAGAGTATGATGTTGCGGCAAAGATGGATAAAACCGGAACAAGTCTTGATAATTCCGTTTATTTTTCTTTTGCATCCCGTGAAGGTGTTATCAAAGATGCGGAAGCAAAAGGCTCATTTTTATCGGATAAGCAGAGAAGTAAGGAGCTTATATCTACAGTATATTTGAATGTTAAGGAAGGATATAAGACAGATGAAGTTCTTTCAACATGCCATAAGAAACTTGGCGAAGATTTTGATGTAGTATTTCCGAAAAGCCTGAATGAATCCATATCGAGAAATATCAAAGGTATAACCGGAATCATCAATACAGTGCTGGTGGTTGCGGGAATCTTTTTGCTTATAATGCTTTTCATTATAAATAAATTCTTTTCGGAACAGAAAAAAAGAGAGATATCGGTATTTCTTATACTGGGAAATTCCAGAAAAAAGATGATACAGATGATGGTAATAGAAGCCGTAACATTAACTGTCATAGGAACGGTTGTCGGATGTTTCATAGGAGCACTTGTGGTGATTCCTTTTGGTAAATATATCGGAATTACTTTAGGTATGCCATACCTTGGACCGTCAGTGGTCGATATACTGCTTCATTTTGCATTTTGTATCTTCGTTGTCCTGATACTTGTATTTATATCATGGATATTACTTTTTATCAGTGTAAAGAAAATGGATCCGTATCTGGCTCTAAAAAAGGAAGCGGAATAATATGGAATTAAAAGCTCAAAATATCAGTATGAAGTATCGAAAAAACGGAAGAAATGTACTGGAAGATGTAAGTCTGTCCGTGAAAGACGGTGATTATACAGCTCTTATGGGCGAGTCGGGAAGCGGGAAAAGTACACTGCTTGCAATAATGGCAGGTATACTAAGACCTACCGAAGGAGAGGTTCATTTTGATGACAAGAATTTGTATCGATTAAAAGATGCAGAACTTTCGGAGGTTCATAAAGAAGGAATTGCATTTGTTCCCCAGAGCAATATTTTCATTAAGAATCATACGGTATTGGAAAATATAATAACGCCACATATCATTCAAAAAGGAGCCGACGAAACTCTTCTTAGGGAAAAGGCTGAGGAGTATCTTGAAAGATTTGGGATAGCCGATCTTGCAAACAGATATCCTTACGAACTCTCGGGAGGTGAACAAAAGCGTGCATCGCTGGTGAGAACGCTTGTTACGGATCCGAAAGTTTTGATAGCGGATGAACCGACCACAGGTCTTGATAAGAAGACAGGGGCGCTCATTATGGATTCATTAAAAGAATATGCAGATTCGGGAAAAGCTGTACTTATCGCAACCCACGATGAACTTATAAAAGGTTACGAAATAAAGGCATTTTATATTGAAAAAGGTAAGATTACAGCTGCCGAGTAAACTTATTTCGCGGGTTTCTTCTATAAGAATAAAGCATTTATCAGGAAAAAATTGCTATAGGTTTTAGTTATTACGAATGATAGTTATTTGAAAATTTTCAAATGAATTATTTAATGATAATATATAACCATTCCAAGAGAAAATAATCCAAGTGATAAATCATTATGAGATTGTGAGAAAATACAAAAATTCAAGGAGGAGAAAGAAATGAGCGATATTAAACAGAGTTCACTTGAACTTATCGGAGGAACACCATTATTACAGCTTAATGGTTATTCAAAGAAGAGAGAGATTACAGAAGCAACAGTGCTTGCAAAACTTGAGTACCTTAATCCGGCAGGATCGGTAAAGGACAGAGTAGCACTTGCCATGATAGAAGATGCAGAAGATAGCGGAGATAGCAAGCGGGGCGCAACAATCATCGAGCCTACAAACGGGAATACAGGGATCGGACTTGCAGCAGTTGCAGCAGCTAAGGGATACAGAGCAATCCTTACACTTCCTGACACAATGAGTGTTGAGCGTAGAAATCTCTTAAAGGCATACGGAGCAGAAATCGTTCTTACAGAAGGTGCTAAGGGAATGAAGGGTGCGATCGCTAAGGCAGAAGAGCTCAATAAGGAAATTGAAAATTCAGTAATCCTTGGACAGTTCGTTAATCCGGCAAACCCTAAGATCCACAAAGAGACAACGGGTCCTGAAATCTGGGAGCAGACAGAAGGAAAGGTTGACATCTTCGTAGCCGGTGTTGGTACAGGAGGAACTGTTACCGGTGTGGGTGAATACCTCAAGTCAAAGAATCCAAACGTTAAGATAGTTGCTGTTGAGCCTGCAACAAGTGCGGTTCTTTCAACAGGTAAGGCCGGAGCTCATAAGATTCAGGGTATCGGAGCCGGATTCGTACCGGATGTTCTTAATACAGAAATCTATGATGAGATCATCGCAATTGAAAATGAGGATGCATTTGCTGAAGGCAAAGCTTTCGCAGTTTCAGAAGGTATCCTCGTTGGTATTTCTTCAGGAGCAGCTCTTAAGGCAGCTGAGATCCTTGCTAAGAGACCTGAAAATAAGGGTAAAGTTATCGTAGCACTTTTACCTGACTCAGGTGACAGATACTTATCAACAGCATTATTCAGTAACTAAATAATAAGAATTAATTGTTCTCATAAAATGACTTAAAAGACCGGAGGTTGGCATAAAGATTGGTATTTTGGTTCATTTTTTGCAGACCTCTGGTTTTTTGCGGCCATTTTTAAGGGATTTTGGATGCCGTAGCCGCTGGTAAGGCATAGGTTCGCAAAGCTGAAGTTGTTGGTTCGAATCCAACCGGTATCGTTAATTTAATATCTTTCATTAAATAATACATCGGTTGAAATGATATGAAGATATGATTTTTTAGAGATAGAAAGGAGGCGTTTATGAGTAATACATATAAGGATTTACAAAATTCTCATCCATGCTTTGGTGGATATAAGAATAACGCAGGACGCATACATCTTCCGGTCAGTCCGGGTTGTAACATAGCTTGTAAGTTTTGCGACAGATCCATAAATGATGTTGAAGAACGCCCGGGTGTTACATCAAAGGTTTTAAAACCTGAAGAGAGTGTTGATATTTTGAAGAAAGCTTTGGACATTTGTCCGGATATAAAGGTTGCCGGTATTGCAGGACCGGGAGATACCCTTGCTACAGATAACGCTCTTCAGACATTCAAGATAATAAAAGAAAAGTTTCCTGATCTCATAAAGTGTATGAGTACAAACGGCCTTCTTCTTAATGAAAGGGCACAGGATGTTATAGATGTCGGAATAGACACATTAACAGTTACAGTAAATGCCGTTGATCCGGAGATTGAGAGTAAACTTAATGACTACATTATCTATCACGGAAAGAAGATAGAAGGTGTGGAAGGAGCAAAAATCTTAATTGAGAATCAGTTGGAAGGAATAAGAAAGGTTGCGGCAGCAGGCGTAACGATAAAGGTAAATACAGTGCTTGTTCCTGAGATAAACGGTGATCATATAGAAGAGATTGCAAAGACTGTTAAGGAAGCGGGAGCAACAATTTATAACATAATTCCTCTCATTCCTCAGCATAAATTAAAGGACTGCAAGCCACCGAGATGTCTTGATATAGATGGAGCAAGAACAAAAGCTTCCAAATATATAGATGTATTCAGACATTGTCAGCGATGTAGAGCTGATGCAGTCGGAGTTCCGGGAGTATCGGAATTTGGAGATCAGATATATCAGAGAAGATTAAATACAAAGGAGACGTTTTCTCATGGATAAAGTTTCGATTGCAGTTGCTTCCGGTGACGGAAAAGTTGTGAATGTTCATTTTGGAAAGGCCAGAAAGTTCTATATATATGAACTGGAAGATGACAAATTCACATTTAAAGAATTAAGAGAGTATCCTCCTGCATGTAGTGGTGAAGGCCACGATGATGACAAGCTCCGTGAAAATCTGAAGAATATATCAGATTGTGACTATCTTGTTATAGCGAAGATCGGAGATAGAGCGGCAGCACTTGCTGAAAATGAAGGGATTGTTCCATACGAGATACCGGGTGATATAGAGGAATCTCTGGAACAACTTAATAAGTTTTTGAAAGTAAAAGAATTATTCAATTAGTTAGTTGACTAAATGAATTGTCAGATAAGAAAGGAAGAAAAAAATGAGTGAACTAAGACAGATAGCTATTTATGGAAAAGGTGGTATTGGAAAATCCACAACAACACAGAACCTTACAGCAGGACTTGTTGAGCATGGTAAGAAGGTCATGGTAGTAGGATGTGACCCTAAGGCAGACTCAACAAGACTTCTCCTCGGCGGACTCGCTCAGAAAACAGTTCTCGATACTATTCGTGAAGAGGGCGAGGATATAGCACTTGACAGAATCCTTAAAGAAGGATACGGCGGAACACGATGCGTAGAATCGGGCGGACCTGAACCGGGTGTTGGTTGTGCCGGACGAGGAATCATCACATCAATCAACATGCTTGAGAACCTTGGAGCTTATACAGACGATCTTGATTATGTATTCTATGACGTACTTGGAGACGTTGTTTGTGGTGGTTTCGCAATGCCTATCAGAGAAGGTAAGGCTAAAGAGATTTACATTGTTGCCAGTGGTGAAATGATGGCTCTTTACGCAGCTAACAACATTTCAAAGGGTATTCAGAGATATGCAAGAACAGGTGGAGTTAGACTTGGTGGTATCATATGTAACTCAAGAAACGTAGACAGAGAGTTGGATCTTCTCCGTGCATTCTCAAAGGAACTTGGAACAAAGCTTCTTTACTTCGTACCAAGAGATAACATCGTTCAGCATGCAGAGATCAACAAGAAGACAGTTATCGAGTACAGACCTGATTCAAACCAGGCTCAGGAATACAGAAACCTTGCTCAGGCTGTTATCGAGAATAAAGATTTCGTTATCCCAACACCAATGACTCAGGAAAGACTCGAAGAGATCCTTATGGAGTTCGGTATGATGGAACTTGCTGATGATTACAAGATCTAATCATTCAGCCTGATCATTTGACTTGATCACTTAATATGATTACTTGGTCAGATCAGTAAATTTATTACAGAATAAAAGGTTTCAAAAGTATTTTGACACCTGAATCATGAAATAAAAAAGATAATTATTACGTATATAAATATTAATATAGAAAGGACGTGCACTATGGCAAATATCAACACATCAATTGCAGAATTAGTAGGAAAAACACCTCTTCTTGAACTTACAAATTACGAGAAGAATCACAATCTTAAGGCTAAGATTCTTGTTAAACTTGAGTATTTTAACCCAAATCAGAGCGTTAAAGACAGAATTGCACTTGCCATGATAGAGGATGCTGAGAAGAAGGGTCTTCTTAAGCCGGGCTATACAGTAGTTGAGACAACAAGTGGTAATACAGGTATCGGACTTGCAGCTATAGCAGCAGCTAAGGGATATAAGTTCAGAGTATATATCCAGGATAATGTAAGCCAGGAAAGATTCCAGGTAATCAGAGCATTTGGTGGTGAGCCAATTAAGCTTTCTACAGTTCCTGTAATTGCTGAAGTATTGGAAGAGACAAATGGAGACTTCGTTGCAGCAATCGGTGCTCTCAGAGAAAAAGTACTTGCTAAGGAAGAGAATATCTTCTTCGTAGATCAGACAGCAAACCCTGCAAACCCAGGGGTTCATGAAGCAACAACAGGTCCTGAGATCTGGAATGATACAGACGGAAATGTAGATATCCTTGTAGCTAACGTTGGTACAGGGGGTACAGTTTCAGGAACAGGTAAGTTCTTAAAGAGCAAGAATCCTGACATTAAGGTAGTAGCTATTCAGCCTGGTCCAAATTCAATTCCAAGCGAAGCTAATCCTGAACCGGAAGAAATCACAGGTGTACATCCTTTCGAAGGTGTTCCGGCAGAGAGAGTTCCTTCAACAATGGACTTAAATGTATATGATGAAAAGGTTGAAGTTGAGACTATAGAAGCATTTAGAGCAGCAAGAGAAGTTGCTAAGTCAGATGGTATCCTTATCGGTACATCATCAGGTGCAGCAATTCATGCAGCTACACGTCTTGCTGAGAGACCGGAAAATGAAGGAAAGACAATCGTAGCAATCCTTCCTGATACAGGTCTTAGATATTTATCAACAAATCTTTTCAATGAGGAATATCAAGGATAGGAGAAAAAATAATGGCAATTAATCTTAGTAATTCAAATATAGCCACAAGAGAAAACAGAATTGGTTCAATTACAGGCTATGTTGGTTCATTAAAAGATCTGGCCGAGAAGAGTGAATGTGGAACTCTTAAGGGATGTTCCAGATGTTTCTCTCAGTCAAGTACATGTCTTTCAATGTGCGGACTTTCACAGCTTGCAGCAATACGTGATGTTGCGATCATCCATCACGGACCAGCCGGATGTTCTGTTTCAGGGGCCGGTTCATACTACATGTCACGAGTTATGGCTAAGAAGCGTGGCGTAACAAGTAATACTATTTATGTCGGCACAGACATGAACGAAAATGATACTATTTTCGGATCAACAGAGACTTTAAGAAAAGTTATTCTTGAGGTTAATAAGAGATATTCACCAAAGGCAATATTTGTATCAAGCTCATGTGCAACAGGTATTATCGGTGAAGATATCGACAGTATAGTAGATGAAGTAAGAGACGAAGTTGGAGTTCCTATCGTTGCTGTTCACTGCGAAGGTTTCAAGTCAAGAATTTGGGCAACAGGTTTTGATATTTCTGACCATGCTGTATTACAGGAAATTGTTCAGCCACCTAGAGAAGGAGTTAAGTCAAATAAGATCAACTTCAAGAACTTTTTCGAAAGTGCAAGACCTGAGATCATTGAGATGTTTAAGAACTTTGATCTTGAGCCTGTATTCTTATATTGTAACTCAACAGTTGAAGAGTTATCACATCTTTCAGAGAGTGTAGCTACTACATGTATCTGTGGTACTCTTGGTAACTACATCGGAAATGCTCTTGAAGAGAAGTACGGTGTTCCTTATATCAGAAGTATCAATCAGTGCGGTATCAAGGGATTTGAAGCTTGGCTCAGAGAAATCGGAAGAGTTACAGGCCGCTTAGATAAGGTTGAGAAGTATATCGAAGAGCAGAGAGCAATCTATCTCCCTCAGATCGAGGAAGTTAAGAAGCAGCTTGAAGGACATACAGCAGTTCTTGGTATGGGTCCTGGGTACACATTTGAAGTATCAAGAGTTCTTGATGAACTTGGAATCAAGGTTGTATGGGCTCTTGCATGGCATTATGACAAGAAGTATGAGAATGGTGATGTTCCACCTTCAATGAAATATCTGCTTGATAATGATATTGATTTTGAAGCAAGTGTTGCTGACCAGCAGAACTATGAGGTTATGAATATATTAAAGAAGTATAATCCAGATATGTATTTGTCACGTCATCCAGGTTCAACAGTATGGGCTATCAAGAACGGAACACCAGCTATTTATGTTGCAGATGAGTATATGATTTTTGGTTACAAACATACTTTAGAATTTGCAAGAAGCATACTTGATGCTATTAATAACAGAAGTTTTGAGGAAAATCTTGCAAAGAGAACAAAACTTCCTTATACAGACTGGTGGTACAAACAGAATGTTGATGCATTTTTGGAGGAGGCAAAATAATGGCGAAATTATTAGATAAACAAAGATATAAATGTGCCTTAGGGGCAATGCAGTCGGTACAGGCAATTGAAAGAGCACTTCCAGTATTACATTCTGGTCCGGGCTGCGCTCAGAAACTTTCAGATACAAATGGAAGTTCAGGATATTTTTCACCAAATATATTTACTTGTACAAGTATAAATGAAAAGGATGTTGTATTTGGCGGTGTTAAGAAATTACATTCAACAATAGATAATGCACTTAAGGTTGTAGATGCGGACCTTTACGTTGTGCTTACTGGATGTATTCCAGAGATTGTTGGTGATGATACAGGTGAGGTGGTAAGTGAGTTTGCAGATAGTGATAAGCCTGTAATATATGCTCCAACAGCTGGATTTAAAGGAAACAACTACAAGGGACATGAGCAGGTTATAGATGCAATTATAGATCAGTACCTTAAAAAGTCAGATGAAAAGGAAAAGGGTCTTGTTAACATATGGGCAGATGTTCCTTATCAGGATTTATTCTGGCTTGGAAATATAAGAGAACTTGAAAAACTTGTAGCAAGTCTCGGCCTTATACCTAATACAATCTTTGGATATAAAAGAGGCATTAAAAATATAGATAAGATTACAAAGGCAGAGTTTAACCTTCTTGTTTCACCTTGGGTTGGTTTAGGCAGCATGAAGAAAATGGAAAGAAAGTTTAATATTCCATTTCTTCATTACAAAACTCTTCCTATTGGAGCTACTGAAACAAGCAAGTTCCTTAGGGAGGTCGGAAAGTTTGCAGGTGTTGATGAAGAGAAGATTGAGTCAGTTATTAAAGAAAATGAAGATTATTATTATTACCTGATAGAAAGATATGCTGATTTGTTCCTTGAAAACAGAGTAATAAATAAACAGTTTACGGTTGTAGGAGATGCACAGTATGCTCTTGGTATAACTAAGTTCCTTGTTAATGATCTTGGACTTATACCAGCAAAGCAGTTTGTTGTTGATGATACTCCTTCTAAGTATAGAGAGGATATTAAAAAAGAATTTGAAAATCTTAACTTTAATATAAAAGCTGAAGCAAGCTTTGAAACTGATGGTTATAAGATTCATGAGGAAATAAAGAATCATGATTATCACGGTTATCCTCTTGTACTAGGCGGATATTATGAGAAAGAGGTAACAGAAAGCTTAAAGGGCAACTTTATCAACATTTCATGGCCGGTACAGGATAAGGTTGTGCTTGACAGCCATTATGTAGGATATTCAGGAGGAATAAGACTTATAGAGGATATCTATACAGTTGCAGTGCAGCGTTTTAACTAAGGAGATGTTATATGGGATTTAAGATAGCAGTTGGATCTTCA
>JAEEGL015977506.1_pt1 | contig 14997 bp, 15 predicted proteins | sample 9134231 | NCBI WGS metagenome assembly JAEEGL01 (sample SAMN16246548, study PRJNA631951) | gut metagenome | biome: gut microbiome; feature: rumen; material: fiber-attached | host: Bos | place: Iran: Karaj | collected 2018-10
AATGGTTGAATTCAGCAAAGGGCATAAGGATGCATTGTACGAGGCGCTGAAAAAGATCGCGCATGTTCCGCTCAGTGAGCTCGATCAGGGGAATTGCTGCGAAATAGAGTTTTCGGATGATCAGAATGAAGCCGAGGTACTGGCCGTTGTCATGTCGATTGAGGCTGCGCTCAGCGTCGGAAGAGGATGACAATAACCGCGCAAAGGAGTGTGAAGCATGAGCAATATTGTAATTCTGGTCGGCAGCATGAGAAAAGGCGGCAACACTGATCTGCTGGCGCGGCGGTTTGCCGAAGGTGCTGCGGAACACAACAATGTAGAGATCATTTCAGTTGCAGATTATAAAGTCGCGCCATGTATCGGCTGCAACACCTGCTTTACCCGCGAGGGCAATGCGTGTTTCAATCACGATGACATGGATATGATCTATGAAAAGCTGCGGCGTGCCGATGTCCTTGTCATTGCGTCTCCGGTTTACTTCTACGGTATCAGCGCGGAACTGAAAGCAATCATCGACCGGCTGCATACGCCGATGCGGAACAGCTTTGCAATCCGGAAGCTGGTGCTGCTGCTTGTTGGCGCGGCAAATCTGCCGAATCTGTTTGATCCGATTCTGTTGCAGTATCAGATGATTCTTGATTTCTTTCATTTGCAGGATTGCGGCAAGGTGCTGGCCAGCGGAGTAAAGGACAAGGGCGACATCATCGGACATCCGGCGCTGGATGAAGCGTATCGGCTCGGTCAGTCAATCATGTAATAATACAATTATTGTGAGGTGTTTCAAATGAGTGCAGCGAACGAAAGTACACTGAAAAAGTACATCAAAAGTGAATTGACCGGCTGGAAGCCGTTTGATGTCACATGGCTGCTGCTTGCAACGGTGGTGATTCTCGGACTGTCGATCTACTGGAAGGATACATTGCTGAGTCTGACCGCTGCTGTGACAGGTACCTGGTGCGTGATCCTGACAGGAAAAGGAAAACGATCTTCATTCATCTTCGGGCTGGTGAATACGATCTGCTATGCGATTGTTGCGTTTCAGGCGAAGTATTACGGCGAAGTCATGCTGAATGCACTCTATTATCTGCCGATGAATTTTGTCGGCTGGTTTGCATGGAAAAAGCATATGAACGACGAAACCGGCGAAGTTGTCAAGGAGCGTCTCAGCCTGAAGAGAAGTGCTGTCATCTATGCACTGACCGGCGCTGCGATCTTCGGCTACGGCTTGGTGCTGAAAAAGCTCGGCGGGAATCTGCCCTATATCGACAGCATGAGCACGGTGATTTCAGTTGTTGCACAGATCCTGTCTATCAAGCGGCTGATGGAACAGTGGGTGCTGTGGATCGTTGTCGATGTGGTCACTGTGATTATGTGGGCAGTCCATTTTGCACAGCACAACGAAACCATTGCGACACTTGCCATGTGGAGCGTATACCTGATCAATGCGATCATCATGTTCATCCGCTGGTATCGGGAGGCGAAGAAGAATGCAGTATAATGTCGGCATGTACGGCGGCTCATTCAATCCTCTGCATATGGGGCATCTGGACTGCATCATTCAGGCTGCAAATCTCTGCCGCGAGCTGTATATCGTTCTGAGCGTCGGATATAAGCGTGACGAGATCAACAGCCGCATCCGGTATCGCTGGCTGTATCAGCTTACAAAGCATATCGGGAATGTGAAGATCATCATGCTGGAGGATTCTACCGACTCAAAGGAAGCGTACACGGAAGAATACTGGAACGCCGATGCCGAAAAGGTCAAAGCGCTGATCGGAAAACCGATTGAAGTCGTATTCTGCGGCAGCGACTATGACGAAAACAGCTTCTGGAATATCTGCTATCCCGAAAGCAAACTGTTCATCTTTCCGCGGAATGAGATCAACTCCACTGCATTGCGGGAGAATCCGTATGCACACTGGGACTGGCTTCCGAACATCGTCAAGCCATTTTATGTGAAGAAAGTACTTCTGATGGGCGGAGAGAGTACCGGCAAGTCTACGCTGACGATTAATCTTGCAAACCGGTTCAACACCAATTATATTGACGAAGCCGGCAGAGATATTTCCGAACGCAGCGGTACGGATATGCTAATGCTGTCGGAAGATTTCACAGAGATTCTGTTACAGCATAAGCTGAACGAGATCAATGCGATCGCGCGGAGCAACAAGGTGCTGTTCATCGACACGGATACGCTGGTCACGCAGTTTTATATGAACTTCCTGGATGATCCCGGCATTGCAAAAAATAAGACGCTGTCTGATGCGATCGACGCGCTGAACCGTTATGATCTGATTCTATTTCTGGAGCCGGATGTCGCGTTCGTGCAGGACGGCGACCGCAGCGAAGTCATCCGCGATGACCGCATCAAATACAGCGAACAGATCAAGGATTTGCTGCACGCACACGGGAAACATTTTGTGACTGTCAGCGGTTCTTATCAGAAACGGTATGAAAAGGCTGTAAGAGAAGTCAATGCGCTTTTGTATCCGGCGTGCAACTGATTCAGTTCACAATCATATTAACATGAAATAACGCAGACGATTGCAAAGATCGCCTGCGTTTTTTATGCCCAGATATTTCAGTTGTTGCAAAATTTGCAACAACCAAAATAATCGCCAAAGAACAGGAGGTCGCTTATGAACAACAAGATGAAACGAGTCGGCCCGATTGCCGTGTATCTCTCGCGTGAACAAGTCAATGCGCTTTTGTATCTGCTCGACTGCTTCCCCGCGGCGGATAGCAACAGTATCTTTGCGAGTGATGCCGAGAAGCTCAAGCGAAAGATTCTACTGCATGGACGCACATTCAACGACCGCGGCGACGAAAAAGTGTCGCTGTACTTCTACGAAAATGAGGCAGAGAAATTGATCCTGCTCACGAGTTTGTATCTGTCTGCGTTCGGAAATCCGGCGCACGACTATTTTCCGGAGATTGGTCTGACGCGGAAGGGTTCGGGAAGCTCCCGGCCTGCGGAACAGGAACATTCGCAATCGTAAACGTGAATCCCAAGTCAGTCCTGTTCAGCCGAAAACGGCGGTACAGGACTGATATTGGATAGAGTATCCAAGAAGTTCTGAAATCGCGTATTTGCGAACGTTTCACAAAACGGTCACAGGTTGAAAGAGGAAAAGGGAGGTCACATATGAATAGTTTGAGCATCAGTTTTACGCTTGGCAAGGGATATGCGCCGCACGGTTCCAATATTCAGCACAACAACCGGAAGTTCACTGCCGCGAATGTAGATGCGACACGCATTGCCAGTAACATCATCTATAAGCAGCAATACATTGAAGATGCTTACAACCAGCTTTTCGGAAAAGCATTGCGGGAATACAATGCAAAACAGAAAAAAGAGTGCCGTAAGATCGATGATTACTATGCGCACATTGTTCGCGGTCGTCGTGAGGAACCGTTCTATGAAGCAATCGTGCAGTTCGGTGACTGTCACACTGCTGCGGCGGGTACACCTGACGGCGACCGTGTCAAGGAGATGCTTGACGAATACATGAAGTCGTTTCAGCAGCGCAATCCGAATCTGTATGTGTTCAATGCCGTGCTGCATGATGACGAAGCCTCACCGCATCTGCACATTGACTTCGTTCCGTTTTATACGAAAGGCCGCAGCATCGGACTGAGCAAGGGCGTGTCGATGCGTGCGGCTTTGAGAGAAATGGGTTACGTTCCGAAGAACAGCAGCGTGAATCAGTTGGTCATGTGGGAGGAAGCCGAGCGTAAATTCATGGAAGAGCTATTGCATCGGCACGGTTATGAACGTGATGATAAGGACGCGCACTATCAGCACATGACGGTCGAGCAGTACAAGGCATCGCAGGAGGCTAAGCACATGACAGAATCGCTGCGGTCTTCACAATCGGTCACTCACTATGACGACATTCGGGCATTGAAGATGCAGCTTGCTCAGATACAGCATTGCGCCGATATACTGGAGGAACAGAAACAGTCGCCCTACATGAAGTTTTATTATACTGACGATGACAAACAGACTTACGTCCAGGATGAACTCAAGCGGCGCGGCGTTCCGTTCCGCGAAACTGAAAATGGATTTGAGGCACAGCAATGTTATGTTGATGAGATCCGTCAGGTCGAGGGACTATACCGGAGACCGAAGCAAGCTGCGCGTGATCAGCTGCGCAATGATATCGACAAGGCGCTCATGCAGTCAAAGGACTTCGACGAATTTCTGAAACGGTTGGAGCGATTGAAGTATGAAGTAAGACGCGGCAAATATATCGCTGTCCGTCCGCAGTTCGGTGCAAACTTCATCCGGCTGAAATCGCTTGGAGAGTTTTACAGTGAAACTGTACTTCGCAACCGTCTGTCTGCCAAGCGTGTGTACGAGCGTCAGCTGGAAGAACAGATCAAAGCAGCAGAAGAAAGCAAAGCACCGAATCTGGTTGTGCTGAAAACAATGCGCTTCTATATCATCTCTTTTTCAGGCGGGTATATGCCGGTGCGAAAAAAGAATCTGAAACATATTCTGACATGGAAGAACGATGCAGAGCTTGACCGGCTGACTGCTTTGAATGCAAAGATCAACAACGGTGCAACACTGAATTCGCTCCGTGCAGACATGGAAAAGAAAGCACAGGCAGTTCAGGAGATCGAGCACACGATTGAAAACAGCAACCTTTCTGATCCAGAGGTAGCTGCAAGGCTGAACGTCGCGCTGCAATCCGCACAACAGGAATTTAAGGAGGCATCCGAGTGGGTGACGACTGCCGAGCAGGTTCTCGGCGGATCCTATCTCCAGTGTGTCAGTGATATAGAACGGCACCGCAAGGAATCCAGGTATCTGCCGAACGGGATTCGTACAGCAGACGGTGAGCCGCTACCGGATGCACCCATCTCGCATCGGCGGAGATGAAGGGTATAACGAAATGTTCATTGTGCTTTTTCTCTCAGGCAGGCTAGCAATGCTGTCTCAAAATCCCGATCCTGCTGTGATGTGCGTTTTGAAGGTCCTTTGGTTCTTCCGCCGGCTCTGCGATACTTTGCAGACGCCGCGCGGAATTCCAGCAAACCGGAGATGTTGTCTTCTGTGTATTGTTTTCCGTCCTGATTCAGCACAACCGCTTTTCGGCTCAGGCACATTGCCGCAAGTCCGTAGTCCTGCGTAATGACCAGATCACCGGCATGAACCAGATTTACAAGTCGGTAATCGGCACTGTCTGCGCCCTTGTCCACGATGATTGTTTCAGCACCGTCATACTCGATGCGATGCGCGGTATCGCAAATAATCGTGCAGTCCAGATCATGCTGTTTTGCAAGCTGAACTGCAATGCGGGTTACTGGGCAGCCGTCAGCATCAATCAAAATTTTCAAACTTCTCACTCCATGAATAATATTGCAAGAGCCTTTTATTCGTACTGTTTTTGAATAATAACTTGCATTTCGCTGGGCATTGTGTTATACTTGAATTAACTACTGAATAGGGCAAATCGATGAGCCTTATCAGATTAACCGTCGATTATATTGGAGGGCTATTGTATGAGAATTCTATTTTGTAATATTGCATGGATGGAAAGATATGACGGAAACGAGGACGGTACAGATCCGCCTCATGGAGGCGGTGAATATGTTGAACGTACAGGTGATGCACACGAAAAGTATAATTTTACTCCGGTTCAGCTGTCGTTTTTCGATTCCAATGAAACGGGTGAGTATTGTCTTGGATTTGTTGAGACCAAAAGCACTAACGGCGTAAGCGTTAATCAATTAAACATTGAAAAGATCTCTGGATGTGAGTTAATGAAAAAAGAATGGCAAGTTGATAATATACTTGTTGTCTTCTGTGCCAAGTACCCTTTTTCAAGCACAAATGAAACATATGTAGTAGGCTGGTACAAACACGCTACGGTCTATCGCAATTATGAAAAGTGTGACTTCAATTGGGGCGATGATGATATATATACTCAGCTCTATAATTCTTTGTCTAAAAGTCAAAATTGTGTCCTTTTGCCAGTGAATGAGCGACGCAATCAAAAATGGCGAGTGCCACGAAAGAGAAAAGGGATATCCTATGGATTCGGTCAGGCAAATGTTTGGTTTGCTCAGGATTCAGATACAAATCCAAAGCTTAAAGAATTTGTTGAGCGTATTGTTAAGCAAATCGAAGAGTACAAAGGTAAAAATATGGTGGATAGCAACAGGCGCAATGATTCAAAGCCCTGATATAATCATTTTCGTATCATAGAATAGTTTGGAGAAGGTGAAAACAATGTTGGATCTTGAAACAAAGGAAATTATGAGGAAGCATGGCTTCTCAGAAGAAATGATCGCCAAATGTGACAATGCTGATAAGAGCAAGTTCAGGTATGAACCACCGCTTGATGAGTTCAGAAAGAAGATGCATGAGCTCGGATGGGATGATGAGGATATCGATTTTACCATCAAAATTGCCGAGGATGTGGCTCCGCTTCAAGACAACATTGTTTGGCTCAAGCCTAGTCTTGTAAAACGTCCTGATATAAGAGTTGAAGCATAAAACTAAGCACAGCACTGGTATGAAATGTCGCTTTTCTTTTGCAATGATCAGAAAGGAGACGTATAGGTCTGATTAATCAAACAGCTGAGTCGTTGAATCATCGGCTCAGCTGTTTCATCTGGAGCAGAGAATAATTACATACTACCATTACAATGCATCCGTTTTGGGCGCAAAAGACAAGGGTTCCGTTTTAATACTCCGATCGCATGCATATCATAATCGAGGCTTTAGGCGATTATCAATGTATTATTTTGATTTGTAAAATGGACTTAGGTTAATAAATAAAGACTGTAACTCTTCAGGATCATCACAATTCTTAAATAGATACTCTAACAATTCTTCTTGACGCGCCTGACCAAGCGTTAGCCTGTATACAGATAAAATCTTTATTAACCTTTCATATGCAAGGCAGTCTCTGCTGAACGGATACATGGGGACAATACGCTCAATCTTAACCATATCATCTGTTGGACGGATTCCCCAAAAAGGTATTATATCGGAAGAGCCTTCTATTATCTCTTTTTGATGCTTCTTCAAACATCTCATTCCAGATATCTTTTGAAAACTGAATGTTCCCGTATCTTTTGGCTATATTTTGACGAATGGCCAAACATTCAAAGCGATTTATTCTTCCTTCACGTTGTTCAATATCAATAGGGTTCGACGGGAGATTCCAATGAACTATTCTACGACAGTAGTTATGGAAATCAAGCCCTTCTTGTCCGATGGAGGTGGTGGCTAAAACAAACGGTCTGAATGGTGAATTAAAGGCGTTGCGTATTGTTTTTTTTCGATCAGTGTCTTTTTCTTGGCCATCACCTTTTGTGAAGGCTACAGCAAAATGTGTGCGTATATTAGTTGAACGCTCCTTTTGCCCAGTCATTCGTTTTTTAAAACTATCAAAGGTATCGACATTATACAGGGTCGTTCGAATATTCAATGACTCAAGCATTTGATTGTGAATCTGTTTAATCAAGTTATCGTCATGATCAATTCCGCTAGCTATCAAATGTGCATATTCATCAAAGACAGCTTGAAGATTTCCTTTTCTGCAATATGTTAGCAGATTCATCCAATGCGCGTCATCGGATTTCCTTCCACAAGCTAATTCAACTGCTGCTGTTGATTCCGCAGTGTTCATACGATTAATAAACACACGTGCAAGTGTACTGGGCATGTAGCTTTCATATTCATCACTGGTTCCAAGGTAGTTTCTATAGCATCTGTTGATACAAATTGCAGGAGACGCAATTGCCATTTCTGTTAATACTTCAGAGAGATCCTCCGGTTGTTTACCTAAATTCGTGCCTCTTGCCTTACAGGTATCCAGATACAGATGTAATAATGCATCAAGATGTTGTTGGAATCCCTTTGTACGATTTGTTTTCTCATCATTATCATAATCCGCTAATTTCTCTCCGCTTTGAAGCCAATGATAAGCGTATTCAAAACTGTCCAGAAGCAAAGGGGCAATATAATACCATCGCTTATCTACATTTCCGCGGTTCGATGCTTCATACTTTTTAAGTGATTCTTCTATACGTTTTTTAACCTGACTTTTGATATCACGAATTGGCATTCCTTTATTCATACATGCGACTGGATTATAACAGTCAGATAAAAAACGTGATGGATAGATCAAACAGAATAAATACATTCCACTTGGCGTTCCATTGCTAACAGAAAAATTCAATCTTGCAGAGGGATATCTTTTTTCTCCGCTATAAAAATAATGAACATCTTGATCTTGATAGTCCCTGGCAAGTTTACCGACTGTTTTGCGCTCTGCCTCATAAGAAATCATACACGCAAGCATTCTAGGAACCATTTCCCATGATGAAAAGATCAATGTTTTAGACATAAATGCAGAATCTTTAAAGACTCCTTCCAGTTCATAGTAGGGTTTAGATGGCGGCATCCCTCATCTCCACATCAGGATCAAGCCCCTTTGTGACCGCTTCGGTAATGACGGAACGCTTGTATTCTTCAAGAGTTTCGATTTGGGATTGAATGTCTGCAATTAGTGCATTAAATGAATTGCATTGTTTTTCAAGGTAGTCTGCAATCTGTTCTTGCCTTTCGTATTCATAATAAGGCAGAATAATGTTTCTTAGAGTGTCGCTATATATAACTTCAATAGTAGTAGCATTGCTTTTGTAGATTATCTGTCTTGTTACAAAATCAGAACTATTGAATATGATTTCTAACAGCTTATAGCAATACTTCTTAGGATCAATTCTGAAACGAATAATGCAAGGGTGCAATACTCCTTTTTTATGTCCACAAGGAACTTTCGAGATTTTTCCAATAGTACCTCTTGTTGTAATAAGAATATCATCAGCATGAACATGAAATGAAGCCATAGAATCAAATTTTTCTTTTTGAATATAAGCATTACCTGTTTCATATTCATTATCAATTACTGTTCGCTGATTATATACCCAATAATCTGTTACGTCATCTGAAAAATCGTTTCCTGATAACTGACTGCCAAATGGACCGACTTTAACAGCGTCTTTGCTCTCCAAAAAGTATTTCAATGGAACAAATGAACAGTCAACACCAACTTCGCCAACCCATTCAAGTCCACTATCCTTCATTTCACGCATTGCCGTTCACCGTCCTACGCTTTTTTACTCGGCGCATGATCGTGATAGCAATAACGCTCAGAATCACGGCAGCAGCAATACCGCCGACAGCCATCAGTGAAAGCTGCCAGTTCTGCACTGCCCAGATTGCAATGCGAACGATCCCCCAAAGCAAAACAAAAACTACAAAGCGAATGATCCAGTGAGCCACGCTCCCGGCATCGCCGCGCAAACCGAGCTTGCCCACCGCACCATAAGCAATCCAAAAAGCCATTACACCGATCACAGCCATAATTAACCAGGAATATAAGGGGTTGATCGGCAACCCGATCGGCATAGTCAGAAAATTATACAGAAAGCCAAGAATGGCACCCATGATTTACTCCTTTCGTTAGCCAAACAGCCGTGCAATCCTTTCGCTGACCGATTTTTCAAGCGCAAGGAATTGCTGTTCAAGCTCCTCGCTGGGCTTCGGCTGCTGGTATTTGTAGAAATAACGGGTGAACGGAATTTCCGCGCCCGTCCTGATAACGGGGTTCTTCTTGCCAAGATCTTCCTCAAAGAACCATTGTGCATCGGGAACATGGGGAAGAACCTCACGAGCCATGTAGTCCTCAATACGCTCGTCAAACTTGACGATCTCGGTATCCTTTGTTTCTTTGTCGAAAATGATGTTGCCCTTCTTATCGCGCTGAATCTCGGCAGACTTGTCCATGACTGAAAGCCCGTCCGCGATCTTGTCAAGCAACTTCTTGTCTGTTGTCACAGAACTGAGTATTTGAATCAGCACAGGCATAAACGCTGCGAGGGAAGGATACACTGCGTCGGACACAGCACTGTTCAGCGTTTCAATGATAGTCTCGTACACTGGCTGATTATTCTGGTAGTTTTCGAGCTTCTTCAAGTCCTTGCCGGAAAGCTCCTCCTCGGCGTTTTCAAGCTCTGCAACCTTTGCCGGATCGTAAAGCGAGGACAGCGAGCCCTTAGAAAGCATTGCCTGAATACGCTCTTCGGTCACGGCATAGCTTCGCTGCAACGGCTGCATAACGATGTATTCACGGTAGATAAACTCGGTATTCGGATAAATCTTGCAGAGCTCGTTCTCAGCAAAGTCTGCATACAGCTTCGTGATAGCGGAACGGTCTTCCGGACTGATCTCGTTTTTCTTGTTGCCGAGTGCCTTACGCAGCTTATGGAAGATTGAGCTAGCGTCGATAAGCTGAATCTTCCCCTTGCGTTCCTCGCGTTTATTCTTCGACAAAACCCAGATATATGTAGCAATGCCGGTATTGTAGAACAGGTCAACGGGCAGCGCGATGATGGCTTCAATCAGGTCGTTCTCAAGCAGCCAGCGTCTGATCTGGCTTTCGCCGGATGCTGTTCCGCCCGAAAACAACGGAGAACCGTTCTCGATAATCGCAGCTCTGCCAAGTTGATTATCCATCTTGTTCACAGCTGACTGAATAAAGAGCAGCTGCATATCGCCCGAACCTGGCAAGCCTGCACCAAATCGGCCATCAAAACCTTTCGCATTCTCTTTCTTGACAGCTTCTTCTACGCCTTCCGCAGCGTCTTTTCCGCCCCAGGGTGTCCCGAAGGGCGGATTTTCGATCAGGAACCGCATGGAGCGATCAGAAAAACAATCGGATTTCATAGTGTCCTGCAAACGAATATTTTCGGCATTCTGTCCTTTGATCAACATCTCCGCTACACACATTGCATAGGATTCGGGGTTGATCTCCTGACCGAACAGGCGCACACTTGCTGTCGGATTATAGCGGTGAATAAAGTTGTAAGCAGTCGAAAGCATACCGCCGGTTCCTGCGGCCTGATCGAGTATGGTGATTTCCTTGTGGTCATCGAAAATATCATCACAGCCCTCCGCCAAAAGAATGTTTACCATGAGCTTGATAATATCTCTGCCGGTGTAGTGATCACCTGCTTCAGCGTTTTCAGAGAATCTGCGGATCAGATCCTCAAAAATGTATCCCATCTTTACATTGTCGATCGTCTTGGGATTGAGATCGAGTTCCGAGAACGCTTTGACTACGGACAGTAACCGGTTGCTCTTATCCATCTTGTCTATCTGCTTGGTGAAATCGAGACCTTTATCAGCAGATACAAGGATTTCCTGAACGTTTGTTGAGAATCCTTCGATGTAATTCTTGAAGTTGGCTGCGATGTGATCCGGATCATTGACAAGTTCGGCAAGGGTGTATTCGCTGGTGTTGAAGAATTGATACCCGGACACACGGCACATGGCTTTAGCAGGATAAGAGGGATTCTTTTTGAACTGGTCCACGACAGCCTGTTTTGTTCCTTCCAAAGCGCACTCAAAGCGACGGATGATAGTCATTGGAATGATAACATCCTTATACTTGTCACTTTGGTATGTACCTCTCAGCTTATTGGCAATAGACCAGATAAAATTTACTTCTGTCGAAACATCTATAGGCGTATCATCCCACATTACATCAATCTTGTGTTCGCTCATTTATAATACTCCTTAATATCGAATTCCGGTTTTAAATCTTCAGGCGATACGATTCTCATCTTATCTCCAAATTGGTACAGCCATCCCCAGAACGGAGGGCTGATTTGCACAGTGACTTTTATTCTGAGCCATCCGTGATCTGCGTGTCTGATTTCGATATTTTCCCCGAATTTATCATAGACAACGCCAAGTTTATCCGGTGCGAATTCGAGTGTTACAGTTTCCGCATGACCGTTATACATTTTAAAGACCTGTTCGGTATAAGCTTCGGTCTTACGTTTTCTTATAAGTGCCTCTTCGCAGATTGAATCCTCTTCGATTTCAACTGTGTCCATACGATCAACTCTATAATTCACACTATCCTGATACTTTTGGCTGTACGTGACAAGATAATAGTTGTCCTCACTGAAAACCAACGCAACGGGATCGGTTATGTATCGCTTTTTGTCTTTGCGATATATTCGATTACGCTTTTCGTCCAAGTCGAAATAATAAAAACTTACTTGTTTCTTCTGCTTGATTGCAAGTTCGATCTGTTCGATGTTTTCAAATATCTCTTCATTTGAGTGCTTATGATTATTATAGAAAACGATGTTATCTCTAATAACCTCTGAGCGTCTTACTCCGGCATAAGCAAGCAGCTTTTCAACAAGTTCGACGGTTTTGCTGTCTGTAACAAAATTAGCCGCTTGAACAGCGTCAATCAATATCTTCACTTCAGCAAGTGAGAATGACACTTCATCAATATAATAAGCATTCTCTCTGCCAACCTCTGTTTTTACGATGTTTGCGCCATTCTCTATAAGCATCTCCATATCCTTATATAATGTGCGCCGCTCGCATGAGATATGAATTCCATTTAAATAGCTGATAATTTGGCTCGTTGAAAGAGGCTTATCAGTTCCTGATTCAGATCTTAGGTATTCCATTATTCGAAGCAACTTGATTTTTTGATTGTTTTCAGCCATTGCTCGCACTCCTAACTAACATTATCTTATTATACAGTATAGCACGTTTCAAGTCTTTTGTCAATAGTATAAGTCACGATTTTATGACACATATGAAGAAAATAGTGACACATGGCAGAAAGGAACCATTACTATGCCTCGATGAAGGCCTTGTGAGTGCTTACCGCGGTACCAGCAGAGTGCTCATGGTTCCGGTAAGAAGCAAGTCAAATATCATTATGTGGCATTCTGCTCAGTCTATCGAAAAGCGCGTATTTACAAGAACCCTTTACAATTTTACAATGCATTAAAGCACCGGCATCCTGTAGCGGTGTTTTATCCGGCAAATATGATATAAATTAGGCAACACATGCAAACAGACAAAATTGGATTATCTTAAGTCATGAATACTTGCATTAGGTGTTTCGCTTTATCAGCATGACTAATGCTTATCTGTTATGATTCAATCATAACACGCAATATGTTGATTATTGTTTGCAAAAGAAAGCAATAGAAAATAACATATTGCATTTTAACGAGAAGCGTGTTATAATAGAAATACCAATACACAGAAAGCGAGGCGACCATCCATGAAAATCAATCAAGAGTTGTCAGAAACGGCAGTATTGCATGAGCTGTCTTCACGCTTCCGGCAATACCGTATTGCGTATCCGATGACGCGAACGGAGTTATCGGAGAAGGCAATAGTATCAGTCGGTACGATTGCTCGGTTTGAAAACGGGCATGAGATCGGACTGCTGAACCTCATGAAACTACTGAAAGCGCTTAATCTGGCAGATAATCTTGATCTGCTGATTCCGGATGCGCAGGAACGGCCTTCCTATCATGCAGAAAACAACACGCCGAAACAGCGGGCAAGAAAACGTAAAAAGTCGGATAGCGACTGGAAATGGGGCGATGAAACATGATCACAACGGCAGAAGTCTATCTCTGGGGAACGAGAATCGGTTATGTGCATCAGGGAGAAACTGACATTGCAGCAAGCTTTGAATATGACCGCCATTTTCTGGGCAGCGGTATTGAACTGTCTCCGTTCATGATGCCGCTTTCAGACAGAGTATATTCTTTTCCTGAATTGAGCCGCGTGGAATCGTTCAAGGGAATACCGGGACTGCTGGCGGATTCCTTGCCGGACAGATTCGGTAATGCGGTTATAGATATGTGGCTTGCCGGACAGGGACGCAAGCCGGGATCCCTTACATCGATAGAGCGTCTCTGCTATACCGGAAAGCGCGGTATGGGCGCGATGGAATATGTCCCTGCAACCGGTCCGGATCAGCTCAACAGTGAAATTGATGTTACGGAAATGACCAGGCTCGCATCTGATGTGCTGTCAGGTCGGGAAAGTGCCGTACTGTCCGATCAGGATGCCAGTATCATGCAGCTTCTGGAAATCGGTTCGTCCGCAGGCGGTGCAAGAGCCAAAGCAATCATTGCCTGGAATGAGAAAACCGGTGAGGTTCGCTCCGGACAGATCGATGCCGGAAAAGGCTTTGATTACTGGCTGATCAAATTTGACGGTGTTTCCGGCAACGGCGACCATAACCTGACAGATAAAAAGCAGTTTTCCCTGATCGAGTTCGCATATTATCTGATGGCGGTTGACCTCGGCATTGAAATCAGCGAGTGCCGGATCCTCAGCAAAGATGGGCTGCATCATTTCATGACAAAGCGTTTTGACCGCATAAAAGGCCAAAAAGTTCATATGCAGACTCTGGCTGCACTCGGACATTTTGATTATAACACGCCGAACGTATGCAGCTATGAGCTGTATGCGGATTATGCAAGAAGGCTCGGTATTGGCAGACACGGCATTGAGCAAATCTTCAAACGCATGGTATTTGCCATTCTCGGCGGAAACTGCGATGATCATGTCAAAAACTTCTCTTTCCTAATGAATCGTAAGGGCGAATGGAGCCTGTCTCCGGCCTACGATCTGACATTTGCATATCATCCCGGAAACCGCTGGATTTCCTGCCATCAGATGTCGGTAAACGGTAAATCAAACGGTATCACAGCAGACGATCTGCTCACAACCGGAAAAGCAATGGGACTGCCTGCGGAATTCTGCCGCAAGACGATTTCCGCTACGGAGGCAGTCATTGCAAACTGGATGCTTTATGCCGAAAAGAGCGGAATTACGGAAGAACGCGCCGTTGAGATCGCCATGGGCATCGAGCTGTCAAATCAATCGTCACACGGAAATATAATCTGATGCATGTATCAGAAAGGAGCATATCATGATTGAACTGCGCGATGAGAATATCAAATATAAAGTGTTGTTCCATGTGAAAAACGATCCGGAACAGCATATGCGTGCTTTCGTCGGTATATCCGTGGACGATGATCTGCTTTATATTACCGAAACCGAGGAAGGACACTTCACCGATATCTGTCTGCACCGCAGATTCTATCGTATTGATACCCAGGAATATGCCG
>JAEEGL016374216.1_pt1 | contig 14997 bp, 9 predicted proteins | sample 9134231 | NCBI WGS metagenome assembly JAEEGL01 (sample SAMN16246548, study PRJNA631951) | gut metagenome | biome: gut microbiome; feature: rumen; material: fiber-attached | host: Bos | place: Iran: Karaj | collected 2018-10
ACCCCGGCAACCGCCTCGCCACCATCGTTGAGATGAACAAGGACTTCGCCGGTGTCGAGGAAGTGAGCCACGAGGTGTGCATGCACGTCGCCACCATGAACCCGCTGTCGGTGAGCGAAGCCTCCATCCCGCAAGAGGGGAAGGACCGCGAGTTCGCCGTTGCCGTCGACAAGACCAAGGAAGAACAGATCCAGAAGGAAGTCGAGAAGGCTCTCCGCAAGGCTGGCATCAACCCCAACCATGCTGACAGCGATGATCACATCAGCTCCAACATCACCAAAGGTTACCTCACCGAGGAACAAGGTGCACAAGCTCGTGAAATCAGAGCCAATGTGCCTGGCACAGTGCAACTCAACGAAGGCATGATTCAGAACATCGCCAAAGGCCGTCTGAACAAGTTCTTCAAAGAGAGCTGCCTGCTCAACCAGGTCTCTCTGGTCGCTGACCCGAAGACCGTTGCCGAGTACATCCAGGCTGCCGACAAGGAAGCCACTGTGGTGAACTTCGTGCGCATCAAGTTGGGCGAATAAGCCTGATTTGAACAAAATCAACAAAAAAGGATGGCAATCGCCATCCTTTTTTTATTTTTGCTCATGGAAAACCGTAACTGTATGAAAAAAACTATCTTATTCTTTATTGCGGCCATCATGTTGTCCGCATGTACGCAACAATTACCTCAAGCCGATTACGATATCATCCCGCAACCCAAAGAGGTTCAATTGAGCGAGGTGGAAACGGGAGGATTCACACTCCAGAGCAATACCATCATCTATTACGAAGCCGATCTCCAACGCGAGGCGCAGTTTCTCAGTGAATATGTGAATGACATCCTTGGCTTTGCCTTGAAAACTCAAGAGTTGCAGGGCCATCCAGATGGCATTGTGTTGAAGACGGTGCCTGAGAGTTTCAATCAGGCCGAAGCTTATGAGATAAATGTCTTGCCGAATCAAATAAGAGTTGTCGGCGCTGATGCCTCAGGCGTGTTCTATGCCATCCAGACTATACGCAAAAGCCTACCCGTCTCTCAACCAGATGCCGTAATCACTAAAGTTTCGTATCCTTGCGGCACCATCCGCGACTGGCCCAACTTCGCCTACAGAGGCATGCACCTTGACCCCTGTCGCCATTTCATGGACTTGGACTCGGTGAAGATTTACCTCGACATGATGGCCCTTCATAACATGAACCAGTTTCATTTCCACCTCAGTGAAGACCAAGGCTGGCGCATCGAAATCAAGAAATACCCCGAGCTGACTGAGATTGGCGCCTATCGCAGCGGCACTGTCATCGGGCATAACGGGCAAATCTACGACACCATTCGCCATGGCGGGTTCTATACCCAGGACGAGCTCCGCGACCTCATACAGTACGCTGCAGAACGGCATATCAACATCATCCCTGAGATTGACCTTCCTGGCCACATGCAGGCGGCTTTGGCCTGTTATCCACAGCTAGGCTGCACGGGAGGTCCCTACGAGGTGTGGCGGCGCTGGGGCGTGTCGGAAGACGTGCTTTGCGCGGGCAACGAAGAGGCCATGCAGTTTGTCGAGGACGTGCTCAACGAGGTGATGGACGTGTTTCCCTCGCCTTATATCCACATTGGCGGCGACGAATGCCCCAAAGTGCGCTGGGAGAAGTGCCCGAAATGCCAGGCCAAGATCAAGGAATTAGGCATCAAGAAAGACGACAGGTTCTCCGCCGAGGACTACCTGCAGAGCTACGTGATGAACCGTATGGCCAAGGTGGTGGAGGCCCGTGGCCGCCGTGTCATCGGCTGGGACGAGATCCTGGAAGGCAATGTCTCAGAGACCGCCATCATCATGAGCTGGCGTGGCACTGAAGGCGGCATCGAGGCAGCTCGCAAGGGCCACGACGTAATCATGGCTCCATCATCGCATTTGTATTTTGACTACTACCAAAGCGAGGACATCGCCAGCGAGCCTGAATGCATCGGTGGCTTCCTGCCTGTGGAGCGTGTGTTTGAGTTCCAGCCCTTACCTGAGGAGCTGACGCCCGAGCAGCAGCAACACATCATCGGCGTGCAGGCCAACATTTGGACGGAATATATCGCCTCGTTCCGCCACGTGCAGTACATGGCTATGCCCCGCATGGACGCCTTGGCCGAGTTGCAATGGAACAACCCGACGGAGCGTGACTTCGACGCCTTCGTGGGGCGTTGCCGTAAGATGGTACGACTCTACGACCTCTATCACTACAACTATGCCACGCATATCTTCAACCCGCACGTGTGGACCGACACGGTGGAGCCCAATCTGGCCACCCGCAAACCCATCACGCTGCGTCAGCAGCCTGCCGAGAAATACACCTACGAAGGCGCAGTGTTGCTCAACGACGGCAATCTGGGTAGGGGAGCCTATAATTCAGGCCGTTGGCTGGGCTTCTGTGGCGTACCTTTGGATGCCGTCATCGACTTGGAGCAGCCCGCCGAGATGCAGCATCTGCGTTTCCATGCCTTGATAAACAAAGGAGCTTGGATCTATAACCCCCGCCAAGTGAAGGTGTTAGTCTCCGATGACGGCGAGAGCTTCCGTGAGGTGGCTCAAAAGGACATACCGATCTCCACTTGGGCCGACAGGGACGGCTTCTTCCCATACGAGTTGGACTTTGAACCTGTCATCGCGCGCTATGTGGAAGTAGTCATCGCAGGCCATGACCTACCCGAAGACCATAGCGGTTTTGGAAATCCGGCGTGGATTTTCGTGGATGAGTTGGAGGTTTGGTAGGAGATTCCCCTGCGGGGAATGGAGTTTTGCGTTGTAGTAAAAAGGCGGCGGCTAATGAAGTTTACGTTATGTAGACGTCACAAGCCGCCGCTTTATAAATATGGTATTCACTCCATTCCCCGCAGGGGAATCTCACTAGTGTCGGCCCTTCGACGGGCTCAGGGACCTTAGCTTTTATGCTTTCTTCAACAGTATCACATAAACCGGGAAGTGGTCGCTATAGCCGCCCATCCAGACGCCGCCAGCGAAGGTGCGGAAGGGGTAGCCGTTATAGCGGCCGCCGTGCTGCTTCAGAAACTCCTTGTTGTGGACCATCACGTTTTTGAACTGGTAGGTGTTATAGTCGGTGGGCAGCAAAGCAGGCGAGAGGACGGTTTGGTCAAGGACGGCTGGCACGTCGCGGTAGTAGTTGGTGCCATAGCCTTTCTTGTGCAGCTCATACATGGGATTGAAGAACTCGCCGTCGCGTAAGTCTTTCATGTTGCCTGAGGCCCGCAGGTATTCCGTCACGCTCTTATTGTCAGGATAATCGTTGTAGTCGCCCATCATGATGATCTTTGCGTTTTGGTCCTCACGCAGGATGCTGTCGGCTATGTGGCGGCAGAGGGTGGCTGCGGCGATACGTCCGGGCATCGAGCGTTTCTCGCCACCGAAGCGAGAAGGCCAGTGCATGACGATGAAGTGCATCGGTTCGCCGTCGAAGAGGCCGGAGACGACCAGTTGGTCGCGGGTGATGAACTCGGGTTCGTTGGGCACTACGGTGCGGTACGACTTGCTGTTGGTCATCTTGAAATACTTGGGGTTGTAGATAAGGCCCACGTCAACGCCACGGCGGTCGGGAGAGTCGTAGTGCACTACCTGATAGTGGCGGTCTTTCAGCTCGGGTTGGGCCACCAGGTCTTCAAGCACCTGGCGGTTTTCCATCTCCGACATGCCAAGCACGGCGATGCCGTCGGGTGACCAGTCGGTGCCGATGGTGGAGATGCAATAGGCCATGTTGTGAAGCTTGGTTATGTATTTCTCGGTGTTCCACTGGTTGACGCCTTGGGGCAGAAACTCCTCGTCGAGTTTCAGCGGGTCATCGATGGTGTCAAAAAGGTTCTCGAGGTTATAGAAGCCGACGAGGCCGACTTTATAGGCCTGCTTCTCTTGGGCCGAGACGGTATTTATGCCGAGGCTGAAAACCAACAGAGCCAATATGAAAACGATGTGTTTTTTCATGGTGAGGGTGAAGTTTGGGTTGATGATGCGGCAAAGGTAGCAAAAAAATCCATTAATATGGGTGTGGTTAAAAGAACTTTTTCCTATTTTTGTCCGATAGTTTCTCCCCAAACCCAACGCAAATCATAATAAGTTCAATATGAAGAAATTTCTGCTCTTTATGGTCGCAACGATGCTGATGGCAGGGCTGCAAGCCCAGGTCGTCGACACCACCGACCTGAACCAAAACGATGTGCCGACGGTGATTCTGTTGGATTCCGACTTCGACGAGTCCTCCACCTCGGTCAACGATGCCTCCACCTTGCTTAACTCGTCACGCGACGTGTTCAACAGCATTGCGGCCTACAATCTGGGCTCGCTACGCTACCGCGTGCGCGGCAACGACTCGAAGTACAACGAGGTGATGATTAACGGCATCTCGATGAACGACCCAGAGACGGGGCGTCCGGTCTTCTCCAACTGGGGTGGCCTCAACGACGCTTTCCGTAACTCGGTCCTCGTAGAAGGCCTAGGCAAGACCGGCGCCGGCTTCGGCAACCTCGGCGGTCTCACCGCCTACTCAACCCGCGCTTCGGAATACCGCAAGCAGGTCTCGGTGAGCTATGCCTTCAGCAATCGCTCATACAATCACCGCGCCATGGCCTCCATCGGCACCGGTGAGATAGGCAAGGGCTGGTACCTGATGGCTGCCGCAAGCGGACGCTATGCCGGCAAGGGCTACACCGAGGGCACCTTCTACCAGGCCTACAGCTACTTCCTCTCCGTCGAGAAGAAGATCAACGACAAGCACAGCCTCGACCTTACTGTGTTCGGTGCGCCCTCACAGCGCGGTGGCTCGGCTCCCGTGGTGCAGGAGGCATACGACCTCGTCGGCTCCAACTTCTATAACCCCAACTGGGGCTATCAGACTGATGGGGCTACCGGCAAGCAGTTCATCCGCAACTCGCGCGTGAGCACTTACCACCAGCCTTTCGCCAACCTCACCTGGAACTGGACCCCTAACAGAAAGACCACCTTCCTCACCTCGGTGTATTACTTCGCAGGCCGTGGCGGACAGACCAGTCTCGAATGGGGTGAGGCCCCCGACCCGCGTCCCGATTATTATAGGAACCTGCCGAGCTACTACATGACCAATGCCCATAGCACGGCGGAAATCGAGGCTCAGCTTGCGGCATGGCGCGACCGCGACCCGAAGGTCACCCAGATTGACTGGGATGGCCTCTACAACGCCAACCGCAACCACCTCTTCACCGTGCAGAACGCCAACGGCACCGAAGGCAATACCATCACGGGCAACGCCTCCAAATACATCCTCGCCGAGCGCCGTTACGACAAACATCAGATGGGTGGTTCCACCTATTTCAAGCATGAGTTCCAACCCAACCTCATCATGTCCGGCGGATTGGCACTCGGCGCTTCGCGTACACACTACTATGAATGTGTCGATGACCTTCTCGGTGGCGACTACTACTACGACATTAATAAGTATGCCGAGAACCTGGAATCGGACGAATGCCAGACCAACCTGCTCAACCCCAACCATGTGGCTAAGGTGGGCGACATCATCAGCTACAACTACTACGCCAACCGTAACTACGGTCGTGTTTGGGACCAAATTGACTGGATTGTCGGCAACTTCGACCTCTACCTGGGTCTGCAGGCCGAGTTCACGCAGATTTGGCGTGAGGGTCTCTGGCAGAGCGGTGCCTTCGCCGACAACTCGTACGGCAAGGACGAGATGCACAACTTCTTCGACCCCAGTGTGAAGGCTGGCGTGACCTATGCCATCAACGGCCGTAACCACATCGTGGCCAACATGGCCTATATGTTCCAGGCCCCGCAGTTCCGCGACATCTACGTGTCGCCCCGCACCCGTCACACCGTGGTGGAAGGCGACCTCAAGAGCGAGCGCATCAACGCCTTCGACCTGAGCTACCTCTACCGCTCGCCAGAGTTCAAGATGCGCCTCACGGGTTACTACTACACCTACCAGAACCTCATCTGGAACCGTAGCTTCTATTGCGAGAACGTGTTTCTTAACACCTCGACGAGCGCCAACTCCTACACCAGCGAGTTCGTCAACTTCATCATGACCGACATCAACCAAAAGAGCTTAGGCGTCGAGTTTGGCGCGGAATACAACATCTCGCCCACCGTCACCATGCAGGCTGCTGCCGCCAACGGCATCCACGTGTATCGCAACAACCCCATCTTCTCGGTGTATGACGACAATAACGCCAATGCCTATATCCAAAACAGCGTCGCCTACCTGAAAGACTACCACGTTTCCTCGGGTCCCGAGACGGTGGCTTCGTTAGGCATCAAGTACAACTCGCCGAAATACTGGTGGGTGAGCCTCAACGCCAACTACCTCGCCAATATGTACTTTGACGTGAACCCTTACAACCACACCGAAGAGGGTATGCTGCACTACGCCCAGGGTGACATCCGCATCGAGGAAGTGCTGAAACAAACCCCGATGAAGCCGGCTTTCACCCTCGACTTCTATGGCGGCTTCTCAAGACGTTACAAGGGTTACTATTTCCTCGTGAACGTGAGCGTCAACAACCTGCTCAACAACAAGAGCACCATCCTCTACGGTTACGAGCAGCTGCGATTCAATGCCAACAACCCCGACATGTTCCCCGAGAAGTATTCGTATATGTATGGCATCAATTATTTCATCAGTCTTACGGTTAGAAAGTAATAACAAAACATACAAAAAAAAATGAAAAACAGAGTATTTAACATCTTCATGCTTCTTGCCATGGTGGGACTGTTGTTCACCGCCTGCAAGAAAGAGTATCCCGAACCGCCCATCCAGGACCTTCCTATTGGAACGGTATACACCATTGACTCGATTCTTCACATGGAACCGGGCACCGTATTCACTGAAGACGCATCGGTATATGGTATCATCACTGCCGATGAGCAATCGGGCAATCTCTATAAGGCTGCCTTTATGCAGGACCGCACCACAGGTGCTGCCATCGAGCTCTTCCTTAATGCTGTCAGCGGCGTACGCATCGGCGACTCGGTTCGCATCTACTTGAAGGATGTGACCTATTCCATGTACAACAATCTGCCGCAGCTGAGCAACTTCGAGGCCGATGGCCACATTATCATTTTGGCCAACAACAAGCCCATCAAGCCTACACTGACCACCATCGCCAACATCAACGCGGGTCAGCACTTGGCGGGTTTAGTGCGTTTGGAGAACGTGATGTTCACAGAACAGAACACCTTCGCCGAGCCGAGCACCTATGGCAACCGTACTTTGGCCGATCCGACAGACTACTCGCAGACCGTTATCGTCCGCACGAGCAATTATGCCAACTTTGCCAACGACTCGCTTCCGCAAGGTACGGGTAACTTGGTTGCCATCGCTTCGGTGTACAACAACACCTGGCAACTCTACATCCGTTCGGCCAGCGAGCTTGAGTTTGACGGCTATACTCCCGGTGGTGATGCAGACCTGCCGTATTACCAAGACTTTGCCTCCTCGTTTGGTACCTATACGACATACGATGTGCTTGGCCCACAGTCCTGGGAAATTGACTACAACACCGCCAAGATGACGGGTTATGTCAACAACACTAACTACGCCAATGAGGACTGGCTGATCTCGAAGCGCTTCTCTTTGGAGAATGTTTCGTCAGCCAGCATGACGATGACCTACATCGCCCGCTACTTCAACAATTTGGATAGCGATATCACTGTTCAGGTTTCCTCCGACTACACGGGTGGCGACCCGACCTTGGCTTCTTGGGAACAAGTCCCTGCTTCGTGGACCTCGGGCAGCGATTGGAGTACTTTCGCTTCCACCACGCTTGACCTGTCGCGGTTTGTTGGACAAAAAGTCACCGTGGCTGTGAGATACTCTTCCGATGATGTCAAAGCTGGTACTATCGAAGTGCAGAGCATCCTTATCCAAGAGGGTAGCGGCCCGACGCCTCCTCCCGGCCCAGGCACAGGCGGCGAAGTGCAGAGCATGCCTTATTGCCAGAGCTTCACCTCCGATTTTGGTACTTACATGACTTATGATGTCTTAGGCAATGATTCATGGGAGATTGACTACAGCACCGCCAAGATGACGGGCTATTCTAGCGGAAGCTACTATGCCAACGAAGACTGGCTCATCTCCTCGCCCGTGGCTATCACTGGTGTGGACGATGCCAAGATGACCATGGTCTATATCGGCCGTTATTTCAACAGCATTAATGAAGAAATCACCATCTGGGCTTCCACCAATTACACTTGGGGTAGCGACCCGACTACAGCAAATTGGGTGCAAGTTCCGGCTTCTCTGACGGAAGGCTCCAACTGGAACACCTTCTTGACTTCAGAGATCGCTTTGACCGATTTCGTCGGCCAAACCGTTACTTTCGCAGTGAAGTACGTTTCCACTGACAGTAAGGCTGGCACGATGGAGATCCAGAGCATTTGCATTGAAGAAGGCACAGGCGTGACACCTACGCCTCCTACACCTCCCGGACCGGGTGCCGGTAGCGGTACCGCCGACGATCCCTACAACGTTGCATCGGGTATCTCTCTTCAAAATGATGAACCTATTGCATGGGTGCAGGGTTATATCGTGGGCGCCGTGAAGTCGGGCCTGAGCTCGGTGAGCAGCAACGCCGACATCAACTGGAGCGCTCCGTTCGACCTGGCTACCAACGTGCTCATCGCCGACGATGCCACCTGCAACGAAGTCAGCCAGTGCATCATCGTCAACCTGCCTGCAGGCAAGCCTTTGCGCACACAAGTCAACCTCATGGACAACCCTGATAATTTGGGTAAACTCCTGGCTGTGAACGGCAAGCTTCGCAAGTATTTCAACCAAGCCGGCCTGCGCGACAGCGGTGGCACCGAGAACGACTTCGTGTTGGAAGGTGCTGTGCCTCCAACACCGGGTACGAGCATCTTCTCCGAGACCTTCGGCAGCGGCCAAGGCGAGTTCACCATTCAGGATGTCGTCTTGCCTGATGGACTGACCTTTGTGTGGCAACATGCACCTTCTTATTCTTGCATGAAGGCCAGTGCTTATGTTGGTCAGGCCTACGAAAGCGAGAGCTGGCTGGTGTCGCCCGCCATCGACCTTTCGGGGGTGAGCTCCGCCATGCTGCAGTTCGACCAAGCCGTCAACTATGCCTCGCCTGATGGCGCTTTGTCGGTGTTGGTTTCTGTCAACTATAGCGGTGATGTCACCACGGCAACTTGGACCGAGCTCAGCCTCAGCCAATGGCCTGCCGGCAGTAACTGGACCTTCATCAGCTCCACTGCCGACCTGAACGCCTACATCGGCCAGACCGTGAACATCGCTTTCAAGTACACCAGCACGGGTTCGGCTTCTGCCACCTGGGAAGTCAAGAACTTCGTGGTGGAAGAGTAATTGAAAAGCACAAAAAAAGCCCACCTCTTGGTGGGCTTTTTTTGTGCCGTTTGCAATTTTACATTATCTTTGCACGTTGAACGGAAAACGCATTTGGTATGTCAGAGAATTTGGTCATCATCCCCACCTATAAGGAGAAAGAGAATATAGAGAAGATTATCCGCTATGTCTTCAACCTGCCCATGGCCTTCGATATCTTGATTATCGACGACAACAGCCCCGATGGTACCGCCGACATAGTGAAGTCGCTGATGACGGAATATGCCGACAGGCTGCATCTCTTGGAGCGTCCCGGCAAATTGGGCCTCGGAACGGCCTATATCATGGGCTTCAAGTGGGCTTTGGAACATGACTACCAATATGTCTTCGAGATGGATGCCGACTTCTCGCATAACCCTGATGACTTGTCAAGACTGCATGATGCCTGCGCCGAAGGGGCTGACCTTTCGGTGGGTTCACGCTATAAGACGGGCGTCAATGTGGTGAACTGGCCCATGGGACGGGTGCTGATGTCGTATTACGCCTCTGCCTACGTTCGTTTTGTCACGCGCATGAAGGTGCGTGACACCACGGCGGGCTTTGTTTGCTACACCCGCAAGGTGCTCGAGACCATCGACTTCGACAGGGTCAAGTTCGTGGGCTACGCCTTCCAGATTGAGATGAAATACACCGCTTGGAAACTCGGCTTCAAGATTGAGGAGGTGCCGATTATTTTCACCGACCGTCGCGAGGGACAGTCGAAGATGAGCAAGGGAATCTTCCGTGAGGCCGTGTTCGGCGTCATCAACCTGCGTCTGAGAGGTATGTTTGGAAGAATCAAACCAAGGAAAACAGCATGAACTACATCATAAAAAATGCGACACTTGTCAACGAAGGCCAGACCTTTGTGGCAAGTGTTTTTGTTTCGGACGGCAAGATTGCGAAGATTAGCAAGAGTCAGGTCCCTGAGCCCGTCGAAGGGCCGGCTTGGGAAGTCATTGACGCCACAGGCAAATACCTCATTCCCGGTATCATCGATGAACACGTTCATTTCCGAGAGCCAGGCCTGACGCACAAGGCCGATATTTACACCGAGAGCCGTGCTGCTGTGGCGGGTGGCGTGACATCGTTCATGGACATGCCCAACACCAATCCCCAGACCACGACCCAAGAGTTGTTGCGACAGAAGTTCGACCTCGCCGCCGAGAAGTCCTTGGCCAACTATTCCTTCTATCTCGGTGCCACTAACGACAACCTTGATGAGATCGTAAAGACCGACCCGAAGCAGGTGTGTGGCATCAAGCTCTTCATGGGCAGCAGTACGGGCAACATGCTCGTCGACAAGAACGAGGTTCTGGTGCGGCTGTTTCGTGAGTCTCCCTGTCTGGTCGCCGTGCATTGCGAGGACGAGCAGACCATCCATGAGAACACGGTGTGCAGCAAGGACTTGGCCTCGAAGGGTGAGGTCATCCTCGACGCCAGCATTCACCCTTTCATCCGCACCACAGAGGCCTGCTACAAATCCTCGTCGAAGGCTGTTGACATGGCTGAGAAATTCGGTGCACGCCTTCATGTGTTGCACGTTTCCACGCAAAAGGAACTGTCGCTGTTCAGAAACGACATCCCGTTAATTGACAAACGAATCACGGCGGAGACCTGCCCGCATTACTTCTGGTTCGACGACCACGATTATGATGCAAAGGGCTTCGCCATCAAGTGTAATCCCGCCATCAAGTCGCACCGCGACCGTGAAGCCTTGCTGCAAGCCATTCGCGAAGGCCGAATCGACACCATCGGTACCGACCATGCACCGCATTTGAGAGAGGAGAAGTTCACGGGCGATTACTTCACCAGCAAGTCGGGCTTCCCGTCCATACAACATTCGCTTGAGGTAATGGCTAAGGTCTTGCCCGACGATATGCCACGCTTGGTGCAGCTGATGTGCCACAACCCGGCTGTTTTGTACCAAATCGACCGTCGTGGCTTCATCCGTGAAGGCTATCATGCCGACTTGGCCTTAGTCGACATGAATGCGCCCCATGTGATTTCCGACGATGGCGAGTATGCCAAATGTGGTTGGTCGCCTTACGAGGGCATGGAGTCGCATTGCCGCGTGACCCATACCTTTGTGAACGGCAATTTGGTGTTCGAAAACGGCGTTTTCCATGAAGAAAACAAGGGTGAGAGACTTAAGTTTAACCGATAGAATGATACAACCATGAAAAAGATATTCCTGATTTTGAGCTCTATGTTGCTGTTGGCATCATGTGCTAGCCAACTGACCGAGAAAGTAGAGGTGAAATATCCTGACGGTAAGCCTCAGGTCGTGCGTTATTATGACAAGAACGACAAATGCGTGAAAGAGACCGAATACTACGCCTCGGGACAAGTGAAGATGGAAGGCGGCATGAAGGACGGAAAGATGGAAGGGGAGTGGACTTCTTATTTCCCTGACGGCCGTGTGCAGAGTCACGGTTTCTTCAAAGACGGCAAGCGCACGGGTGCCGCTGAAGTGTATTATTCCAACGGCAACAAATACCAAGAAGGTTACTATAGAGAAGGCACACACGTCGGGAAATGGAAGTTCTACGACGAGCAGGGCAACTTCCTCAGGGAAGACGACTACGGTGAGTAGTCTTATTACTTGTCTTTCCAGTTATACAGATTCATTCCGAAAGTGAACTCGGCATAGTCAATGACGGCCTCGTGCACTTTCATGAACGACCCGACGAACATATTGTGGTTTTCACCCAAATAATACTTGAATCCCAAACGTCCGTAGAACGTACGGTAGCAGGGAGGCAGGTAGGTGTCCTCAAAGTTGCTCTCCGAAGACTCGGACAGCCCCCATGTCTTCTTTTGGTCGGTGCCGTAGTAGATGCCGTGCCAAAGGTAGTAAGCACCGCCGAGGCAGAAAGCAAATCTGTTGTAATTGATTTCAAACATGGCGGAGGGTGCCAAGTGTAGCCCTCGTGCAAAGCTGTATTCCATAAGCGGGATGGGTTCGTCGCCAGTGAAATATTCATGGCCGTCGTCATACATCTGATGCGCTTTCTCGTACATGCGTTTGGTCTCGCCCGTCCAGCCGAAGTCCAAGGCCACATCGTAGCTGAACCTGGGATGGAAACGACGGTGCACGCCGACTTGTATGACGTCGGCAAAGTAATAGGGACGCTCAACGGGCAAGTCGCTCACCATGGTGCCGTCGGCGGTCTGGTAACTCCGCATCCATTCGTTGGTCTGTAACAGTCCGATGGATTCAGTGGCGAAAAGCGAGGTGGACTTCTCGAACTTGGGCCCCGGCTGTTCCTTGGGGATAAGTTCAGGTCTGCCATTGGGATGGTATCGTAATCCCACCACCCAACTCAATACGTTGATGCCGCAGTTGGGCAGACGGAGCGCCGCGTTTGATGAATGTGAGAATTGGTAGCGCAGCGTGACGTCGAAGTTGTCCTCAATCATAAAGGTCGGGCCTGCGTCGATGGCAAGATGGACGTTGGCCACGGAGCCGATGAACTCATCGCCGTGCCTGGTCCAAAACGAGAAACCGCCCATGAGGTCGTAGTCGAAACTCCAGTATTTGCCTCGATAGAGATGCCCGTTGATGAAACCGCCCAGTGAGTAGCAGTCGCCGAGAGGGCGCCAGGTCTCGCGTTCATAGCCTAAGGCGTCGCGGTCGACATATTGGATGCTGTCGACGTTGTTCTTCTCGAAACGCAGGAAAGCGCCGTAGGAGGGGTAGCCGAAGTCGCGTTCCCACTGCATCCGGCCGTCGGTCTGGCGCCCGATGCGTAAGTCGAGGCCATATTGCGGCAACACTTTCATATAGGCATGACGGGGCTCGAAGGGGGAATATTTGCCGAGACGGCCGTCAACTTCAAAGAAGGTACGACTGTCGTAGCTGTAGAATGACTCTTGTGCTGTTGCTTGTCGGGCAAAGCTAGACGCGAGGAAAAGGACGGCAAGAATGAGACTCTTGCAGATACCTTTATTCATAAAGGCGGTTTTCATAAAGTTTTTGGTAAATGGTCTGAGTGTCAAAAATCGGTTTACTTATTGGCTTTCTCTTCGTCGTTGTTGTACCACTCCAAATAGGCTTCAGTATAGGTGGAACCTGACTTGACGAGATTCTTCTTCATCGTGTCGGAGATATCGAATTCAGTGGCGCCGACGCCGAGAGTGTCGATGTAGACGGTGCGTTGCCAGTCGTCGCTATGCAGGTGAACGTTGTTCTGGAAGTCGATGAGCGTGGTGATCAACGCCTTGGTATAGGTGAAGAAGCTTTTGATTTCTTTGGTCTTGGGTTGGGTGTTGGGGTCGAGGTAGAAATCAATCTCCTCTTGTGCATCTAAACGAAATCCTAGGGTCTCTTTGTTGTAGATGTATTCGTTGATAGGAGAGAGGCTTCTGGCCTTTTTCTTGTTGGCCTGCAGCTTCTCGTTGATTTTCTGGTAGTACTCGGTACGTCTGATGTTGGCCTCGTCGGAGACGTAGCTCACACGGTCGAAAACTTTCACGGCGTAGTTGTCCAATAGGCCGCCGTCCACATAGATGTGGTCGTCGCCGTTGATGCCTTTGATGGCAGCGAAGAACAGCGGAATCGACATGGAGATGCGAGCGGCGTCAGCCACTTTCACATTGGGGGTGAGGGCAGCGTTGAACACTTTGGAGTAGCCCGTCGATAGGTCGGCACCGATAAGCGTGATTTCGCGGAAGGCCTTGCCTTTATTCTTCATCTTCTCGATGTCCTTGAAGGTCGACTCGCCGTTGCCCGTCTTGGCCTCGATGTATCTGGCCATCAGGTCGCGGAAGAAATCACCTTTATACCAGCCGTACTCTTCGAGGAGGCGTTTGGTGTTGCGTACCACACCCCAAGAGCTGTCCAAGAAGTTCTTGAAGTTGATGTCCCATAGGATTTCACTGATCTCTTCGGTGGTGTAGCCCAACCCTACCAAGACGGCCATCATGGCGCCTGCCGAGGTGCCGGCCACACGCTCGATGCTGCAGAGGATGCCTTCCTTGTTGAGCACCTCCAAGGCACCCACGTAGGCGATGCCTTTCACGCCGCCGCCTTCGAAGACGAGGTTGCGGAAGTGGTATTTGTTGAGGTTCTTTTTTGTCATGGTCAATCTTTTACCCAGGTGGTTCCTTCTTTGCCGTCTTTCAAGGTGATGTGGAGCTTGGCCAGCTCGTCGCGGATCTTGTCGCTAGTGGCCCAGTCCTTGTTGGCACGGGCTTGTTTGCGGATGTCGATGATGGTATGCATGAGGCCCTCGACGAGGTCGCCGTTGCCTTCTGCCGCGCCACTCTCCACCAAGCCGAGGATGTCGAAGACGAAGTCGTTGAACAGCTTGTTGAGCAGTGCCAGCTCCTCGGCATTGATTTGCGCCTTGCCGTCCTTGACGGTGTTGACGATGCGCACGGCCTCGAAGAGGTTAGCGATGACGATGGGGCTGTTGAAGTCGTCGTTCATGGCCTCGTAGCAGGCATCCACAATCTTTTGGATGTCGAGGCTGGCAACGCCTTCGGTGGCTTTCAGGCTCTTGGCGGCTTTCACGGCTCCCATCAGGCGGTTGTAGCCCTTCTCGGCGGCTTGCAGGGCTTCGTTGGAGAAGTCTAGCGTGCTGCGGTAGTGGGCTTGCAGGATGAAGAAGCGGATGG
>JAEEGL016659846.1_pt1 | contig 14997 bp, 13 predicted proteins | sample 9134231 | NCBI WGS metagenome assembly JAEEGL01 (sample SAMN16246548, study PRJNA631951) | gut metagenome | biome: gut microbiome; feature: rumen; material: fiber-attached | host: Bos | place: Iran: Karaj | collected 2018-10
AAAGCAGCTTCCGAAGGCAAGTCAAAAAGAGACGGATGTAACACGTGTGGGCGAAACGGGGACCTAAAACCACGTTGCCCACACCGGGGCCCGGCTGACGCGCTGGCGAACTCCCCTCTTCAGAGGGGCTGGGGGTATGCATCTATGACGGCGCGGATGTCCTTCACCACCCCGGGCATGGGGACCAATTTCGGTGCTCCGTCGCTCCCTGTAGGACTGATAGCCCTCATGTAGTACTTCATTTATCCAATGAAAAAGGAAGAAATGAGGAACAAATATTAGAGAACTGACCTAAAAGGAGCGAAGGGAGGGCGAAGGGAGTATAATGGGATGATGGCGGGAGGGTGGTCGGCGGAGGGGCGCGCGAGGACGCGAGCGGCAGCAGGGATGGGCTGCGAAGTGGAAGAAAGCGGACGGGGGAGAAGGACGGTTGGGGGACAAAAAAAAGAAGAACCCATTGTTGGGTTCTCCTCTTTGTGTGACTCCTGCAGGATTCAAACCTGCAACCTTCTGATCCGTAGTCAGATGCTCTATTCAGTTGAGCTAAGGAGCCATCTTGGTGCTTTGGGTTATCTCTTCCTCGAAAGCGGTTGCAAAGATACGACTTTTTTTCGACGCACCAAATTTTTTTTTGACTTTTTTTGTAGCGAAGCTTTTAAAACAATGAAAACTTGGATTTTAAAAAACGAAAAAAATTTGGTCAACGCATGTTGGAAGGCTTGCATTTGTACACTTCGCGGTATAAAATATCGCGAATTTCGTCAAATTCCTCATCGTCGATTTCGTATTTTGTCATAATTATCATGGGCACAGTGACTTGGTCTCCATGATAGGAAGGTTGGAGGTAGTCCTGAGGGTTGGAATAGAGGCCCATACTTGCGTAGAATTCAATGCGATGCTCGGAAATCTCGTCGTGCGGATGCTCCACTTCGAGAACCACCTGTTGGGTTTGCTGCGAAAGGAAATTGAGGAAGACGGCTTTGCCGAGACCCTGATTGCGGAGGTCTTCGTCAATGGCGAAGTGCTCTATATAGACAAACTCATCGAAGGTCCAGTAGGTAAGGATTCCGATGGGCTCGTCGCCGTCGTCGTTGGTGGCGACCATGAAATGAAATTTGTCTTTGTTACGATGCTTCAACTCCCCGAAAGGAGGTCGTTCTTCGTCGGGGAAAGCCGATTCGAATAGATCTTTGGCGAAATGCGGATGGTCGGATTGCGAAAGGTCTGTTAATTGTATCATTACTTGTTGGTTGTTATTTGGATATTGTGCTGCCCGAAAGCCTAAGCGAGCGGGCGGCGATTACTTTCATTTAAAGAGTTTGAAATTGTTGAGATTGAAACGGAAGAAAATGGTGTGTTGCAGGGCGAAGCTGTCGGAATCGTTGTAGCCCTTGTACTTGGTTTGCATGTAGCGGAGGGCGTAGCCGAAGTCGATAGCGGAGCCGTTGAGATTGTAGCCAAGGGCAAGGGAAGAGAGGGCTCCGAAGCCTATTCCGCCTTGGTTGATGTAATCGTAGGAGCCGGAGCCGGCATAGGGGCTCTGGCCACCCCAGACATCAAGGATGCTGTAGGAACGGCCACCTATCATCATGGCGTTCTCGGTGACCTTGGTATTGTTGATGTCGGCACCAAGGGAGAATTCGAGGTCGAGGATGTCGGTAATCGGGAAGCGGCGGAGGATGGAGAAGTCGATGAGGACGCGCTTCTCGACGCCGAAGATGTCGCAGGGGACGTATTGGCGGCTGCCGGGGATGCCGACACCATTGTCGCTGGAGAGGAGGAACTGACCAGCAGCAGTGACCTGGCTGAAGTCGAAGCTGAGCAGCCATCCCCAGCCGCTGTTGTAGTCGTAGCGTATGCCCACGCCTATCTGGTAGGTGAGTTTATAGTACATGTCGGGGTATTCGGCAATGGTGAAGGCGCTGTAGGAGGGGATGGCGCTGGGCGAGATGAGGCCTTGATTGACGAGGCTGGTCCAGATCTGTGTGCCGTACTGCTCGGAACGCAGCACGCGGTCGATAGTGTTCTCGTTGCCAGGGCGACCGCTGTAGAAGTTGGCCTGCTTGGCATTGGGTATGAGCAGACCGGCATTGATGGACACACCAAGGCCGGAGAGGTGCTGCTGCGGGGTTGACGAGGCTTTCTTTTTCTGTTTCTGAGCCTGCAAGGGCATGGCGCAGACAATGAGGGATATGAGGAAAAGGGATATGTGATGTTTCATAGGTTCTGTTTATGTGAATGAATGATCTCGCCAAGGAGTATGCGGGCACGGCGAAGCTGTATCTTGACGGTGCCGAGAGGCAGGTTGAGCTGGCGGGCAATCTCTTCGTAGGAGAGTTCGTCAAAATAGCGCAGGGACACGATGCGGCGATAGCGGGGAGCGAGACGGTCCACAAGGCTGCGGACCAGCTGGTCGCGCTGGCGGGTGATGAGCTCCTCCTCGGGGTTGGGGTCGTCGGAGGGAATGGGGAATTCGTAGGCCTCATTCTCTTCGGTGACGGACATGGAGTTGAGGGAGACAAGACGCATGTGCTGACGGCGAATGAAGTCGATGCCGTGGTTGCTGGCAATGGCGAAGAGCCATGTGGCAAAGGTGTTTTGGGGGGTGTAGGTGGAGAGTTGGCAGAAGGCCTTACTGAAGGCCTCCATGGTGAGGTCGTCGGCATCCACCGGACTGTGGGTCATGCGGAGGAGCATGAGGTAGATGGGCTCGCGGTAGAAACGCATAAGGTCGGCATAGGCCCGCTGGTCGCCCTTGTCGCGGGCGGCAATGACAAGCTGATAATCGCGTTGTGCCTTCTCGTTAGATAGGAAAGGTTCCATGCCTTTTAGACCATTATTTCAGTTTCTTTTGGCGTGATAACGGAAATATGGACAAAAAAGTATTTACAACGAGAAAATAAATTTCAAAAAGGGGCGAAAGGATATAAATGATAGGCTTGACGGTGAGCCTGCGGGCGGCCTGGGCGGTGGAGACTATCTGCCAGGCGAGCTTGAAGGCAAGGACGGCGGCAAGGAGCTGCCAAGGGAAGGTGCCAAGAACCAGGAGGAGCGCACCGGCAAGGTAGAACAGGAAGACGCTGAGGGGTTTGGCAAGACGCGAGCATTTGAGACCAAAGCTGTAGAAGAGGTGGGTGACATCGCGGTGCTTGCGGTACTGGTGCCACTGGCGGAGCGTGGGCTGGGGCTGGACGTAGGTGTAGGCCTCAGGGGTAAGGACTACGGCGGTGTTGCGGCGGCGGGCATTCTGGTTGACAAACATGTCGTCGGCGCCGTAGGGGATGTAGTAGTGGTAGATGAAGCCGTCGTTTTTCAGGAAGAGGGAGCGGCGGTAGCTGAGGTTGCGCCCGTTGCCGGTGAAGGGATGGCGCAAGGCTGCGGCACCGAGGTACTCGACACTGTAGTCCAGGTTGTCGTATTGCTGCAGCCAGTTGAAGAGGGAGGGTTTGTAGGCTATGCCGCAATAGCCGAGGACGATGTCGATGTGGTCATGGCGGTAGCCTTGGACCATGGAGCGAATCCAATTGAAGTTGGTGGTGTCCATGGGCATGCACTCGGGCTCGGCAAGGAGAAGAATGTCGTTTTTGGCAGACTTGATGCCGATGGAGAAGGGGTATTTAAGACCCTGATAGCCATTGGCATTTTCGAGCAGGGTGACGATTTTGAGGTGCGGGTAGTTTTTGGCAAGGAGCTGGAGGACGTACTGCGTATCGTCGGTAGAGAGGTAGTCCACCACCACCACCTCGAAGTCGGGGTAGTCCTGCTCAAGGAGGTATACGAGGTTGGAGCGGAGCCACTCGCCGTCGTTCTGGGCGGTGAGGATGACCGAGACGGGTTTGAGAGGTTCGTCCTCGGCACTTTTTTTACGTGATGAATTTTTCAAATGTCCCACACGGAAGAAGAAAAGTCCGTAATAAAGGCACAGAATAACCAGACTTAGGGCAAGCACGATGGTTAGCGCCATAGTGCAAGGGTCTGTGAGTATTGGAGTAAAGTCCATTTTGGGTTGAAATATTTTTCTTGCAAAAATATATATTATTTTTGATTTTTTTCGTATCTTTGCAGGATGAAATATTAACCGACTGTTCATAACTGTCGGCTGTGAGATGCTGAAAAGTTGAGAATTATGAAGTTCAAGATAGAGAAAGCGGATCCGGTTAGCAACGCCAGAGCTGGGATAATCACCACAGCGCACGGTGAAATAGCCACACCCATCTTCATGCCCGTCGGGACGGCGGGTAGTGTGAAGGCTGTGCATCGGCACGAGTTGGTCAGGGACATCAACGCCCAGATCATCCTCGGCAATACTTACCATCTGTTCCTGCGGCCAGGCTTGGAGACACTGCGGGCGGCAGGGGGACTGCACGGGTTCGCAGGATGGGAGCGGCCCTTGCTGACGGATAGCGGCGGATTCCAGGTCTTCTCGTTGGCCGAGAACAGGAGAATCAAAGAGGAGGGCTGCACGTTCCAGTCGCACATCGACGGCAGCCGCCATCTGTTCACACCGGAAAGGGTGATGGACATTGAGCGGGTGATTGGCGCAGACATGATGATGGCGTTCGACGTGTGCGCGCCTGGGGAGTCGGACTACCGCCATGCCCGCGAGGCGATGGAGCTGACGCACCACTGGCTGGACCGCTGCATAAAACACTTCAATGAGACGGAACCACTGTATGGCTACGAGCAGGCTTTGCTGCCGATTGTACAGGGGTGCAAGTATGAAGACTTGCGGCGAAAGAGCGCGGAGTTTGTGGCCAGCAAGGAAGCGGAAGCCAACGCGATAGGAGGACTGGCAGTGGGCGAACCGACAGAGACGATGTACGAGATGATTGAGGTGGTGAACGCGATACTGCCCAAGGATAAACCGCGATACTTGATGGGCGTGGGCTCGCCGGCGAACCTGCTGGAGGGGATTGAAAGAGGGGTGGACATGTTCGACTGCGTGATGCCGACGCGCAACGGGCGCAACGGCCTGCTGTTTACTAAACACGGGACTATCAACGTGAAGAACAGTAAGTGGGCGACCTGCTTCGAGCCGATTGACCCAGAGAGCACTGCGGAGAGCGACAGGAGCTACACGCTGGCGTATCTGCACCATCTGATTAAGGCAGAGGAGATACTGGGACTGCAGATTTGCTCGATACACAATCTGGCGTTCTACATGTGGTTGGTACGGACGGCAAGGGAACATATTGTGGAGGGGGATTACACGCAGTGGAAGGCACGTCTGCTGCCGGAGCTGGGCAGGAGGCTGTGAGGTGTCCGTGCAGGAGAAAGGGAAAGAATGGTGCAGCGGACGGCGCGATTTTAAGATGGAAAAAATAATAAACAGGATAATTACAAAATGTAACACTATTATGAAACGATTTTTAATGATGATGCTGTTGTTGGCAGCGGTGGTCCCGGCAATGGGGCAGAACGCCTGCCCGGGGTTGCACAACCCCACGTCGTTCAACTCGATGTCGACGGATATAGGGTCGTGGACTGCGCGTGTGGGCAACCGCGTGCGCGGCACGGGGGGCAGCACAGGAAGCAACGTGCTGAGCACCTGCTGTCTGAGCACCAAAACTCCGATAAGGGGCAACGCGAACATCACTTCGACGACGCACGATTCAGGACCGGACGAAGACCGCTGTGCGTGCAACCACTGCACGCTGTTTGACGGCCACGACAAGCGTTTCCGCATCTACACCCAGACGGATGCGGGTATGGACCTCTTCACGGTGAACTCGGCTGGGCAGGGCATGCAGCGCATACCCCCGGGACACTTGACAAGCATACGCCTGGGCGACATGCGCGCCACGGGCCAGAGCGTCTACAACATCACGGACAACGAGGTGAACACGAAGGGCGCAGAGGCTCTGTTCTACACCATGATGGTGACGCCGCGAAACGCCCTGCTGTTTATTGACTACGCCATCGTGGCATGCCGCTATAACCACTCGCCGAGGGAGGCAGGGGAGTTTATCATCCGCGTGGTGGGCAAGAACAGCACGACGGATCAGTGGAACAATTTCCCGCTGAATGATGATCTTTGGTTCAATGTGCCGGCACCGGCAGTGACGGGGAGCCTGCCGGAGCCATGGGTGGAGGGGTTCAACGGCTCGCCCACAACGGCAGGCGCCACGAGCTGCTGCTACTGCTACAAGCCGTGGACGCGCGTGGCCATCAGCTTGATAAACTACCTGTACGACTCGGTGCGCATTGAGATGTACACTAGCGACTGCATCTACGACGTGGACCCGATCTATGCCTACATCGCCGGCAGCTGCCAGGCCATGGAGATCACCTCGTCGGGGTGTCCGCAGGGCATGTCGGACGCTGTGGACACGCTGCGCGCCCCCGAGGGTCTGATGGATTACACGTGGTATGTCTCCTCCAACGGCTACGACGGGCAGACAACGAATTCGGAGTATATGGCCACGCTTCCCTTCCGCCAGCTGGGGCCGACGAGCACGAACAACACGCACGTCTCGCGCATCAACGATTTTATTGCCACGGAGGCCGACGCGGCAAGGGAGATCGCGGTGGGCGACACGGCGGGCATCACGACGTACAAGTGCGTGATGACCTCGGCCATGGACCCACAGAAGCCGTTCCACTCCACGGTCTACACGAAGACGAGCAACATCAAGCCTGTTATCAATGCCCTCTTCACCACGGTGTGCCTCGACACTTCGGAGGTTTATATGGAGGCAATGGGCCGTGTGCCGTTCCAGGGGCTGAACGCTCCCAAGATTGACCACAACATGACCAAATGGGTGATACACGAGGGAAGCATGGTGGACACCCCGGTGCAGACCGTCCTGCATGGCGACACGGTGGTGTTCCGCACCAACGTGCCGGGCGATTATGCCATTGAGCTGACCATGTATCTGGAGGACAGCACGTGCAACACGACGAAGGTCTACGTCATCCATGTGGACACACCCCCGAACACACGGATAGACATCAGCAAGCGCACCCTCTGCGTGGGCGACCAGACCACCATCACGGACCTTACGGAGGACATTGTGAAGCGCAAATGGGTGTTTGCGGACACTACCATCGACAGCGAGACGGCCGGTATGGGCGGCACGGCGAGTGTGACACGCGACTTTGAGGATTTCGAGAACCCCTTTATGCTGATTACGACCAACGCCGCCGACTGCTCGGACACGCTGTACGACACCATTTATTTCTTCCACGACCCCGAAATCCATTTTTCGGAGGACACGATCATCTGCAACGGGCACGAGTCGCATGTGAAGGCGACCACCTCGGTGTCGGGCTGCTCCTTTGCGTGGTACAGACATCTTGACCAACCGGGCGAGGAGCCCATCTGCCGCGGCGATGTGCTCTACACCCGTCCCACCCAGCCGCACACCACCTACTACCTGAAAATTACGGCCGATGCCGGTTGCGTGGCATGGGACAGCGTGAACCTCTCGCTGCTCTCCACCCGCATCGTCGCCACGCCGAGGCATGCGAAACACTGTCCCGGCGACAGCGTAACCCTCACAGGCGAGGGTGCCCTGTGGTACGAATGGTCCAGCTACCCTCCCGACCCCGACCTCGAAAGCCAGAAGAACAACGCGACCATCGTCGTGTCGCCCCATCAGGAGACGCGCTACTATCTGGTGGGCTATGCTGCCGACAACTGCGATATTGCCGCTATCGACATCACCGTCCGTGAGGTGCCGGAACCCATTCTCGACTTCGACTATTCGCCCGACTATATCGACACCGAGACCCCCGTGGTCAGCTTTACCGACAACTCGCAGTACTCCGACCACTCGCAATGGATTTTCGGCGACGGCGGCGTGTCGACAGGCAAGACCGTCACCCACCATTTCGACATCTATACTAACGACTGCAACACCGTCACCCTGCGCAGCTTCAACGAGCTGGGTTGCTCGACGGACACCCTCTGGACCATTGACATAGACACCTTCGGTTTCTTCCGTCCCAACGTCTTCACGCCCAACAAGGCCACCAACAATGTCTTCAGCATCATCAGCAACAGCGAGATGGAGTCGTTCCATATCGCCATCTTCAACCGCCGCGGGGCCGTCGTCTTCACCTCGGAGGACATCCGCTTTAAATGGGACGGCACAAGCAACGGGAAACCCTTGCCGCAGGGCACCTACCCCTACATGATCAAGTACCAGCGCAAGGGCAGCATACAGAAGTATTCCGTCAAAGGGTCGGTCACAATACTAAGATAGTATACACATGAGAGAACTCATTTTTGCGACAAACAATAAACACAAATTAGAAGAGGTAAGCCAACTGCTTGTCGGCAAGGTGAACATTGTGAGCCTTGCCGACGCAGGGTTGGAAGGCGAGATTCCCGAAACCGCCGACACCCTTCAGGGCAACGCCCTTCAGAAAGCCCAATGGGTGTGGGAGCGCACGGGCAAGGACTGTTTTGCCGACGACACGGGGCTGGAAGTGGACGCCCTCGGCGGCGCACCCGGAGTCTACAGCGCACGCTATGCCGGCGAGCACTGCACCTTCGACGACACCGTCAACAAGCTGCTTGCATCCATGGAGGGCAAAACCAACCGCAAGGCCGCCTTCCGCACGGTGATATGCCTGATTGAGGGGGGCGAGGCCCGCTTTTTTGAAGGCAAGGTGGAGGGCTGCATCCTCACCGAGCGCTATGGCGAAGGCGGTTTTGGCTACGCCCCCATCTTCATGCCGGACCGCTATGCAGTCAGCTTTGCCGAGATGCCGCTCGATGTGAAGAACCAAATCAGCCACAGGGGCCTTGCCGTCAAACAGCTGGTGAATTACCTCGCAAACTGACGCAGCGTCTGCCCTCCCCGTCGGCACTGCTCGCTGCACAACGAAACACTCAGGTCAATGAACTATACTAACGTATTCCCCCTACAGATACTCCAAACACCGTCCATGAGCGATGCCTACGTGCTTGTGCTCAGTGCGCCCGAGCGTGGCAAGCAGATACCCGTCATCATCGGCGAGACAGAGGCTCAGGCCATCGTCATGGCCATCGAGCGTCGGCAGGCGCGCCGTCCGCTCACCCACAATCTCCTTTTCAACATCATGGAAAGCTTCATGCTGACGCTGAAAAAGGTTACCATTGACCGTTTCGAAGAGGGCATCTTCTACTCCACACTCTTCATCAGCGACGGTTTCACCGAGAAGCATGTCGACAGCCGCACCACGGACGCCATCATCCTGGCCCTCATGCAGGGGTGCGACGTGATGATGGACCTTTCGGTGCTCGAAGAGACCTCCATGGAGCCCGGCGCCCTCGAAGCCAACATGCCGCAGAACAAAGCCCATCTCCCCAACCCCGAAGAGACCATTGAACAGCTGGAAGAGAAACTGCGTCAATGCGAGGAGGCCGAGGACTACGAACAAGCCGCCGAAATCATGAAGCGCATCAACCAACTGAAATCAACCTGAAAGCGCCCACTATCACATTAACACATTCCCACATTAACGAATTGCCACATTCACTCCATGACCCTTCAAAAAATAGACGAAAGCAGCCGTTTCCTGCTCGGCATTGCGGGCGACGATGTACCCCAGATAGCCATCATTCTTGGCAGTGGCCTCGGCCCCTTGGCTGACCACATCGAGCAGCCCATCACGATCCCGTATAGCCAAATCCCCAACTTCCAAACATCAACAGCCACCGGCCATAAGGGCAACCTCATCGTCGGCACCCTCGGAGGCAAACGGGTCTTTGCTATGCAGGGCCGTCTCCACTACTACGAAGGCTACAGCATGGACCAAGTCACCTTCCCCGTCCGTGTGCTGGCGCGTCTCGGCGTGAAGACCCTCTTTGTCAGCAACGCCGCAGGAGCCGTCAACCCCGACTTCCAAGTGGGCGACATGATGGTCATCACGGACCACATCAACCTCATGCCCAATCCCCTCATCGGACCCAATCTGGATGAACTCGGACCCCGCTTCCCGGACATGACCACCGTCTACAGCCGCCGACTGCGCCAAGTGGCCATGGTTGAGGCTGCCAGCCTCGGCATCACCCTACGCCAAGGGGTTTACGTGGCCGGCACTGGCCCCACCTACGAGACTCCTGCCGAATACCGCATGTACGCCATCCTTGGAGGCGACGCTGCTGGCATGAGCACCGTTCCCGAAGTCATTGTGGCACGCCACTGCGGCCTTGAAATATTCGGCATCAGCATCATCACCAATCAAAGCAACGACCTCAGCGACAGCTGCCTCAACGATGGCGACGACGTGGTGCTGCAAGCCAACCGCGCCGCTGAACAGATGACAACCTTACTGCGCTCCATAATCTCAAAAATCTAACGCTATGATAAAAGCCGCCTTTTTCGACATCGACGGTACCCTTCTCAGTTTCACAACCCATCAAGTATCACCAGGCACCATCCGTGCCTTCCAAGCCCTCCATCAGCGGGGCATCAAAACGTTCATCTCCTCGGGGCGCCCCAAGGTGCTTATTCCCGACATGCCCGTGGCTTTCGACGGCTACGTCACCATGAACGGCGGCTACTGCTTTGTAGGCGACAAAGTCCTGCTCCGCAACCCCATCCCACAGGCCGAGACCGACAGCTGGCTGGACTATGCGCAGCGCGAGGACCTCTGCACCATGATTTTTACCGAGCACGAGATGTTCGTCAACACTCACTCAAACCCGGTAGCCAACGCCATCCGCAACCAGTTGGAATTCACCATGCCACCACTTATGCCCACGGAGCAGATGAAAGGGCGCGAGACCTACCAAATCATCGCCATCATGCCCGCCGAGCGCGATGCTGCCGTCCTGCAGATGCTGCCCCACTGCCGGCTGCCGCGCTGGCATTCGCAGTTCAGCGACCTTGTCAACGCCCACAACAGCAAAGCTTCCGGCATTGAAAGCATACTGCAACACTTCGGAATGAAAAAAGAAGAATGCATCGGTTTTGGCGACGGAGGCAACGACATCGAGATGTTGGACTACTGCGGCATCGGTGTTGCCATGGGGAATGCCGACGACAGCGTCAAGGCTCACGCCGACTACGTAACCACATCTGTTGACAACGAAGGCATCCTTCATGCCCTCACCGCTCTGCGCGTCATTTAGTGGTCTCCCCTACTACTACGCTTTGAAATACGCCATAAATTAACTTCCCATCCTGTCCTCGCACCGCTCTATCAACGCGATGGTAGAGAAGGTGGGGATGCGGAAATGTTACTTCACGTATTTTTCGATTACGACGTATCGCAGCTCAATGGCCGCATCAATGCCTCATTGAGGGGTACAAGACCGCGAGAACGACACGTCATCGGGTGACGTTAGACTGAGGTCTACCGTCCGTTGAACTTTGTAATGCGGAACACCCACGCCCCTTTTGTCTTGGAGAGGTCCTCTACAGTCAGGTTGTTAAGGCGGATATAGATACTGCCAGCGAAATAGTAGTGGATGATGGGCTTGTCGCATCCCAACAACTTGATTTGGGAGAGCAGACCGGGACGAGGCATATTTTTGAGGATGAGAACCTTGCTGTCAAGATGGGTAGCAATGGCGTAGAGGTTGCCGTTGTTGCGGGTGTAAAAGACCGTGCTATCCATCTCGCACATCTTGCTGTAGGGACGGGAGCCATATATGGCCTCGCCATTCACCTTCAGCCAATTGCCGAGGTCGAGCAGACGCTCCTGCTGGAGCATGGGAATGGTTCCGTCAGCATTGGGCCCCACATTGAGAGTAAGGCCTCCGCCAGAAGCTACCAGCTTGACAAAATGGCGGATGAGAGAGTCGCTGGTAAGATAATTCTCCAACGGCTCGTTACGGTTCAGACCGAAAGATTTGCCCAATCCACGGCATTCGGCCCAGGGACGGATGGTGTCCTTGATGGCGCCCTTGTACTCAGGGGTCTTGAAACCATGCTGCGTGCCCTCGCCCCAACGGTCGTTGACGATGGCTTCGGGTCCAACGGTGTTGTAGTACCAGGCTATTAGCTCCGGGGCTCGGAATTGGGCGGCGCTGTTCTGCCACTCGCCGTCGGCAAAGATGAGACTGGGCTTGTATTGACGAACCAATTCTTTGAACTGGGGCATCATATAGTGGTCAACGTATTCGCCGATGGCGCTGTCCGGGTCGTGCATCCAGATGTGAAGATTATTGGTCCACTCGGTGAGGGAGTAATAGAATCCCATCTTCATGCCAGCCTTGCGGACGGACTGTGTGAGGAGCCCCACAATGTCCTTGTGCGGACCCGTCACCACACTGTTCCAGTTAGGTTGGTAGCGGCTGCGCCACAGGCAGTAGCCGTCGTGGTGCTTGGTGACAAGAACCACATATTTGGCTCCTGCACGGGCAAAAAGGTCTGCCCATTGGTCGGGGTTCCAATGCTCGGCATGCCAAGTCTGGGCGTAGAGGGTATAGAGGTCGGTGGGTTTGGGGCGCTGCTTGACACTCTGGCTGTTGCTGAGTCGGCCACTCCATTGGTCGCCAAGCATGTATCCCCATCGGCGGTTGAAGTCCTGCATTTCGTTCACGCGGATGGTGTCGCCCACCATCAAGCCACGGTAGAACCATTCGGCATAGCCGTCCGGAGCAGACCATGCGGGCACAGAATAGAGTCCCCAATGTACAAAAATGCCCAACTTGGCATCCCGAAACCAGTCGGGATAGCCCCTTTGGTTTATCGACTCCCACGTGGGGTCGACCTTGGGAGGCTCAGGCTCCTGTGCTCGGGTCACAAAGCTGCACAACACGCACAACAGAGCCACCGCTATATATTTATATTTACACATAATAGCAAGGTTTTCAATATACAATAGTTCACAGCACGAGACTGTATCAAAGTGCAAAGTTACGAAAAAAAAGTGGATTCAAATTATTTTCGTAACTTTGCAAATTCAATTTATAGGTATGACAACAAACTTAGACAAGATTATCGTGGTGGGGGACAGAGTGTTGATAAAACCCAACGATGCCGTCGACCGCACCAAAAGCGGACTTTATCTTCCCGCCGGTTATCAGGACAAGGAGAAGATTCTGTCCGGATACATTCTCAAATGCGGTCCGGGCTATCCCCTGCCCTCCATGGACGAAGGCGAGGCATGGAACCAGCACAGCACCGACCCGCACTATATGCCCCTCCAGGTGAAACCCGGCGACCTGGCCCTCTTCCTCCAGAAAAACGCCATCGAGATTAAATATAACAACGAGAAATATTACATCGTTCCACAGAACGCCATCCTGCTTGTGGAACGCGACGACTTTTAACACACCTTTTCCTATGACCAGCAACGAAATACGCAGTCAGTTCCTGAAATTTTTTGAAAGCAAGGGACACCACATCGTCTCTTCATCGCCCATGGTGGTCAAGAACGACCCCACCCTGATGTTCACCAATGCCGGCATGAACCAGTTCAAGGACATTTTCCTTGGCAATGCCGATGCACAATATCCCCGCGCCACGGATGCACAGAAGTGTCTCCGCGTCAGCGGCAAGCACAACGACCTTGAAGAGGTGGGCCACGACACCTATCACCATACCATGTTCGAGATGTTGGGCAACTGGTCCTTTGGCGACTACTTTAAGCGCGAGGCCATCGCCTACGGCTGGGAGTTCCTCACCGAGGTGATGCACATTGACAAGAAGAACCTGTACGTCACCGTCTTCGGCGGAGATGCAAAGGACAGGCTGGAGATGGACACCGAAGCCTACGAGTACTGGAAGGAACACATAGACGAGAGCCGTATTTTGAAAGGCTCAAAGAAGGACAACTTCTGGGAGATGGGCGATCAGGGACCCTGCGGCCCATGCAGCGAGATACACATCGACCTGCGCGACGAGGCCGAGAAACAGCAGGTGCCTGGCCGCGACCTGGTCAACAAGGACAACCCCCTCGTCATCGAGATATGGAACCTGGTGTTCATGCAGTACAACCGCCTTGCCAACGGCACCCTGGAGCCCCTCAAGGCCAAACACATCGACACCGGCATGGGTTTCGAGCGACTTTGCATGGTGATGCAGGGCAAGAAGTCCAACTATGACACCGACGTCTTCCAGCCCCTCATCCAGCAGATTGCCCGCTTGGCAAACCGCACCTACGGTCAGGAGGAACAGGCAGACATAGCCATGCGCGTTATTTCCGACCACCTGCGTGCCGTCAGTTTCAGCATTGCCGACGGCCAGTTGCCCGGCAACGCCAAGGCTGGCTATGTCATCCGTCGCATCCTGCGCCGTGCAGTCCGCTACGGGTATACATTCCTCGGCTTCAAAGAGCCGTTCATGAACCGTCTGGTGGAGACCCTCGTGGGGCAGATGGGCGAGCAATACCCCGAACTGGTGAAGCAGCAGCAACTCATCCAGCGCATCATACTGGAGGAGGAGCAGTCATTCCTCAAGACCCTTGCCGGCGGCATCAAGCGCTTTGACGACTACATTGCCGCTCACAAAGCCGACAGCAGCAAGACCATCGACGGTGCTTTCGCCTTTGAATTGTTTGACACCTACGGGTTCCCTGTGGACCTGACGCAGCTCATGGCCTCCGAAAAGGGCTGGAGTGTGGACATGGACGGATTCAACCGTGGCCTTGCCGAACAGAAAGACCGCTCGCGCGCTGCCGCAACGGTGGAGAACGACGACTGGGTGGAACTCATCCCCGGCACTAACCAAGAGTTTATCGGCTACGACGAACTGACCGCCGAGGTGCACATCACCCGCTACCGCCATGTGAAAGTGAAGGACAAAGAGTTCTACCAACTGGTATTCGACCGCACGCCTTTCTATGGCGAAAGTGGCGGACAAGTGGGCGACCAGGGCACACTGACCAATCCTGCTGGCGACATGGTGCCCGTGGTGAACACCAAGAAAGAGAACAACCTCATCATACATATCGTCACCAAACTGCCCGCCTACCTCGACCAGCCTTACAAGGCCGAGGTGGACAAGTGCCGCCGTATTGCCATCCAATGCAACCACTCCGCCACACACCTGCTGCACAAAGCCCTGCGCAACGTGCTTGGCACCCATGTGGAGCAGAAGGGTTCCAGCGTGGACG
>JAEEGL012474751.1_pt1 | contig 14996 bp, 7 predicted proteins | sample 9134231 | NCBI WGS metagenome assembly JAEEGL01 (sample SAMN16246548, study PRJNA631951) | gut metagenome | biome: gut microbiome; feature: rumen; material: fiber-attached | host: Bos | place: Iran: Karaj | collected 2018-10
CGGAGTCTTTATGATTGTCTACGACAGGCTGTGGAATACGATGGCGCTCAAAGGCGTCACACAGTATAAACTGATGACTAATGGCATCAGCCATTCTACGCTTACGCGCCTGAAGAAAAATCAGCCTGTTAACACCGATACATTGAATAAGCTCTGTTCTATTTTGGATTGTAAAATCGAAGAGATCGCGGAATTTAAGAAAGATTAATTTCAGTACATTAAGAGTTTCTATTTTATATTTTTTGATCTTAGAATAACAGTGCTTCAACTTTATTATTCTATTATTAGAATGATTATAGCATTACAATGTGTATAAATATTTAGCTTACTGTAAAGAAAACAGCCACTTCGACAAAATATAAAGTTGATTACCATGATTAACTGAACCATGGCATTCGACTAAAAAACTAAGCCCAAGAGCACTTTCGCGCTTGGGCTTTTTTCCTTTCGACAAAATAAGGTCTCTGTCGAGCGAACACTTCTTGCTTCACTTGTAGTCACCTCCTCGTTCTCGGTTCAATGCGAAGTTGCCCTGAATTGCCATGAATACCCTTGGCCGCACCATAGGCCACACAGCCGGCAGATAAAGCAATCAGAACTCCACTGATGATTTTCAGTGCGGTTTCCGCCTTTCTCTCAAAACCTCTGTCAACAACTTGAGCACATGCTTGCTTATACTCAAACTCACTCTTTCGAATCTCACTTCGCTTGTCAGCGAGCGCAAGCAAAAGCACACTCTTATCCTTTGTCGGGATATCTGCAGCATTCTTAATGAGCTCAGAAAGGGCATCAAGTTCCGAATAATTCGGTTCATGGCCGTAGATCTCATTAACAGCTCTAGCGTACTTTTCATCGTCGAACTTGCCTACAAAATTGCCGGTAAAGTCCAAAGCTTGCTTGAGTACATCAACTGCTACACTAATAGGAATCATAACTCTATCCTCCTTTTCGATTACAGATACTTCCTTAACCAGTCCGGCATACTCGGATCATTTACGCTCCAGGACGCCGTACGGGTTTCCCGTTCTTGCCAGCTGCTCTCATGACCGTCGAAACACTTGCGTCGATTACAGCTATACTTGACTACTTCATCGCCCTCTTTGCGATATTCGTTATGGTAATAGTTTTGCTTACCATATCCCTTCCACTCGTTTGTTGAATAGATGTTCATGTCTGTCACCTCCTTAGCATCGGACTTTGAACTTACTCGTCGGATATCTCGAGATGATCATCTTCGAGATATCCCTGATGAGATCTTGAAACTGCTTGGATAATGCCCAACACGGCTTCAGCTATTCCAGCTATTGCTGCTATTGCTGCATCATCAATCGGACCAACAAACAGATCCGGCATTACCACATAGATTCCTACTGCAATAAGAACTATGAGTTGAACCTTTCCTAAAACGTTGTCTTTCATAGTAGTAACCTCCTATAACCTAATCCCTACTATCCTTAAACCTATGACCTACGTTCAATATATCTATTTATCACCACCCTGTAGCTAACTCACCACCTCCTCTTAACTACAGGGCGGTCGCACCTGATCAACCTTACGCTCATCAAATCATCCCTTGAGCTTAGATACTCCGATGACGATGATGCCGATTCCAACGATGATCAAACCTATACCCATATCCTCACCTCCTATTCCTCATCCTTATTCCTTTTTCTTTCGATAAAGGATTTGATTGTAAGAATGATTAAGCACGCGATTACGAAACTCTTAAGATCCATCTCTCTATCCTCCTTATTCCCTGTTCCCTTGGTTCCTTGTTCTTGACTCAAATATACCTTCAATATGAAAACAAAAATATGGTTTTCGAAATCATAGTTTTGTTCATATTTCAATGGAATTTTTGCAGTTATCGGCTATAATTAGGACATACTATATGTACAAGGAGTCCCAAATGGAAAATAGAACAGCTCAAAGAATCAGCTTATCTCTTAGCCTAGAGGCTTATTCAACCATCGTTTCAGATATGGATATCTTCCAGAATGAGAATAATCTTGATGGCTATATAAATAAAATTATTAAAAACTTTAAAGAAGTTTCCGTTGCTTCAATTAGCATAGCAAAAGAACGCGAACGAGAAAAATATGCGAATTGGATCAAGGCTGCAACACGCTCCGAAGTAATGACCGCTGAGGAATCTGCATGTATTGACCAACTGGTTATTGGTTATACAGACGAATTAACAACACGTATGAATTCTTTTAAAAATGGTGTGCAATTAAAACCAAGAATAAACAATGAGAATTACGATGATTTAAATATGGGATCTTCATCCTTTCAGGAAGATGAATATTATCCCAGAGAAGGCAAATATATAAAAGCTCTTTTGGAAGAGTATGCTTTGTTGCCATTTTTTGAAAGAGAAGAAATCTATTTTAAGGAAACAATCGAAACAATTAATGACGCAATAAGAAGCAGCAACGTAATAAAGATTAGATATACAAACAGAAAACAGCAACAAACTCAGATTACTGTCCGTCCGTACAAAATCGCTTCAAGCGCCCTTTTACGATATCACTATCTATTAGCTTTATCCGCAGATCAGGATAAAACCAAGGATATCCTGGCCCTTAGAGTTTCTAGAATATCTGATGTAAAGAAACTCAGTCGAACATCACACATCACTCAAAAAGAACAAGCTATTATAGACGAAACCATTCGAACCAAAGGCATCCAATATATTGTTTCTACAGAATCCGAAACAAAAGTCTGCCTAACTGAACAAGGTTACAGATTATATAAAAGCATTCTATATCTGCGCCCCAAATACACAAACATCATCCAAGAAGATAATAAATGGATACTATCTTTCATGTGTGCAGAAGAACAAATCAAAAACTACTTCTTCCAATTCGGGAAAGAAGCTATGATTCAATCTCCTGATCACCTTAGGCAATGGTTTAAAGAAAAATATACCTCCGCTGCCTTGATGTATGATTCAGAGTAATCGTCTTTCATCATTTCGTATTACGATTACAGATTTCGTTGTAAAGAATCACTTTAGAGACATTATCATGTTTAAATAGATAATCGATTAATGCCTCGAGCTTTTTCTCATCAAAAATGCTTCCGCTGTGGCAGCATTCATTTCGAAGATTGCTTATATTAAAAATATCTGTCTCGTGTGACTTCCACCAATAGTAATCGTAGCTGGGGTTTCCTAATTCATTAACGCAGATATCAGCCAATTCATTAAGGGATGATTTATCGTTCAAAATAAATACGAAATTACCAATAGTCATCTTGTTCACAGGAGCATCACGGAAGAAATACTTACTTCTTTCTAAAATAATTTCTCTCTTTGCTATAGATTCAATAGAGTCTAAAGCCGGTTTAAGGGAATACTTCAATAGGGACTCGTACGCTCTTGCAAATAGTATCCCTCTAGCCGATTCAGATTCACACATACTCAGTCCAAATCTATCAACACAATATTGAATAACATCATAAACCTGTATTGCACTAATAAGATTTTTACGGCATATTTCCGGAATGTTTGAGAGTATTTCCTCGTTAAGACAGAAACGCTTCATTTGATTCTCACTCAATCCCTCAGAAGAAAAATCATCAGACTCGAGTATCTTATCAGCATACTCATCCATCTGTTCATCTTGCTGTTCTTCACTCAAGTCATTCCATCCAGGTTGCTGATACGGCAACTTTTGAAAAGCATCTTTAATGTTGCTTTCACTCGGAAGAGCAAGCGGGCTATTGGCAACAAGATTTTTCAAGCTGACTAATGCTTCGTACGCACCAACTGCATCAAAGTAGTTGTTATTCACAGTATAATAGTTGTTCTGTATATATGTTGGTGCCGGCTGTTGCGCTTGCTCAACAACAGGCACAACAATGTCATTAGAATAGAATTCATCTGTTCTTTTCAATATGTAATCGCTGAACAGACGAGAATTTATGCTCCAATACCTTCCTCTATCATCAGAATCATGGATAATCAGACCAAGTCCGCTATTGTCTCCTAGCTGATTAATCTTACCAATTATTTCCGTACACCGATCTTGATACACTGTACGATTAATTGCTATGTCAGTTAATATGTCCTTCTGTTCCTTAGTCAGACTTCTAGTCCAGCTGGTAAGAATGCTTTTGCATTGTGGGTTTTCAAACAATAATTCCACTAACTCATCAACGTTTGTTATCTTGCAGTCGAGCAACTCATAACATTTGATTGCAGAAGTGACAAAACCTGGTATGCCCCCTATCACTTCATATATTTTATTTGCATCATCGTCATTAATCTCAATGCCAAATTTGCTTGAATTGTAACGGATCAATTCCAACATATCTTCTTTTATCATTTGCGGCATAGTTTCCGGAATAAATTTCTGGGCAAAAAAAGATGTGGTAAATTGTGACGTCGCATAAACATCTGAAAAGTCCGAATCAGAAATAATCCAGTAATACATCAAGCCTAATTCGTTTAAGCTTCTTAAAAAATCATATTGTTCTGAACCGACTTCCGAATTCCTTCCCATATTATGAAAGTCATCCATAATTAATATCATGCTATAGTCGAACTCTCGTATTGTTTCTAGAACATCTCTTAAGAGACCGTCTTTGCTCTTGTACTTGTCGTTCGAATCTTCAATTCTTTTCCGAATAGTGAATACAACATCCTCGTCATCAATCAAGTCGATAGCATTAATGACTCTATCATATAAAAAAACTATCAACTCATCGCCCTTGGTTTTAGAATCAAGAATTGTACGAACATATAAATAGCGATATTCTTTTGCATACTGCCGGCAATTAGCCTTAGAGAATACACTTTCAACAACTATAGATTTACCAATTCCTTTAACGCCAAAAATCGCCTTGTTTTCGGGTTCAGAAATAGCAATGTTTTTAATTCTTCTTAATTCTCTATTTCTACCTAGGATATTCATTTCACTCACCTATCCTCTCTTCAAATAAATGAAGTTTCTTTTCTTTTCTAAAGAACAATCTATACAATTCCGAAGTAAACATATACTTAGTCTTTGACTCATTGGAATCAACAAACTGCATCTTTTCCAAAAATTTCAAATCATCAGACAATACTGTTTTATCCATATCCGGAATCGTTTCACCAGTTCTTGGATTAATATATCCTCGCTGTCTCAGCTGAGAGATAGACAATAGAATGTCATCTATTGATACCTCAGAATTATAATCAGGCATAATCTCTGCCAGAGCATGAACTATTGCCGAACGTCGATTATCCAAGCTTGCATCAACTAGATCATACTTATCCGTACCTATTTCACCATTGATCAGCATCTGAACCGCCGTTGTGACATCATAGCGATTAACTTCATTTCTAATGGTTAGATCATTTGCGAAAATATTGTTTATTATTAGATATCCTATCAGCTTCGCATACCAAATCATTCCACTGGTAAACTGCCAGATAGCATCCACTGCATCTTCAGTATATATAATGTCATACTTGTCAGTCTGCATTTTAAACAATTCCTGAATATCAGCATAATTCATATGTCCAACTTCGAGATAATGTAATGTTTGGAACATTTGCGATTCTCGTCTTTTCTCCAGACAACTTGTTAATAACTTATCCGATCCGCAAAATATAAACGAAACATAGTTTCTCGGATTCTGAATAAGTGCGCGCAGAGCGGAATAGGTGTTTTCTTCTTGATCTATGGAATCAAAACGATGGTTGTAGAAAACAGCCTCCATTTCATCAAGCATTACAAGTATTTTCTTTCCAAACAACATTCTAAGTTCATAATAAAAGGAATCCAATAATCCAATCCAGTTTTCATCATTCATGCAGGATTTCCATTTTTCACAGAACTCATCAAATTGTTCCTTGATAATCTTTCCGTATTCCCTATGCGAGCGATAATTAATTCTCAAGCTCTCCAAAACTTTATCAACAAATGCGATTCTAATATTGCTACCAGTTGATTGGCCGTCAACTAAAGCAACTATAAACTGACCTCTACATTTACACTCATCATAAAACTGAATCATAATTGATGATTTTCCGCTACGTTTTAATCCTCTTATGAGCATAGATGGGATTGTTTCTTCACCAAAATAATGGCTTTTCAGCAGAGCCAACTCTCTTCTTCTACCGATAAAGTCCTTTCCTTTTGCAGGTTGTCCTGTGCTTATTGTTCCGAATCTTAATGCAGCTTCACCATATGTTACATATGCAACAGATTCGTTTTTAACGGAAACCATCTCGCTCTTATTGGGATCATAATATGAAACCTCTAAAAACCAGGTCACTCTTCCGTCATCCAAATCTGCCTCTGTAAAAGATTGAACAAATGGTATTCTTTCTCCAGGATAAATAGTAGCTATATGACTATTACGAATTCTATTCATATTAACGTAAGAAGTAATAGTTACTTGGCAACAATTTGCTCCACCGACATTGCTAATTATTGAATACAACGTTCCTTTTTTGTTATTTGAATCCCAGATTATAGTTTGTGTCTTATCATCACTCTCACCAATTACGCTTATTTCTAATTCAGGTGTATGCATTAAAGACGTAGTCCTTTGAATAACCAACTGTAACAGTTTATTATTCACTTTATCAAAAACCGAGGATTTGCTGTCAGCGGTATTATCAAGCAGAGTCTTCTTGCATTTCTCAAGAATCTTAATCTGCTGCTTTTCCGGCATTTTCTCGCTATCAATGCTACCGATATCAGATATAACATCTATTATAGATGCCCATTCCGCCTTGTCTGCAGAACGTAATAGCTTTATGTTTCTATTAGCTATCATTCCTACATTCTTCAAGTATCTAATATCGTTTTCAGCTATTCTTATAAGTTGTTGTAATGATTCAATGCTGTCAAAGTACAAATAAATACAAGCAAGAATCTTCTCCCATTCTATCTTTGTAAATTGATCGCCCTTGGAAATGTAATACAACAACTGGTTGAATTGCTCTCTCGAATAACCACTATTCTCAATGGAAAGCAACAATATCCATCTTATGTAATGTCTAGCAACTTCAACGTCATGATTATCTCTCGGGAAACCTTCACTATCCAAGAGTCTTTTTAGCTTGTTTGCATATATATATAAATCTTTATTAGCATTAACTGTATTAAGATCCAATTCTTCATCTTGCTGGGTTTTGGCTAACAATTCTGCAACATAATCAAGATTCAACAAAGTATCATTATTTTCAACTTCGACCGTTTCTTTGACATGCGGAGTTATAAAGCTTTCTCCACTCTGCAACTCATTGTTAGTTTTTATAGGTAATTTTGATTGATAATAATCCAAGTACAAATTGTATCTTTCATCATCAAAATCAGGCAAGCTAACATTTAAAGATTTCTCAATTAATAACTGCTGATAATCTTTCATTACCATGCGTAAAGCTTTCATTTTTTCAACATAGATGTTAACTTCGCTTGTACCACGAGGGAAATGTTTATATACGAAAAATCTTGGATCGTATGAGAGTCGATCCTTTAATTCATTTCTTATTGACTCATCTTCTGTAGTAAGCGTTACGATTCTGATGCAAAAATATAGATTCAGCAACAAAATCTGCTGTCGATTATTGTCTTCTATTTCATTAATAAGTTTGTACGCCGATGGATACTGGTTCAAAAGTATTAGCAACCAGATATATGCGGGATACTGTAATTCCTCATTTAGCTTCCAAAGATAATTCCTTATTTCAAACACTGACTTTGCATTCAACAACCAAGTCAAAACATGCAAATAGTCTCTTAATTCCGGTTGCAACCGCTCTATATCTCGAGCAGATTGATATACGACAGAATAGTAGAGATAGTTCAATTTAGCAAACTCATACTTGTTTTGAAGATCTTTAACGCCCTTCTTTTCATATGAATATTTTAGTTGCTCGTATCTTTTTCTCGAGTTCAGACAATTAATATTTTCCTCTTCTGGAGTTTGAACAACCAATTCTTTTTCTATCTGCTCAACTTCCTGACTAGTCTGTCCCAAATATTTTGAGAATATACTGTTAAGGTCAACGAGGTATGCCATATATGTCTGACACAATTCCTTTGCAACTTCATCAGGAAGTCTTTTCAGCGCATCATAGCAATGATAATTAAAGATAGTCATAAGATCTGGTGGATATAACAATCCCAGCAGGTCTGATACAAACGCACAATTCTCTATGCTAAGAATGGCTTTACCAATTAATCCACTCTTCCTCAAAAACTCAGAACTGAGACGAAGCAAAAATACTTTTTTGGCAATAATACGTTGTTCACTTGAATAATCTTTAATCGCAAGCAACCTCTCTCTATTAGTCCTTAAATTGCCAGTTGCAGCGAAGAGCGCTAATGAGCGGTCAACCTTTTTTTCAAAATCATCATTCGAATCAAGCAAACACAAAATAGCGCTACGCAATACCTCATAGCACTTAAAGCGCATCAAGTTGCGCACAAGCTCATCGCTCTTGATAATATCATTCAAATACTGATCATCAATTTTATATTCTATCAACTCATCCCATTTCTTCATAAACAAACACTTTACAAACAGGTTTGCTAAACCAGGGTATGATTCAACATTAAATGTATTATCAAGAGATTTAATAATTTGACGTCTTTGTTGTAAATCTTTTACATGATTAATTGTGATCGTATTAACACCATAATCGTATACTGAAGGAACCTCTATTGATTGAGATTTAAGATAAATCTCACCAAAGAACAGTTTATTGATTGATTTCTTGACTGTAGGATAATTAGAAATGTATTTCAGGCTACTGAACTGTGTGCAATAAAGCTCCTTTACAATCTCATCATTAGTCTGAGGAATAGATATTAGATATGTATAGACCATCATAAAAACAGAATTGTCAGGATAATAGCCTATCAGATACTTAATAAAATCAGTAGCATTATCCAAATCGAGATTTAGCACAGATTTCATATAGTAATCAACTATCACATTTTCATCAAGACTACTTCCAGTATTGGACAAAACAGTCTTATATAGAATGTTCTTAAGCTCATCTTTTACACTATTACCTTCTGTTAAAGAATCGAGCACGATTTCTCTATATGGAATGTTTCTATTGCAAGCCTTTACTGTTTCTTTGGCATGCGTTATCAACTCCTTATCATTGCTATTCTTCAAAAGCAATGAACATAATAACTTTAAAGTAATAAAGCCAAGGCCATGCTCATTGCTCAAATCAAACTTAGTGTAGAACCATCTTTCAATGTCAGATAAAACAGCAATTTTCAACGCTAAGCCTATAAGACCAATCCAAACATCATGTTCATAATCATTTTCACTAAGACTCTTGATTGCAGTTATAAGTTTCACTGCTGTTCGGGCATCCGAGAACCAGTCTTTATGAGAATCTATGACTTCTTCAATGCGTGCACTATTCTTTAGATAAATAGTTGGCGTCATATTTTCAAAAATCAAGGATAACGCATAAATGGCATGATTCTTAAAACCATTATCTGATGAACATGCAAGCGTTGACATAAGCCATCGTCTTTCCAACGATGATAAATGACACAATACATTACTTTTTGCTTTTACATTCTTGTTTGAGAAATAGCTAAGAAGCAATTTCCAGAACAACAAATTCTTAGGATGAATAAATACATGTTTTGCTAAAGCTTCTAGGCCCGAGCTCGTCCATTTTTCAGGTGTATTGTAGTAGTCCTTAACTTCATCAAGATGTGCAAAATCAGCATCTTCAACCCTTATATATTTTCCCCAATACAAAAGAAAACGGTCTGTATTCTGTATATAATCATTCTCCAATACTTTTTCAAGTATATCGAACAATGAATAAGAACTATCAGAACCAGCCTCACCATCGTCTTGCTGAATGTACTCATCTTGAGAGTTGTCCTTCAAGACATATTGTGCCATCGAGAGCCATTTTGATGATCCAATATACTCAAATGCAATTATAAGCAGATTCAATTGTTCCGCAGTCAAAAATATGCCCTTGGAATAGTGAAGAAAAGCATCAACTAGTTCTGTTACTAGACCTACAGAAGCACCTTCACGAATATAGGCATGAAGCAATTCATATGAAGAAGCAATACACTTTGAGAAATAATCATTATTCTTGGAGCAAAGGATTTTATGCAGTGCCGTATAGTCATTTAGTTCAAATGTCAATTTGCTACAAATATCAAATGATACTTCATCGATCTTGCCATCATAATCGATTAACTTATCCAACCACTTTTTCTTATCGCTATCATCTCTAAAAGAAGGGTATAAATAATGTTGAAAGTCTAACGGAACTTCAATCTTATTGGTCTTTAATCTCTGAATTAAAGTGCTTATAAGACTATCAAATTCATCAGTTGGTTCCCCATAAACTGATATCACTTTTCTTACTACTTCGAAACAATCTCCGACAAGATCAGGAGTATTAAATAAATAGTCACACCATTCATTAAGAAGACTACACTTGTTTTCATTATCTATTAATGCAAGTATTCCATTGCCAGCAGGGCGCCCTACAGCATTAATCATCGAATCTGTTATAGCATTTTTGATAAGAACAATATCATCATCTTCAAATCTTTCAAAATGCTTGTTGTACAATCGGGTAACAAAATCTACTCTAACTGTATTTAACTCATTAGATAGGAGCTGAATAATACAGGCCTTTGAACACTCAGCATTATCAATACTGATATTTGGGCTCAATAAAATCTCATCAATCTCAGATACCGGGCATGATTTAGCTATAAGTACGCTTACTAATTCTAACGGTATACTCGTTAAACACTCCTTATTAAGAGACCAACATTTGTAATAATCTTCATATCGACCTAACTCATAAAGTGATTTCAGATAAACACTTATATTCTGTCTGTTTTCACCTAATTCAGAGTATTTTTCAAACAAAGCACATAATTCTGCTGCAGTGTTCTCTGCACTGTAAATTGAGAACAACCCCATTGCAGCTATTATTTCTCGTTCAACAAGCGCTAATCTATAAAAGAACTCGGCCGTTCTATGCTTATTCTTTTGGAATGTAAAAATACGATTAGCAATCGAGAGATTGCTATTATCAGAAAAGTCAATTTTCTGTTTAGCCAATTCCTGAATAAGCAATATTTCCTCAGTAGAATATCCCTTTCCAGTTAAATAATCCGCATCAGTTATCAATGATCTAAACTGTGCAATATTTCCATAAATGATAGCCAACTCCAGTTCATTGAATGGTTCAAGAGAATTATAGAGTTTGACTGCCATTTCGAGTTCATAATTGTTATTATCGATAGCATAAGCCATCAACTCATTTATAGTTTGAGCGTCCGGATTAATTTCATACCAATTATCCCTGATCTGTTGCCACCACTCTTCTCTTTGTCCAATCAATAACAAAGCTTTCAAATAAAGTGGCTTTAATTGCAACAGCTGCTCTCTAATACTAGGTGAATAGTTATACAGTTCGTATACTAATTCTCCATGATTATTGTTTATTAACAAAGGAAATAACTGTTCGCTTACCGCTAGCGGATTCTTTAAAAAATCATAACTAGCTGTAGATTCAGGTACACATCCTCTATTTCCTTCTAAATACAGCAGTTTTTCTATTATGGGTTTGTTGCCATATCTTAGCTGATCTATATCACAAGTTCTTATTCTAATAATATCTTCTGAGTTATATCCAAAAGCAGTCAAAATACTATCATTGCTTCTAAACACTTCAAACAATTGATAATTTCCTGTAATAACTGCCTCTTCCAAACTATTAGGGCTCTCGTATTTGCTTGAATGAATGCACTGCCCAAACATATTCTTCAAATGCAAATCGCAAGTGTCATCAACGTTGTATCTTTCAGCTATTATCTTTGACAAAGTCTGGTTTAACCACAAAAGAGGAAACTCAGGAATATACTTTTCCTGCAGTTCATAATCCGCTTTAAGCAAACACTTCTTAACTATCTCTACTATTTCATTCTCATACTTGGCATATGGCATGCAGAATTCAAGAATCTTAAAGAAGGTCTGCAAAGCATTCTTTTTCTCATACAATCTTAAAAGCGAAACAATCGCTATATAATCCGGGATTTGAGTAAAATACAGCAATTCTTCATATTCGACATCATCGCTAAAAGCATCTATATCAAACCATGCAAAACCGTTATGCGTATTGAATTGTTCTGCAAATTTTAAAACTAACAATGACTGATTTAAACCAGCGGGATTGTTATCTAGGGCGATTAATTGTTTTGCTCTGTCATATTCTCCAACATTTACAAGTGATTTCACCATCTTTTGTCTGAGACTATATACGGAACAAATATTTTCATACTTCGCATCTAATAGTGCAACTAATTGATGAGCGCCCTCTTTTTCACATATTTCAATTAATGTAGAAATTGATTTTGTTTTGTTTTTCCCTTTTGTAGTATCATCTTCGATAGCACTTAAGAATAGCCTTTTGGCCAAGCCCAAGCGATTTCCTACAATAGTATAGATTCTTCTTGCCTGATAATACTTTGCATTTTGAGAATTATCAGCCCAGGGCAGTTCAAGCTTTGAAGCCGCTATTATCTTTGATATTTCTTTTTCAGAGAATCCTTCAGTTCTTAGTTTATCTGGTTCGTTAATATATTCGTCAAATGCCTCTTTCCTTCCCTCAAGAATACAATTCTCAAAAGGACTAATGCCATTAACCGAAAGATTTTCTCCGGACACTCGTTCATCACTATATGATTCTTGACCAATCTCTAAATCCACTATTTCTTCAATTAGGACAATTGCTTTGTTTGAAGATGTTAAAACAACTACTCTGTTACTATCAATCGCAAATAATAAACCTTCGATCACCTCTATAATTTCATTGTTTTTGAAGCTGATCCGCACATTACATCCTGAATATTTATCCAAGTCCGATTTCTCGTATATCTTGCTATTTTCGGTATTGTTCAATTCTTTTTCAGCTATTTGTGTTTCATAGTCATTCACTTCGGCAATTGAATCTACAGAAATACTTTTCTCATCAAGCATTACTTGGTTGCCATCACAAAATTGAATGGAACCTGAATATGTTTCCCCATTCTTCGTGATTATTGATACCATTTTCTTTTCAGAAAAAGATTTGAATAATACTTTTAGAATTTGAATCTCATCCATTCTTTTTTTCCACCTATCAAATAAAAATCAGACCGTCAGAACGCTACTTCGTCTATCAACATCATTCTTAATCCAACCATCCAATGTCAATGGCGTATAATCTGAAAACATACAAAAACAGTTAATCAGATTGCATGGTACGTTGAAATCGTTACCTAATCTATCTTTTCTTATAGTGCTTTTTGTTTCACTTATAAATCTACTCAACATAAGTTCATCGGGAGAGTTATGAATGTGCCCATATAGCATGTACACATCAAATCCGCCGTTATCAGCAATATGAAATTGTCCGTTGTAACAAACAATTGGGTAATGACAGAGAATCACTTTTCTATTATCTACTTTAATCTCAGCATAATTCTTTATCCAAACGAACAGTTCTCTTTCAAACGACTGACTTTTAATATAAGAATCATGATTTCCTTTGATCAGATATTTTGACCCATTCAACTGATGCAAAATACTGTTAGTTTCTTCAGGGGTTCCCGTAGAAAAATCACCCAATATATATACTTCATCATTTTTACTGACTACTGAATTCCACTTTTCAATCATATGCTTGTTCATTTCAGAGCAATCAGAAAACGATCTACCATCAATATTGATGATATTACTGTGGCAAAAATGCAGATCTGAAATGAAATAGCGCATTGTCGACCTCAAATTCTATTTATTATTTATAATTATAGAACTCAGAACAACTGCTTGTCTATTTGGGTCTTAATTGTTCATTAATATTTTACTAATAATCCCCACCTCCTTCTTCAGTTCTCGGTTATTGTCGAATTGCTTTTTGTGCACACCAGCATCGAAATCGTGAACTATGGTTAGGTTCATAGGTGAACCGTGCATTACATTGAACTAATAACACTTGAAGATATTAAGTTGAAAAAGGATAGTTTTCTACAAAAGAGTGTTATAGTCATATAAATGTATGGGGTTAATATAGCTATTATCATATAAGCTAAATCTTTAATTATATTTTCTTACCTGTTCCATTAATCGTACTCACGCCGTTTTTCACCAAGTTAAAATTTGTAATATTTCTCGCAACGCTTGAAATATATTAATTCCGCGGGAATATTACATTTTTCAATGTGTTTGTGACCCATTAATCGTATTGAAATGCTATATTTGCCATGTTATCATCCTGTCATCAAACAAACATTCGTTCGTAATAATTCGCAATTATCCGAACAGTAAGAATCTTGCCAATATCTGAATTCAATGAGCTAGCCTGCGGATCAAGATGACGGCACATTATCTATTCGATCATAGGAGTGTGAAATGAAGAATTTTAAGTTTATGAATAATGATGAGATCGAATTGACATGTTCTCAAATGTTGGACCAGTACTTTACAAGCATTGGAGCTAGGAATAAGATTCTGCCTTCAATAGACATAGACAGCTTTGTTATGAATTACCTGCATTGCACGGTTGTATATGAAAACATTGCAACAAATAGTAACTGCATAGGATTTGCAAGCGACGGTATAACTAAGCTCTGGATAAGTCGTAACGGAAGAAAGCGTGAAGTTCTATATCCGAGAGATACTATTGTTCTTGATAAATATCTGACAACACCCGGTAATGAGTCTAAAAGAAGGTTCATATTAGGTCATGAAGCTGGTCATGTAATAACAAGCCGTATATATGGGAACCAAGCAGCTTACTATAACCATGCCTTCGACAGCGAAGCTAACTACAATCAGCAGCTTCTTACTGACCAATTCAATATATATGAAACACAGGCAGACCGTATTTCTGCATGCCTGCTTATGCCTAAGCCTATCGTACTTAAATATCTTGAGACATACCTCAACACTCATAAGGTAACCAGATATGAGAATTATGGTATCAGCAAGTACGA
>JAEEGL012886393.1_pt1 | contig 14996 bp, 4 predicted proteins | sample 9134231 | NCBI WGS metagenome assembly JAEEGL01 (sample SAMN16246548, study PRJNA631951) | gut metagenome | biome: gut microbiome; feature: rumen; material: fiber-attached | host: Bos | place: Iran: Karaj | collected 2018-10
AAGAAGATGAATTTGCTCCTGACAAGGAACAATATGAAGACTTAGTAGAAGAGAAAGAAACAAAGACTGAAATAAAAGAAGCATTAACTACTATCAAAACTCTCAAAAAAGAAATAAAAGACCTAAGAGATGAAATATCAGGATATGATAACTCAAACGGAGAATATGACACAATTATCAGTGAAAAAACAAAACTCTTAAATAAAAAATTAGAAGAATACAACGAAGCTATGGACGTCATAGAAGATGAATCTCTACTAGATGATATCGACCAAAGTATAAAAGACATAACTTCTGAACTAAAAGAAATAGAAACCGACTTAAAACCACTAAAAGATAAAAAAGATGTAATTGACGGTTTAACTAAAGAAATAAAAGATCTAACAGATAAAATAAATAAATACAATAACGAAACAATTCCATGAATAAATAACAGCATTCAAACATGCAAAAATACAATGAGTGGAAATAGTAGTGAAATAACAGCTGCACAGAATACAATAACTGAAAGAGAATGACAAATTGAAGCAAATAACAATACCATAGAAGAAAACCAAAAAATTATTGATGAAGCCACAGTAATAAGAGACGCATGGGTAGACTTCCAAACAAAACTACCACCTCTAGAAAGAAAAGTAGAAGTATGATTAAACATCCTAGAAAAATGTACAGCCAATCATAGTGTACTCTGAAACGTACTAGATATGGATGAAGCATCAATTCACTATTGAGATGAAACTAATGAATGTGAAGACGAAGAACAATCATCACAATGAGGAAATCAACAAGGAGGTTCAGACGCAGACGATGTTATCACTGTTCTCATAGAAGAACTTAATACTGCAAAGATAGCATTTAGAAAGAATTTCAATTCTGATCCAAGCAATCCAATAGAAAAGACAGCTTGAATGAATCTTCTAACTCAAGATAGACCAATCGATTCACCAAGATATGTAAGCTTCCAATGAATTTGAGAACACGTAATAAAACTTATATACCCTGATATTTTCAAAGTTGAAGTATATAAAAACGGATGAAAAGGCTTAACATTAAAAAAGACCGCTCCAGAAAATGCAAGGAACGAAATATATAAAGCACTTCAAACTTATTTCAGAAACAAAGTTAGTGAATATAACACTATACTAAAAAACGAATATGAAAGTGCAAAAACAATAAATAAATACTATAGTTATATACAAAGAGTTGATCCTTTATGAACACCAGACAAAAGCGTTCGTTCATACAAATATTTCACATATGACGAAATGATAGAAGCAATTGGATGAGACGAAATGCTTTATACACTAGCAGAACTCCTCTACTATCAAAGTGTTTCAAATCATATAAGGGAATATTTTGATAACATATGAGAAGATATAAATGAAACGAGATCAACATTCGATATCAACAAAAAAATCGGATACATTATGGAAGAATATCTAAAAGAATATAACGACAAAATTTATAGATGAGAGAAAGTTGAATGAAAAGACATTAAATGAGAAAGAAGAAGTTACGCATGATTAGTTATTCCAACATACAGCACATGATGATACGAAGTATGATATATCAACTCAAATTGAGCAGACAACATAGCGCCAGATGTTGACGATATAGACATAACATTAAAATGAGGAGAATCTGCAACTAGAAGCTTAACAGCAGATGAATTATGAGATATTTGATACGATGATGAACCATGAGATGACGAAGCATCTCAAGATATCAAAAAAGATTGTTGATATGACCCGAACGAACCACTTTCACTATTTGATGGATCTTGGTTTAAATGACTTAAATGTTGGTTAGAAGCCGTAGCAAAAAAACCAGTAACAGTAAAAGTATATTTCCAAACAAGTCCTACAATTTCAAGTATATCTGAACCATTAGAACAAACATGGGAAGATTACAAGAACAGCTTCAAAACAACAATTGACTGATTCTCTGATATGCCAAGAAGTGATGAGAATTTAAGTCAAAGGACACAAGATATAGGAACAAACACCCAAATTACATGGAATGATAATAAAGTAAATATCATATGAAAAACATGAAGTCTAAACTTCCTATCATTTAAAGATTTATGAGACATAATAGTTAAGGTACAGTCAACATGAGATAACTGTCTAGTTATCAATTGAGCAAATACATGTTGAGGTCCTGTAACAGTAAGCAAGAATCCATATAAAGATTGATTCTCATTAGACTACAAATTATGAAAAGACACAGTATGAAATGTAGTAGCTAATATATCATTATGTTGAGGAGCAAACAATTGTATGGTTAGAAGTATGTCTCTAGCAGTTGTACCATGACCAGTATCAACATTCAAAATAGAAACAACAACAGACAATAAAGTACTTGCATGAACATATACTCTACTAAACATTACAGCACTTGATAGTAAATGAAACGAAATTTCAAGGACATTAGAAAAATATTATGTAAAAGTAAATAAATGAACTCTATTTATAAACTGAGAACCAAAAACTACACAAGAGATTAATGATTTTGTAACATCTACAATGCTCTACAGAGCAGAAAAATGAACATCATGAACAGTAACTGTTACTGTAGAAGATGAAAAATGAAAAGTGATGTGAAAAAATACAATCACTATATTCCCTTGAGATCTAAAAATAAATGATAAAGACACAGAACAAATTAAGTACCAAGTATCAAACGAAAAATACTATAACGATGATTGAAGTATAAATACAAAGAAAGCCATTCCTATAAAACTAACACTTAAGAATGGAGGACAAATAATAAGAATCACATCAAATGTAGCCTTTGATTCTAAGAACAAGTTAGCAAAAATAATGGTTGCTGAAGAAACAAAAGATGATAAAGGTAATAAAAAAATAAAACTAAGACAAGCAAATTCACTAATGATCGAGAAATGAGAAAGAACAGTATATCTCGTTCCATGATACAAAGCAGGTAATGATGAAATCACAGTAACTGTTCCATGATTAGATCCTAAAAAGATACTACTAAAAGTAGAACCTGGTGAAATGAAAAACATCGGTGTCAAACTAGAAAACGATACAATATATCCAGAAGATACCTTAAAAGGAGAAGTTGAATTAACAGATGCTCGATGAAATAAAATAGAAAAAACTACAACAATTTCAGTTAAAACAACATCCGAATTAAATATATCTCCTTCTGAAAATCCAAGTGTAGCACAAGGAAGCCGAAAGTTTACACTTCCAACAACTAAGGATGATGTCGGAATCCACAAAATATCAGTTAAAGGGAAAACAAGTGATTGAAAAGATATATCAGCATCTAAAAAATTTACCGTAAAGAATTTCTTCCTATGATGAGCAATTGCATCAGGATTGAATATAATGTACTTAAATCTATTTGGAAATGACTGGTGAAATCAATGGTGATATAATTCCGATAACAAAAAGTTTGCAGAAAATATTATTCAAAAATCATCAAAGACATTGGCTGTAACTACCCAACTTATATCTCTTTCAAAGATACAAGAAACAGCAATAATTTTCTGAAAAAACTGAAATATACAAAATCTAGGATGACTAAAATTAAAAGCAACATTAGATAATAGTAAACTAAAAATAAACGTTAACAATGTGTGAGACTTTACAATCAACGACAATTTAGAAAAAATTATCGCAATAGAAAGTGATGTAAGTAATGAGCGAATAGAAAATGCAGTTAAAAATGAAACATCTAAAGTAATATATCTATTCGATATAGATGAAGAATATACTTACGATAAATGAATATTCCTAAATAGTAAATGAGAGAAATTCGCCGATATGAAAAACTGAATGGATTTCGAACTATGAAATTACAATTTGGCAACAAAACCTGTTTGGAATATATCATATAAATGAAACCCAATAGCTAGCGCAATAATAACTAATGTAGACTATTCAAAAGTTGAAGGTAAAATTGAATGAATATGATATGAATTAGGAGAAATATTTGATAGATGATCAACATCATCTAAAGTAAAAGCATTACTATCAACAGTAAATACACTCGACGAATCATATCAATGATATGACTCAATACAAAATAGTGACGAATTAAATAAATACATCTGATTTAGAGCAGACTTTAAAAACATTACACTATTTGCAGAATGAGAAAGTGTATGAGAATCAACCGTTCCTTATGGTTCAGAATTCTTGATTAATATTGGAGATCCTCTACTAAAGAATAGAGATGAAATTGCTTCAAAAAGATGATTATGACAAGTAAAATTCTCAGAACCATGAAAATCTATATTTAAAGTAACAGACATCGATTATAACTGAGATTGATTAAGAGACCTTATAACTGTTTATAGAGATTGAAGTATTAATCTAATAAAGCAATACAACAACAATAAATACGAAGAACTATGAACATTAATGGTAAGCGCAGAACAAATTGATGAAGTCTTTGTATGAGATGTTGATTGAAATGGTTATGAAGACATCATCACAAAAAACTGAAGAAATCAGATGAGAGCATATACAAATACTGATTGAGTATTTGATGTTGACTGAAATATAATCTGTCTTAACGTTAATACTAGAGCATGAGAAGCAAATTCTAATCCAGGAGATCTATCTTGAGTAATTCAACTATTCGTTGAAGATATGGATAATGACTGAAGAACAGATATCGTCACACTAGATAAAAAATGATACTTAAAAATAACATACTGAAACGGAACAAAAAGCAGACACAGTTATCTAAGTAAAGATGTATATGACTGTGATAAGAACCGACTTGAAAGACAAGAAGGATCAACAAAAATAATCAAAAAATTTGGCGTAAAACTATCACCTAATTGAATATCAGATGATAGCATCTTAAGGTGGAGCGGACTAAAATATCCATGAAACGATGAAATAGAAAATGAAGTAATCAAATGAAAACTAGATGCAAATGTACAGCAAACAGATCTTGAAAAACAATGAATCTATATACCTGAATCAGAAATTGAAAAATGGAAATCTTGAAACATAAGTGAAGATGACGTTAGTTCAATCATAGGATATATGAGCGATGTAAACACAACAGAACAAGCTCAAAAAGCTTCTGAAGCTGCCAGTGTATATTTAAAGAATCCATTTATTTGAAAATACATTGATGTTGATGCATTAAATGACAGCTGAATAGCATTCATTAGTATGTTCAATATAGAAAAGTATAATAGCTTAACTAACACTAAAAAAGTTAATAAACCAACAAAATCATACAGAGATAAAAACTGATGAGAATTAGATGATTGAGATGACGTAGAAGTTACAGTAACAATAACAACAAATTGAGTTAAACTATCAGAATACTTTGATAAAATCACATGACCATGGATTATTGATCGTGATCCAAATACATGAGCACCTAAAGACTTAAAATTCACAAATGGTACATGAAAAATCATTCAATGAACGCAATGATATGATTTTGGTATAGTAGATATTAAATGATCATCATGAATTGCATGATGATGAGCTCTACAATTCAAATACACTTTAAAATATCATCTTGAGAATCCAGTCTACAGAGTAAAAATTGTAAGAGAAAAACCACTATCAACTATATCTGTTGTTAAAGCTGAAGAAGAAGATACTACAATATTACGCTGGAATTGATTAAAATACGAAGAGAAGAACAAAGATATTCTAATAAAGAATCCTTTTGGAACACGATTCAAAATAAACGATTGACTAAATAATGGAGATCAAGCATATATCAACATCAACGATATAGTATCTTATATTAATCGTACAAACTCAAAAGAAGTTTATGTCATGGATAAAAGTTATAAAGACTTAAACTGATGAAGCCTCGATAACTGAGATGTTGTTGAAGTTAGAGTAACTATTCCTCTACCAAAGAGCCATGCAAATATAAATGCAATCCTAGAAGATATAAAAGGACCATGGAATGAATCATGATTACCAAAAAGTCTTCAATTCACAAAGGGTACTGGTACTGCAAAGAACTGAATCAATTGATATGATTTCAATATAACAAACATAACACCAGTAAGGAACGGAGATGAATACATTTTCGAATACAAATATAATCTCACATTTAAAGAAACAACAAATACAAACACAGATAATTTGCCAAGTATTATCGTACAACCAGTAGATTGATGTGTTAAGAAAGAAGAAGTATTAAAGAATAATATGCAAGATAAAAACAGGGCTTATGATTCAGAAATAGTAGATCTTCAAAAATTAGCAGATGACTATGCAAAAGCAGAAGAAACAAAAAATGTAGAAGCTACTGATAAAATTAACAAAGAAATTGCAGATTCATCAAAGAAATGAACAGATAATTCAACAATATTAAATTCAATAAAAGAAAAATTCACAGTCAAAGACATGTTTAAAGAAGTTTGGTGAAAAGTTCTTGAAAACAACTGACTTAACTTCTGAAATATAGACATAGATATTACAAAAATGATGGGAGTAGATCTCAAAAAAATGGAAAAAGATATACAAAAATTTGCTAATAGTCTTTGTCACTGATTCACATTCTGAACAGAATGAGGAACCAAAACGTGTGAATGATTACCTGTTCCATTCAATCAAGCATTCCTAGCACCAGGTAACTATCACATAATGTGATGTATACCACTAGAACCATTAAATCAAACACTCTGAAATGGACTTCCAATGTTCCACTTCCCTTGAACACTATGGACTCCATTTGGTGCTATTCCAATTCCATGGTGATTAAAAGGAAGTGCTGATGACTTCCTTTGGGTTGGATGAGGAACATATCCATCAATAATAAGAATCTATGCAGCACCTACACTTACTGCACAAGTTTGAATTGCAATATGTCTTTGACTACAAAAAGTATGAATGGCTATTCCATCACCAGTATCTGATGTATGAGGAAACTGTATAGTTACTGCAATAGCCCTACCATGTCCATCATGAGGATGAGGACCTTGAGATGATGACGATTGAGACTGAGACGACGATACAAAATACGAAAATTGGGTATGAGAATACGGAGATACTAATTTATGTAATCCTCAAGATAAAGAATCTCCATTTACAATGATTGCATCAAGCACACTCAACGCAAAAACATATCCAGCAAGACCTAGCGAGTGACCATACTTATGATGACTCATAAACTTAGATTATGATCCAATTACTTCATATTCTGATAATTTTGGTGAATCAGATGCTTGAATAGAAATAAATGGAGTAAAAATTCAATGAGCTAAAGATATCAACAATAAATTATTATGAGGAATACAACAATGAGTTCAAAAAATCTTAGTAGACTGGATTGATAGACAAGTACAATACTGGATAAACAACCTATTAAGATTTGAAATTCAATTTACATTCCCAGATATTTCATACTTATCTGAAGAGATTAACAAAATTGGAAACACTAAAATCCATAACTTAACAAATGAAGATGCTGAAAACAATAAGAAAGATATTAAATCAGCTGAAGATGCAACAAAAGGAATCAAAAAAGCCAGAGAACGAATGAATAAACAAATCAAAACAGTAAAAGAAAACGGCATATCAAAAAAGGATATAAAACAATTAAATCTAGCAGAATGAGCTAATCCATTCAAAGAACTACAAGAACTTTTCAACGAAACAGAACTTGTAAATATAACAACACAAAGTGTACCAATCAGAATTCCACGAATTTATAATGAAGATATCGAAGCTTATAAAAACTACTTATTAACTTGGTACGAAAACAACTCTACTATCCTAAAATGATGGGAAGCAACAGTTGAAGCAGCAATACATGACTGTGATAAAAAATCAGATGAAGACAAATCAAATCCAGAAAGAGCTGCTCATTGTAGACTTGTGAGAGATGCTAAAGCTAAGATCATGAGACTATCAAATAAATTTGATAAGATAGGACCACAAATATTCAAAAATATACAAACTCTAGAAGCGTATAAAAGATTCCCACTCCAAATATATGAATGGTTACACGTAACAGATAAATACTTAGGAGATATTTCTGCACTTGTCTGAAATTTCTTCTGATACATAAATTTCTGGATGGATGTTAACGCAAACAGATTCACTCAATACTGTGACGCAATAATAACAATCGTAACCATCGTAAAAACATATCAAATAATGATAGATTTGTTCGTTGATTGGTGAGCTAAATGTTGAAAATGTACACAAGATACTTACGACCAATATTCATGTAAATTAAGTTTCTTATGTAGTGCATTTGAAATACCGACAATACCTATCCCGAGTGTAAAAATACCAAGTCTATACATAGATCTATCGCACTTCAACTTACAAATGAATATACGTTTACCACGTTTCAAATTTTTACCTGAACCGATAGAACTTCCAAGATTACCAAATCTTCCACAACCACCTGAATTATGAGTAAACTTCAATATAGATTTTGATATACCCGATATTCCTCAATTACCACAACCACCTGAACTACCAGAACTTCCATCATTTATACCTCAGGTTAAATTAGAACTACCTATACTTCCACCTGCTCCAGAAATCCCTGAAATACCAAACAAAATAACATGATTACTCAGTGTAGCAAAAACACTTTCAAAGATATACTGTATTATTAAAGCATGAATTTGATCTGTATGAGAGAAATCTGTAAAAGCAAGAATCGAACAAATGACTCAAAGATCATATGAAGTACCTCGGGTAGATAATCTAGACTTAACAATATATTTCAAGCAAACTCCTCTACAAGGAGTAGACATAGCAGTAGACAGCTTTGTCAACTTGCAATATAATTTTGATGCATTCTATGCTTTACTAAAAAGTATTGTTGATCCAATAAATCAAGCAACATATAGTCTGCTTCAAGAAACACAAAATTGAGTACAATATCTTGAAGAGCAAGGATCTGAAGCAATGCAAAATATTGATAGAGTTACTAATCAAAACATACTTCTAAACGCAGAAATATCAAAAACAAACACACCAGACAAGATGAAAGAACAGCTATATGAATTGCGTGATACTCTATTAAATACTCAAGATAAAGAAAAAGTAGATCAAGTTATTGCGTATGCATCAACAGATACAAAAGTAGAAAAGAATATTAAAGGAATCAACAAAATAGAACAAGATCTAAATAAACTTATCGAATGAGAAAAAGAAAATGTAATCAAACTAGCAGATTTAGCAAAGAATGATTATAACGGATTCCTTAATTCAATAAAAGACAGAAAAGAAGATTCTCCATACCAACTAACGTACGCGACAAATCTTCTTAATAAGAATAACCTTGCTGAAGAAACTATAGCAAATTCAAATGCTATGGAAATGTTCATAGAAACAGAAGACAAAAAAGTTGAAGGATATTACTCTGCTCTAAAAAATCACACAGCAGAAGAATTAAATATGTCTGAAGAAACATATGAAAATTCTATAAAATATATGGCTTCAATAAAAGACAAAATAAATCAATGGTATAGTATCAAAAGAAGTGAATACGAAGGAACAACAACATTAACTGATGATGAATGAAATAGTGTTTCTAGAACTCTAATAACCGCAACATCTAACACTACACCATCAAAGAACGAAGCTTCAACAAATGATTACAGCCAATATGTACAATGAATCTATATCAAAGACTGAGATAAAACAATCAATGCTGTAAATTCTGAATACAACTACAAAAAGTTCTTATGATACTACGAAAGAGATCTCGATAATGATTGAAAAAATGAACTTGTAATGTGGGACAACTCAAATGTATATATTAAATACTTTGAGAAATGAAACACTAGAGGTAAAGGAGCTGCAGTAGTAAAACCAACTCTTAAAAAAGATTCAAATGAAAAATATATACCACTTTGAGGACTCTTCTCAGATAGTATCAAAGTGCATGACGAAAATTCTGAAGTTAAAAACTTTATGCTTCAATGACAAAACTTTGAATCAATTAGTTTCACTTGGGACAACAATCCAGATGAAGAAAAAGACTGATACTTAATGCGTCTTGTTGAACGTGTAGATGGATTCCGAGAAAAGAACTCACAAAGTAAGATAAAATACATATTATTCTTACCTAACTGAATGGACGAAGAAATTGATAACTTAAGAATCCAAATACAATGAACAACACAGAAAGTAAAGAATCTCTTATGAGACAAGATATACGAAGTTAAATACTATAACCCTGCTCTAAATGTTCTTCAATTCAGCTTACCAGAAGTTCCAAGAAAATGGGAATATGTTCAAATCACAACGGTTAAATTAAACGAAACAGTATACCAACAAAATGCTCCATGGTCTAATCAACTTGTTTGATGAAGACAAGTAATATGAGATTGAGAACCACCAACAGCAAGAGTTGAACTAGAAAGAGTAAAGAAAAATAATGAAGTCGTTGATGATTGACTTGATCTTGAATGATACGTATGAACATACTACAACATAAGAATAACATGGTATGATGAAACAAAAGTACGTGTTACAAAACTAATGGAATGGGATACAGAAAACGACACATGAAAAGTATTAAACGAAAGAGATTTCGACAACTTCATGTGAATTGTATTACTTCCTAACCTCTTCTTCACAAAGAAAGAAAAGAAAGTTTATAAGATCACTGCTGTAGATTCACAAGGTAATGAAACTGAAGAAACAATACAATTAGAGATACAAGTACCTTGAATATCAATTGAAGATATCACACGTAATGATTGATACAAAGATGGTATAAAAGGTCCAGTATCAATCGTATCTGAACTAGAAACAGATATTGATAAATGAGATGTAAGTTTCGAAAGATTTAGAAATAATGGAACAACTCCAATCACAGCAACTGAATGATGATCAAGTAAACAAACTTATCCAGTAACAACAAATCAAACAAAAGTAACTGGACAGTATTATGATTACTGAAATAATATTGGATTATATTCAAAAGATAACAAGCAAATAGCAAATGTTAATTGAGAGAACTGAGAGATTGAATTAAAATGAGATTCTGCATGAAACGTAAAACCACGTGTAGATCTATCACAATGATACCCTACTGTAAAGCTTATGGAATGAGATAATCCATTATTCGAGATTATAATACAACCAGAAAAATTAATAAAAACAGAAGTATTTAAATGAGAGATTATAAAACTTGAATGAGGAAACTACTGAGCATTTGATTGAGGTAGCGCCATCATGAAAGATGGTAAACCAATATTGTATATTGGACCAACTGGTGTATTATACACAACAGAAAATCTTCAATGAGATTATATATTCAACAAATCAGACGAAACTGTAACTTATGAAATATATGAAGCATTTGGAGATAAGATAGCAAGCATCACATTTAAAGCAAAACCACTTGAATAATATATGATTTCCCATATAAACACCTTATTATTTATTGACAATTAAATAATGAAAAAAAGTATCCTACTAATCATCTGTATATTTTGACTGCTAATTATATGAAATATAAGTTTTGCATATGAAAGTAATTGTGAAGCAGTTAAATGATTAGATCTAAATGAAGGAATACCTAAAGAGAGAAAGGGTAAATTCAAAGGTACACTTTGAAATGAGATGCTAACAGAAGAAGGTTTTCTCAGAGCTTTAAGAAATCTAAAAAAATACTGCTGCTTCGATATCGAACAAAACAAGGATGATCCTAATTGTAAAAAACTAGACTTCGATGATATACAAAATGATTATCCAAAATCACCATATTTTCTTGATCACATTATAAACATTATGATAAGAAGATTATGACCAAAATCATACGAAGGCTTAGAACTAGATAAAAAAGCAGCAGAATGGGAAAAAATAGTTGATGAATATGCAACTAGTACAGACTGAAATCTACCATCAAAATTAGATAATCAATTTAAAGAATACTGGGTAAACGACAAATGTTGGGACACAAATAGTAGAGGGAAATTTAAAACACAAACACCAAAATATCTAATATCCTATTATGATTGAACCAGTTCTGTAGAATATACACAAAAAATAGACACAACAGAAGAATGAGGAGCAACAATAAACAATATCGATAAATATAAAAAATTTGATGAACGAGATCTAACAACAAAATACTTTAACTTATGTCAAACTGCAATAAGTATAGCAATGGCACAAGGATTGTTTGACTCTGACGATCAAGAGACTATAAAAATACAAAATGAATGCTTAAAAAGAGTTAATGATTTTGTTTCAAAAAAAGTTAAACTCTATTCAAAATATATTGTAGATCAATCAAATCTCCTATTGGAAAATAGTTATATAAACTACAATAATTACCTAAAAGCAAGGAATGATACAGTTCTTAACATGCTTGTAGAAATAAATAATAACTTCTTTTGATCAATAAAACAAATTCAACAAGTTACTCTAAAATGTAATTAATTTAAATCCAATAATCATCGCAAAATGAAAAAAGCTTCAATTCTTGCAGTTCTATTAATGCTATGATGTACAGTATTCCAAACATTTGCATCATCAAACTATTTACACATCATACCAAAATCTGAATGATGAGAAGATGCAGCTAGCATCGTTCAAGCTGTAGCAAAATGACAATGAACTGTAAACGAAAGATATAATGAAAAAGCAGCAGAAATAGCAAAAGCATTAGAAGGATGAAGAGCTGATGTATGAAAAGCTTTTGAAACATGAGTTATAAACCGAGATACAATAATGGCTTACATAGTATATCTCATGAGATTTATCAACCAATTAGGATTGCTTATATGAGGTATTATGATCCTATATGCAGGATACCAATACGCATGAACAATCTTTAAATTTTGAGATGCAACAAAAGGTAAGAACGCCATCAAAAATGCAACTATTTGAATACTTATAATAGTTTTCTCTTATGCAATATGGAAATGACTTGAATCAATGTTCTTATAAAATTTAAAAGAATAAAAATACCAAATGCATAACGAAAAAAAAGCTGTAAAAATAGCAGGGTTTTGAGCATTCATTCTTGCAATCATAAAATTCACATTCTGAATCATCAGCTGAAGTATGACACTCCTCGCTTCAGCTGCAGATTCTTTATTAGATTTAATGGTTTCTTTATTAAACCTTTTTGCATTAAAAGAATCCAGCAAACCAGCAGATAAAGAACATAATTACTGACATGGAAAAATTGAATGAATAGTAGCAGTTATTGAATGACTTATCATCATTGGATCTTGATGATTAATTATTTTCTCTTCAGTTAAAAAACTCATTTTTTGAGCACAATTAAACTCAATTGAAGACAGTATTATTGTTATGATAATTTCAATAATAGTTACAGGAATTATTGTATTCTTTCTAAAAAGAACAGCAGAAAAAACTCATAACTTAATAATAAAAGCAGATTTAATCCACTACACAATGGATTTCTTAACAAATACATGAATAATCATTGCTCTAATACTCGTTAAATATACATGATACGAAATAATAGATCCTATTATAGCAATTGGAATAGCCATATATATCATGGTTCCAAGTTTCAAAATAATGAAAGAATGAATCGATGTATTAATGGATAAAAGTATTAACAAAGATGATGTAATTTGAAAAATTATTTTGAAAAATAAGAACATTGAAAGTTTTCATAAATTAAAAACACACAAATCATGAGGAAAAGTATTTATCAGTTGCCACCTTGTATTTAAGGACAAAGATATATCATTAAAAGAAGCTAATAATATTAGTAATGAGATTGAAAAAGAACTTAAAAAACATTTTAAAAAATCAAGTATACTTATAAGACTAGATTCATACGATGAACTTGATAACTAATCACTAAATTGAATTGAAAAAACAGTAAACATCATTATGAATTCTTTGATAGTTTTATAAAAAAATAAATCCATGACTAAGAAAGAAAAATTAAAAAAAGAATCAAATAATTCATATTTTTCATACTATCATGAAAATTTAAAATTCTATTTTACAGGATTCTGTATAGCTTTAGGACTATTTATAATACTATTCGTATTATGAGTTATAAGTTTTAACAGCACTCCTCAACTACTAAATAATCCAAAAACATTATACTATCTAAAAGATAATGCTTTCTGAGAAATTTCAACATGAGAGATAGAAATTAACCAAACAAATAAAATTAAGAATACAATTATAGCTGCATATCCAATTTTGTATCACATTGGTGAAAACCAAATTCCAAGTTTGAGTAAAAGCTATTACATAATAAGAGAATGAGAATCAAAAAATGTTTCTATAAATCCTCTAATAAAATACCTAAGACTTCCAGAAATAAAAACAAAAGCTTTCGATTCATGAAAAGTTGAGAACATACTTTTTAAAACTGCAACTTGAAAATACTACATTAGTATCGATCTTAATCATAATAAGATTGAAATTTTCAATGCAAATGAAGAATACGTAGAACAAGAAAAAGAATTTACTGATAAGGAAATTATAAAGTACATAAAAACAGAATTAACTAATTTAGGACTCACATTAAAGCATTATTGAGATCCTATCCTTACTGAAAATTCAGCTTCAGAAGTAACAGTATTCTATCCTAGAATAGTTGAAGATAAAGAAATTTGGAGTTCAGATAAAAAACAAGAATGACTCAATGTAACATTTGATAGAAATCAATGAATAATAACAGATGTATATAACTATGATGTTCAATCATATGAATTATCTAAGTATCAATTACAAAAAACAAAAAAACAAATACTAGAAACACTAAGTAAAGAGTGAAATATCGATACTACAAAAAAATGACAAGAATGATCAATTCCTATGAAAAAATGAAAATTAATATACTTAGAAAAAGAATGATATCTTGTGCCTGCAATACTATTTAAGCCAGAAATTAATATCGAAAAAAATATCATTACTCCCCTTTACTAAATCTTAACTTGAAAAAAATAAGAGAATAACTACACTCTCTACAATACAATTTTATCATTATTTCAAACATATGAATAAGAAATTAACAGAAGGTAAAAATTGTGATTACATCATCACAGTTAACTT
>JAEEGL015624020.1_pt1 | contig 14996 bp, 12 predicted proteins | sample 9134231 | NCBI WGS metagenome assembly JAEEGL01 (sample SAMN16246548, study PRJNA631951) | gut metagenome | biome: gut microbiome; feature: rumen; material: fiber-attached | host: Bos | place: Iran: Karaj | collected 2018-10
CAGATTAGCAGCACCAAGGGTGGTAATACCTTTGCGCTTATAGCTGCCATCAGGTTTCACGCCTTGCTTCTGTGATTCAACAAAGGCATTGAAGTGTTCTCCCATCTGAACCTCGTTAAACACAGAGGGCTGGTTGCTCCCATTTGGAGTAGTTGTATTGTTGATGATAATCTTCTGCATAGCACTTATACCTTTGTTCTGAGAATTAACTGATTGAAGTTTTCAAGCATTTCGCCAGTAGAGTCATTGCCTTTCTTCATAGCAATAAACTTTGCAATTGCCATTGTTTTCAGAAGAGCTATTATAGCAGGCGTAGGTTTGCCAAAATGAGTGAAGTACGGATGGCTTGTATTGATGTTACAAATAATCTCACCATCTTTTGTCTTGTCGATAGCTATCCACACAAGATCTTTGCCGCTCTCAACGAATTGTACATTCAATGTATATTGGATGCCATTAACCACATACGTGTCTGTATATTCATCAATAACAGTCGGCTCAAAAGGCAAAACGGGTTGATGTGTTGGTTGAACTATAGGCGAAGGTTGAGTAACAATCTCAATCTTTTGGTTCTTGTCTTTTGACGTATTATGGCCTCTTACTATTTTCTTTACTTGTTTGGCTCTCTCGTCTTCTCTATAGTTCTCTGCCTGAGTAAACAAATCAAAATCCTTGGTATGGATCTCGCTCTTTAAAGCCTCCATCAACATTTCAAGATTTTCACGATCCTGAATGTCATTTTTGTTGAAGGCCACATCGAAACCCTCCAGTTCCAACTCACCAAACATTCGCTTGTAGCGTGGACTACCTACGTTTCCGAATAAAACTTTTGGCAAATACCGACCGTCTGTTTCTGCACCAACAACGACTCTACCTCTGCGAAGGAGAGCCAAACCATTCTTACTATTCTGCATGCTTTTAAGCAACGCGATGAATCCCTTTGCACGATATGGACCAAACTTAAAATCAATATCTTTACGCCAATACATTTTCTCACCTTCTGGTTGTCCTGCCTTCTTGTGGAAAGCAGCTGTCAGAATTATTGAGTCTTGAAACGTAAGTTTGGCATCGTTGACGATGAGATCTATTTCATCAACCCTAAGATATTTGCGATAGATGCTTGCCAGTTCGTCTTTTATCTTTTGCAGGCTTTTGAGAGAGGGGACATTCTTTGTCGCTGATGTAATTGTAACAAGGGTGAAATGGCTGTTGACTTCTGCTTCTTTTTGTGTTACAGGGAGGGATTTCAGTTCGTTAGCCATCACGCTATTCAAATCGAAGAGAATCTTTCTCAACACACCTTCACCAATAGCTGTACTTTCAACGCTCCATTCTTCACCCAACCACAAAGCAGCGGTTTTCATGCCCATGCCAAATTCATTCAGTCCTGTATTGTCATCTGGAGTATGAGCCAATTTGAAAGCTTTCGCAAAATTATCCTTGCCTATGCCGCCTGCATTATCTCTAATACAGATTTTTGAAGCGCGATTATCATCATCCCACTCGAAAGTAATCTCTACTTTCAGTTTGTAGCCAGGGTCTTGCGCTAGAAGTTGATCCTTGTTGTCAATATATGATTGGATGGCATTGTCAACAAACTCAGCAAGCACATGTGATGGTGTATTGGTGATGTCAGAAATACGGCCATACATGTTTGCCCCTATTGTAATATCAACAGTAGCTATGCTTGTTTCTTGACTTGTAGCTAAAATATCTTCTTCTTTCATTCTCTAATTAAATTTTTTGCTATGTGTTTTACAATGGTAACATTAACGGCATTTCCTAATGCCTCAAAAGAACGAGTAAGCGAGAGCGAAAAATTCTTGTCTCCAAACTTAATTGTTTTCATCCCTTGAAGTAGCGAAGCTTCTTTTCGAGTCATATAACGACCGTACTCATCCTCTCCTGGCTTTAAGGTTTTCTTTGGTAATTTTATCCATGGGAATATCGGAATTTGAGTCCCAACAAGATTGAGCGCTGGAGAAAATGTTGGTAACTTTACACGAATACCAGAAGCTCTGAACTGAATAATTTTATCATTCAAAGTTGGAGTAGCATCATCGCCGCAATTCCATTCTAGTTTAAGATGACTGTTTTCTAAATGCTGAATCTTTGCAATCCAAGGATCTAGCCATTCTTTATTTTTCGTGTAGAAATTTCGATTTTGATCTATGTATCTGATTTTCCAATCAGGGAACACAGTCGTCTTATCGGTTCGAGAATAAACCGGTAAGCAGGCTAAGCATTGCTCCTTGCTAACACCCTCAATGGGCCTACCTAAATGACCATGTTTCCCTTTCAACTCATTTAATGATTGAAAAGCAGGCGCTTTTTTAAAATCGTAATTGGCTCCAAATTCCATCGCCCATATGGGGAACCTAGGTATTTTCTGTCCATGCGCTATTGTTAAATCAATAAATTCCTGCCATAACTTTAATTGGCGACGTGTTTCAGGTTTAATTTTAATATAGTCGGGGTCTTTTTCATCAATTATCTGCTTTATGTTGCTTGTCCAAGATTTAGGCGGCTCTGGAAATTTAAATCCCTGCAACTTTCCGCGTTTTTTATCTTCACATACAATATAAATTCTTTTACGATGCTGAGGTATCCCCCATTGATGTGGCGACAATATAGCAGGTTCAGCTACTTCGTATTCTAGATCCTCATCTAACATCCTATGTATCGTGTCCCAGGTGTTTCCGCCATCATGTCCTTTTAAGTTAGAAACATTTTCAAGCAAAACATATCGCGGACGATGATACTCAATTATTTTGCATATATATGTAAACAAATTACCTCTATCTTTCTCATCATTAAACCCTTGACGTTTTCCTGCCTGACTAAATGGCTGACAAGGGAACCCTGCACAAAGTATATCATGTGCAGGAATGTCGGATGGGCTAATTTTTGTTATATCTCCTTCTATTCTGGTGCCGGGGAAATTAATTCTGTATAGTTTCCTCAAATCTTCGCGTAATTCTGAGGCAAACACACATTCGTGTCCCAATTCACTTAAGGCAAAGTGGAAACCTCCTAATCCGGCAAACAGATCTATGAATTTTAATGGCATATTATTTTGTGCTAATCAATTCTTTATATGTTGTTATATATGGCGCATAGCGCTCCTTAAATTTTATCTTTGTTATGTCTATTCCAACTTCTTTTAGCTTATACTTGGATGAAACATCAAAACCAACGCCAATATAGGTCTCTCCTGATGGCTCGAAGCCAAGACGCTGAATGTACTCTCTACCATAATACCGCGGCTCAGTATTTGTCATTTCGTATAGTTGTAACCTATCATTAGAATGAAGCAGAAGAAGTCTGGGCAGAGGTATCAGGTCTTCTATACCCATCGTTCCTTTTCGTCCATCAGCTCTGACATAATAGAATCCTTGGTGTGTGATAATCTTCCAATGGGAATAGCCCTTGTAGAAGCCCACCAGCACACGGTCTTCTAGCTTGATGTCGCCACGCTGCTGTTTGCGTTCTGAAGTGGCTTCCTCGATAGCATCCTTTATGGAATTCGCCAAAATCTCTGCCATCCTTACAGGCACAGCATTGCCAATCATCTTGTAGGCATCAATGATGTTGGGACAATCTATCTCAAAGTTGTCAGGGAACGTCTGAATTCTGGCACATTCGCGTACAGTCAAGCGTCTGTATTCACGATACTTACCCTTGATAAACAACCAATCCTCGTGGGCATTGTATATCATGCTTGGTGAGGATGGATGTAGTGGTATGTTGTAACCTGTTGCGTGGATAGTGAAGGAAGGCTTATCCCAAATACGGCGGCGATTGCCTCGATAATAATGTGGCCCATACTTGCCGCTATAATAAGAGTTGGAATCAATCATTAATTCATTCTCTTCGCATGGAATGGGCGTTGTCGTAATGTCACCAATGGCATCCTTTAATGTTAATGGCTTGTTTGCAGAGGGCTGAGGGAAATGGTAGTCAATCCCTAAGTCGTGACGGAAGCCAATCAGGAACACACGTTCACGATTCTGAGGAACCTCATAGTCAACAGCATCAAGCAAACGATATTTCACATCGTATCCAATCTCGTCCAACTGGGCAAGGAAACTTTCAAAAACATCCTTAAACTTTTCATCAAGCAACCCCTTTACGTTCTCTATCAAGAAGAACTTAGGCATCTTTGCCTTAATCATGCCAATGTAGGTGAGAAACAACTGGCCACGCTTATCATCAAGTCCCTGTTGTTTTCCTGCCACACTCCATGACTGACAAGGAGGTCCGCCGATGAACCCATCACAATCTGGTACATCTTTAGGATCTACGTTATTTATGTCTTCTTTGCAAAGAATTGTATTTGGGTGATTCTTTTCAAATGTAGCATGAACGCTTGGTTCAAATTCGTTTGCCCATATCACATGGTATCCTGCCTTTTCAAATCCTAAGTCAAGACCTCCACAACCAGCAAAGAATGATACAACGTTCATAACATTTTTACTTTTATAACCCTACAAACACGTGATCTCTATGATAGGCAAGAAAATCCTTGTTTGGTTTGTGCTCTATGGGCAGCGTTATCTTTCTGCCAGGGAGATTGCCAAAGTGCTTATCGTAATAATCCTGGGTTTCATACTCGCGTAAAGCCGAAGAGACCTGTACAGAATAGTCATCTGGTGAGATGGTTATAAATCCTTTGTCAAAAGCCAAGTCGTAGAGGCCAGAAAGGCAAATGCCATTCTCAGGATTAAGTTTCTGTAGTGGGGTGCTTTCTCGCCATGGGATAATATGTCCAGCTACGAGCAATTCAGGTATATTAATGCCAGTAATGGCACAACGGCCTTCATAGTTGGAGAGTATCATAGAGCGGAAAACTGTCTGATTAACGCGTTGACGTATGACCGCTAATCGTTCTTTCCCCTCCAAATCGCTAGAAGATATATGAAGCGTTTCTTCCATTGACTGATGCAGCAAGTTGGCTTTGATGCGTTGCGCTTCAAAGAAAAGGCGTTCACGGTCATTTGCAAATTCATCCCAGATAGGCTGGCATACTTTCCTACCAGCACTCATACCCTTGCGCCCCGAATTGATTATATAGGGGTCACATGCTGCGTAGTTAGTAAGGCGAATAGCTGCAGAATTATCTGAGCGGCCAATGAGCCGCGCCAATTCCTTTACCTCAGGAGTGGTGTGGTTTAGCCGTCCAAATGTGAGTTGGAAATATACGCTTAGCGCCAGTATTAGTTCCTCTCTCGACCAAAGTTTATTCTCTTGCATACGTCGTTAATATTGCTTCGCAATACGCACATATTTAGGCGAACACTTGCTACACGCCTACAAAATTACGATTATGTGAGCATATTACAAAATTAAACGGCATTTATTTATAAAAAGAATGGTAAAGAGGGCCCCGAAGGGCCGCTCTTATGCCATCGCCTTGGTTCCCGTTAACGTTCCCGTTACTTGCCAAGGGCAAGTTCCCACCCTTTCAGCATACTCAGGTAGTCCAGTTGTGTGGTGCCGCACTCCACTATCGCCATGGCCATGGCTATCATCATCCACTGGGCGGGATGCTCCTGGGGTGAACCAAGCTCCCTGTCAGGCCCGATGCCTATGCGGTCCGTCACACGGCGGATATATGCCTCCGTGTTGTTCTCCTTAGGTGGTGCCCAGCGCGTGATAAGGGCTCGGATAGTCCTAAGTTTGTACTTCCCATAATAGGTCTTGCACAGTATCACGAAGGCGGCTCGCCAACCGTATGACATAGATGAAAACACACAGAAGGCGGCCTCTCCCCCGACCGGCCTCACCCCTAACCCCTCCGGCCTCACCCCTAACCCGAACTCCGTCGTGAATGGGGATTCACTCCCCTTTGTGGGGCCGTAGCCACATTCAGTGGCTACTCTAAAGGCCCCAGTCGCTCCCGTGGGAGAGGGGGAAATTTGTCCTTGCCACTTGTCTTTACTTAATCTAATATTCAATGGATTATTATTCCTAATACCACGAGGTAATTTAACTTCACTACTCATAATTTTAAACTCTTAAACTTTTAAACTCTTAAACTGACTCTAAACTCTAAACTTTAAACTCTAAACTTTATAAAGTTCCTCTTGGTGTACTCATAATTATTAATTGTTAAATGTTAATATCAAACCGTAAACAGTAAACTAAAACAAACAGTAAACGGTAAACTAAAATAAACCGCTAACCGTAATTACCCCTTACGATTTGCTTTTCGAAAACTGAGTTTCTGAGTTCTGAGTCACATAATTTCGATATACCCAATTCCTTATCATCTTAGCGGTATGCTGCGTGTCAAGACCCTGCATCCTTCTTACCCGCTTTGCATCCTCTAGCGTGAAGGTGTCAGGCAGCAACTCCAGTAAGTTTCTTGGGCCTCGTGTGCCTGTGCGCTCCGCAGCATTATTGACCTGCTCTATGGCGTCGCCAAAGAACTGCATCTTGCACCACAGATCGTAGTTCAGAGACCAGCGGATGAAATCCTCGCACGTCTTGTCCCACTTGTAATCGTTGGCCACATAGAGCAAGCAGGCTTTCAGGTAGGCTATCACGTTGGCACGGAACGTAAAGTTCTCATACGTGCGGCTTTGGCTCAGACGGCTGAACTCAGCACACTCCTCGTGCAATTTCTTGGCAAGCTTGAAGGCCTGCGGGCAGTCTATCTCGCCACGGGCGGCACAGAGACGTTCTATGTAAGGGCGTAGCTCCTCGTCGAAACTGCTGTCGTATTCGCCATAGACGGGAATCTCCGAGCCAATCTCCCTTTCGGGGATAGTGGAAAAGTTGATACGGCTCAGCGGACCGTCCGTCAGTACCCTGCTGAAATATTTCTGCCCCTTCTGAATGGTGGTCGTGGCGTTCCAGTTGAAACGGATGCAGACCCTCTCCGTTACGCTCTGCGTGCCGATACGCGTCTGACCGTAGCGGTTGCCAGGGTCGAAGGCCAGACACATGATACGGAACTGCTGACCGCCCGAGCCGTTGCCTTTCAGCGCATCGAACTGGTCTATCTCGTTCAGCTTCACATACAGGAAATGTTCGTCCGCCTCTGCCATACGCATCACGAATGCTGGGTTTGTCATATCCGCGTCAATCTCCTGAATGACAAGCCCCTCGGGTCTCTTCCTCTTGTCCTTGTTGGCACCCTTGGCATTTATCTCGTCCTTCCATTCCTTCTCGCGCTTCATGTTCTCCGCATCGTTGCGGCGAATATCCGCCATAATGTGGTCAATAGGCTCCGAGATACAATCCTTACCGGCACCTGTGCCCGCCATCAGGCAATTCATCAGCGTGGCCTCGTGCAACTTATTATCGATGTATCTGAATCGCGTCCGCCACAGGTGTGTCGCCAGCGCAGGAAACACGGCATGCGCCACGGCAGGCTTGTAGATGTCGGGGGTGCGGGAAACGAGGAGGTTAATCAGCTTGGGTAATTTCTTAGGCATAGGAGGTGGCGACTGAGGCTCAGAGGCCTCAGATTGAACATTGAACATTGAACATTGAGCATTGTTTCCGCTCTCGCCCAAGACCGCTTGCAACTGCTTGCTGATACCTTTAGGCGGCTCTTTGCAAGCACTGTCTATGATGCTACGGAACTCCTGTTCATCAAGTCCTAAGCGAGGCATAATCTGCATAAGCACCTCTTTCTTGTTGTCGCAGATAGCGCGCAGGTTAACAGCCAGCTGATAAAGCTTGACATTACGCTCGCCCTCTTGCGGCTCACCACCATTTTGCTCCCACCATTTTGCGATGATTTCGCTGTATTTTATACCGCGAAATGTTAGTTGAGAGTTTAGAGTTGAGAGTTTAGAGTCAGTGGTGAGTTGAGAGTTGTCTGTTGGTAACTTAGATTGGCTTTCCCCTTCGGGCCGCCGAGCTAAACCTTCTTCACTCTTGACCTTCGGTCGAGCCTGCTCACGCTCGGAATAGCTCAAACCAGTTTGGCTCTCCTCTCGCTCAATCGCAGCCTTCACTCTTAACTCTTCACTCTCAAAGAGCTGAGGAGAGAGGAACAGCAGCTGTGCTGACGTTGTAGTAAAGAACACACGGGTGATGTCCTTCGCTCCTGCATCGTATTCCACGCCTAAGAGGTCGCTCGCCCATTTCAGATTGCCCTCTTGGTCTAAATCAGCACGGCGCTTGAAAACCAGATGGTAGCCTGCCCCGCGGGCACTCTCTTCCAGCATCAGCAAGCCCAACTCGTCTTTCTTCTGTAGGATGCGGTCGCGAACGGCCTGCATCTCTTCGGCTGGGATGTGATCTACATCCATACCCACCGTTGTGCTCATGCGGGTGGAGCCCCTTAAGCTTCCATCCTCATTAGGCAGACACGAGTAGTTCATCTGCACCAGCTTGTTTTTCAGCGCTTCCTCGCCATTGCGAATGCGCTTTACTCTATCTTTCTGCTCTCCGCCATTGCGGATAGCCAGATACTCTTCTCTCGAGAGGATGGGGTTCATCATCTTCTTCCCATCCTTGAAATAAATCATGTGACAACTCATACGCCCTCCTCCATCAGTTCAGAATTAGTTCCTTCAGTACCTTCTGTGCTATGGCACTTGCCTGACGCACCAACTGATGAGGTATCTCATCTACCAGCTGTTCAGGCATTGTAAACGCGAAATAGTATTTACCGTCACGTCCCAGACTGAGGGAGCAGTTATCATCGCGGAAGATGGGTGTGTTCTTCTTGCGTTTTGGCAGTTCGGTGATGTAGATATGTCCGTCGCGCATAATCTGTACCTTGCATTTGCCTGTGAAGTTGTCCACTTCCACGTCATCGCAGCTGACAACGTCAGCCACACGCAGTCCGTTCTTCAACTCACCGAGGGAAACCAAACCCTCATAATTAATGTCTCTATTAGAGTTCTTCTTAAATATATTCTTAGCCATAATCTTTGCGAATTTTAGGGAGTGAAGGTCGTTGAAAGAATTTGGCCATTTTCACACTAGTGACTTCCTTCACTTTCCTTCGCTCGGATTATTATTTTTACTTTAATTTCTCAATGTCTTAATGTTCATAGAAACTGCCGTGCTTCACAGCAGGGCAGGGTTCGGCACTTCGCTAAGTGCCTCAAAAAGATATGTCAGTTTACAGAATTGATTTATAGAAAACTGTACCGCATTATATGATTACTTTCTTTTTCTATCATCATGTCAAAGAGCACCGTCAAACCCACTTTCGTTTCGTTGACGATGCAAAGGTACGGCAAGGGCAAAAAAAATACCTGCTACGTAGCAGGTACGCGTAGCAGGTACGAATTTGTGTATGTCGCTGAAAATCAGCTTAGAATATTTTTCAATTTATCTTGGAATAGGAGTGATTTCTTCTGGTCGAGTGCTTTATTCAGGTGGCTGCGCAGGGTTTCGGGCTTCTCGTTCCAAAGGCCGCCAAAGACCTGCCACACATCATTGATTCCTAGGCGCTGGCAGACCTCCTTGGCCAACAGACCGCGTTCGGAACCGCTCAGTCCTCGTGGTTGCCAATCCTCTGTTAGCAGACTGGCGTCCACCAAGTCCTCCATCAATTCCTCCGCCTCGGGACACCTTAGCTTATCGGGGACGTTATCCTTGCTCAGAAGCATGTCCGCAGCCTCCCCCTCGGGCTTGCGGTCGTAGTAGTTGTTGGTGACGTTCTTCACGCCCCCAGCCTCTATGACATCCCCTATAACTTTACCTATTTTGATCATCTCTGGTATTCTTTACGTTTTTTACACCGCCTTCGGCAATGACATCGCCTGCCGTCTCTATCACTATCTTCGGCTCCGCCTGCTCGTCGTCCAGACTGTCTATGGAGGCAGCCAGTTCCTCAGGCAGCGTGATGCCGTTGGCATTGGCTATTTCCAGTATGGCACTCTTGGCAAATGCGCGCTTGTCTGCCGTCTTGCGTTTGGACTTGTTTACATAGGTACGCAGCGCCCTGAGCAAGTTCTCCTCGGAAGACTTCTTGGCCATGTCGGCAGAAAGCTTGCTCATCTCAGCCATCTTCATCTCCAGTTCTGCACGCAGGCGTTTCTCCTCTTGCAGTTGCTCCCTCAGCCGCTCGTTCTCCTCCCTAAGCGTGTCCGCCTCAGCGAGAAGCTTACTGGTAACGTCCAGTGCATTCAGGCGATATTCCAGCTGGTCTGCCCTCTCTCTCATCTCTTCACGTTCCTGCTCCAACCCATGCTTGGCATCGTGGAGCTATTCCTTCAAATCTTTCATGTAATTCATACCTCTATAAATCTGTGTTTTCTCTAAATCAGGTGCAAAGGTAAGGCTCACCTGTACCATATCGCGGTACAGGATAGAAAAAAGTGAAAAAAAAGATGTGCCCAAATGATTGGGCACATCTGAAAATTCCTTTTTGAGTTCAGTTATTTCATTCTCTTGGCGGGTGGTCGCAATTTGCTACAACCTCTTTGGACCAATCACAATTTGTGACCAGTTCCATTTCTTCCATCTTTAGCCTATGTTTAACACCTTCTAAAGTTCAGAGATTTGTGTGACAAGTCGCACATATTCAGAATCATCGGTTGCAAAACAATTTACTGTAGTCAAATCTTTTGCTATATATCTATAACGTTTCTTTTCCTGATTCTATTGCTTGGGGGCAATGGCTTAGGAGGTCTTGCTTGAGGAAGATCCCTTTGGTGAGTTTGGTTATTATTCTGTTCGCACATATCATTTACCGTTTTGTTTAGGACTTGGTGGTGGCGGCACCGGGCCTACTCTAGGAGTGTCACTACCAATATTGGGGTCTTTCAAATTATTATTCAGTTTCATCATATTTGTTAAAATATACCCTATTCACGTAATCTGTTGCTTCTTTATTCAAATACTCGTGTTCTTTTTTCCTTATCTTACGAAGTAATTTATTCATCAACGATTGTTTATCACATTCCTTCTCTTTCAGTTTAAAGAACTCCTCTGCTGCGATATTGTCATTTATCTCATAATCTTTATCAAAAAGATTATTCTGGAATTTATAAAAAAGATGTTCCAACTGAGTCATATACTCTACATAAAAGTCAGTTATTCCATCAAGAGAACTCAGTTCCTCTTCTTTCTGCAAAAGAGAAGGGAATATAGCTTTCGCAAGAGATACGACACCAATAAGTAGAGTTGAAATAAGAGGTGCTATCTGAAATTTCAAATATCCAAAAGCACCTATGGAAGCAGTAAAGGCAATAAAGGTGGCATACCACCTGTTATAACGGCGATGCCTTGCTGTGTATCTCAGGATGCATAGGATACACATTTTTGACCAATATAATTCTTCCCAAACTCGATTTCTTATTGTCATCTCAAAAAAACTCAAAATATCTATTGTTTCATTTTTTTTTCATCTCAAATTGAGCCATAAATTATGATAACAATTTTTTTACTGTAGTATCTGTGAAGGTATGCCAAATTTTAAGCTCTATAGGCTTGTAATCATCAAATAGCTGCCCAACCTTCTCTATTTCAAAGACTAATCGTAAGTCGTTTTCGTCAGCATTAGGATGTACCTCATGTTTGGAACCTACACGCGCGATTGTAATTAAATACAAGTCCCGAATACCCTTCTGCTTTACATAAGGCATAAAATAATAAAGTTTATTAAGGGCAACCGTTGACGGGAATTTCTTACCTGTGTAATATATGCGGGCAGAACCGTCAAGGAATAAATCTACGTTATCATTCTTAACGAGGCTGACCAATACATTTTTGCCTTCTTCGAGTTTCAATTCTGGATTTACAGTTGAACTTGAATTTTTGACAATCTTCTCAGGAAACTCTTTCTGCAATTCCTCATAATTAACGGGATTGTCTATGCCGAGGTAGGCCATTATACAGTCACCCACATATTTTGCAAGATTAACAGGTACAGCATTACCAATCATCTGCTCCATATCAGTCTTATTACCCAAGAACTTGAAATCTTTTGGGAATGTCTGAATCATACTTCTTTCCAATGTAGTGAGAGATCGTATTCCTTCCAATGACTTCACTGGATCGGTATTGTGTAATTGATATCCAGCTGGCATTGGACGGTTCACGCCACGAATAGTAGGACTTGGCTCATTTATGCTGAAAATCCCTCTGCGTGCGTAACTGCGTGGATGACGATAGTAATACTGAATGTCCAACTGGCTGCCAAAATAATCAGCAACGGTCATTTCCTTGTCAGCTTGTCGTTCCTCCAGAATCTTCGACATAAAACCATCTTCTTCGCCTAAATGCCCAATCATAATAAAACGTTTACGTCTTTGGGGAGCTCCGCATCTGCTAGCATTTAGTATTGTACATGTTAATCCGTATCCACATGCCTTGAAGATTGATTTTGCCTCTACAAGTTTTTCTGTCTTGATGATACGGTCAACGTTTTCCATCACAAACCATTCTGGCTTGATAGCTGCAACAATCTGAGCATATTTGACCGTAAGGTCGCCACGTCCGTTGTTTTCATCACGTTTTCCTGCGGAAGAGAAATCCTGGCAAGGTGGGCCACCAATAATCATATCAGGCTTATACTTATTCAGGATTTCTACTGTCTCTTCAACATCTGACAAATCCTGCTTTATAACAGGGTGCTTGAAATTTGTATGATATACAATTATAGCATCATCCCAATTGTCTAACGCAGCAAGGATATTGAATCCTGCTTTCTGAAAGCCAAGACTAAGGCCGCCACAACCACAAAACAAATCTACGACTCTCATGATTACTCGAAAAGTTCAGGGTGACTAACTAAGAATGCATCAAAACGTCTTTCGGGTTTGAGCAATTTTTGACCTCCGCCAAGAATGATGCTTTTGATTTCAAATTTAGAAATACGAGGTTTTGTCAATTCCTTGCATCTCATCATCGGACTTGTAAGATTTCCACTAATTGAAAAGGCCTTATCTGTCTTATATTTGTATGCTAATGCATTAACAATGTCGGTGTAATTAAACTTGCCAAACTGTGTAAAATCCCAAAGCATTTTGTAAAGCCAGATGATGGTTCGCTGATTGCGAGAGATATCATCTTTGGGATTAGTGTCTCGTAAACACATTTGAATAACAGAAAGATTTGACCAGACAAAAACATCCAGGCAGTTGTCATCAAAATCTTTAAGTTTCTTATCCGTCTTCCATATTGGTTGGATTATCAGAGGTACTTGTTTTTTATGTAAATCCGCAGAAACTTGAAGGACCGCCTCTTTGATTTTTTCATAATGGGGTAGTACCATCCTGATTTCTCCCCAGTCCTTTATCTCTTCACCTATAGTATTAAGCAGATTGTGTAATTTCGTCTTGCCGCGTTCATTGTCATAACAGGAACAGATACTACAAGCCAGGAAAAGTATGGTTGGAGAACGTACGACGATTTCACTTCCGTAGTTTTTTTCCTCCAAATCTTTTGTTGTATTGTCGGGTAAAGTCGTCAACTTAACTTCAAGACCGCTAACGGATAATTTAGTTGACCGGTTTATCATAACTAGGTCAATTTTTTCTTTCTTGGAAGCTGTGTAGTATTGCTCATAAGGATAGTATCCTGCTTCAAAGTCATAATAAGCATCATCACTAAGTGGATCTACGCCTAAAAGTTTGATGGTATCGATGTGCTTATGGACAACTTCATTGTTCTCATCAGTACAGATATAGACAGGCTTAATGCCTCGACTGCCCATATATGCTACTAGTGAAGCTGGGAAAGAGCTGTTAAACTGATTCTTGCCCCAACTATCTTCTTTGGTGTAATCTCTGCTTGAATGTTTTTGGCCGAACAATCCGGGCTTGATATCTTGATTTGCCATACCTCTATCTTGATTTATTTTCATTATTATTTTCCTTTTCCAATCGTAGTTCCACCAGTGTCTTGCCATGATAGCTGAAATATTTGGGGCCTTGATAGGCTTCGCTCTTGTTACGCATGTTGTTGGGCAAAAATGCTTTACAGAAGGCTGTTAAAGTGAAGAGGCTCCCATTATAAGAAACCCTTTTGTTGTCTTCTACCATTACTTCAACTCCTGTAGGAATAAAGCTTATTTTGTCTCCTCTTGACAAGCCAGCCATGCTGAATTCAAAAGGAGGCCGTTGTTTCCCATCATTGTGTGAGGCTTCGGACTTAGGTTGCTTAAGTTTACGGGAAATTGTTGATTTTTTTGTCCTTTTTACAAGGTTTGCATCAAACTCTAAGTCTCTGAATTTAAGGCCTGCTTTTACATATTCGATGTATTTACTTATTGCACAGGAATGAGTGTGGTGGATGTTGCGGATTATCTCAACTTTCTTGACTTCCTTTTTCAGTAATTCTAACTTCTCAAGATCCGTAATTTCCGATATATCTGTTTTAATACCCATACTATTCATCACCTCCCTCGTTAAATCACTTTTTAAATTATTGAGATAGGCGGGCAAAGTTGGGAGATTAAATAATCGGGGGTGACTATCTTGTGAATTGGTTAAAACTGACTCCGAAATTTCAGAAACTTGGAGAATTGCATTATATTCTTCAACTTCCGAACTGTCACAAATGGTAAATTTCAAGTGCGATTGCAAACTGCCAGCCATTGATGCAGGTAACATGAAGTGCTCCATAATGCCATCGTAAAGGTGCTTTCTGCCTCGTTGAGTTTCCCAAAGACGAAGGAAGGAGTTCAGATAAAGGTGATCAGAACAGAATTGTTCCAAATTTCTTCTATCATAGTTTCTAAAATTTAATAGTTCTATGAGGTTTGCTCCTTCTTCATTGTCAATAGTCCATTCAATAGTGGTTACAGATGCGGCAGAACGTTTACCTTCCTTTTCCTCCAGGTAAAAAACCTCCAACTTCTCACCAAAATATAGGCCAAAACGACAATCTGTTAACTTCATATAAGCCTCAATCTGCTCAATATCTATCTTACGCTGTCTATGGTCAGGTTTCTTCAATTCCAAGATAATCTCCTTGGCGTTTTTGTCGTTGTTCAAGTAGAAAACGAAATCAGGAATCCATTTGCGGCTATACAGGGCATATTGTTCTTCAAGATTACGGTCATAGCGCGACCATCC
>JAEEGL010977449.1_pt1 | contig 14995 bp, 15 predicted proteins | sample 9134231 | NCBI WGS metagenome assembly JAEEGL01 (sample SAMN16246548, study PRJNA631951) | gut metagenome | biome: gut microbiome; feature: rumen; material: fiber-attached | host: Bos | place: Iran: Karaj | collected 2018-10
GTATAATGCCCTTGTGGAACGCATCAAGCAGCGTGACCAGCAGGTCAGTCAGATCTATTCCAGTCAAGCCCAGGCCTACCGCACCATTAACCGTGCCGAAGGCATTACGTCGCGCATCGGCGGCGGCAAGAGTGGCGGTGGCGGCGGCGGTGCGAAGGTCAGTCCTCAGCAGTTGTTGATGTTGCAGGGCATGAGTGCGCTCAATCCCACGGACGGCATGACCGGTTTTGCGGCGATGGGTGGTCCGAGCGGTAGCAGTGCCAGTATGGCGGCGTGGTTCAGTCAGAACATGTTCGGCAAGGGGTTGCAAGACCAAGCGCGCGAGTTCGGTTGGATGATGCAGGACAAGGAAGGTCCGAGCCGTGGTGAAAAGTTGTTGCAGGGATTCGACAGTATGGTGTCGGCGATGAACCAGTTGTATGGCGGCTTGGAAGATATGGGCATCAAGTTACCCAAGAGCATGCAGCAGTTGTTGGGCGGTATCAACGGTTTGATTACCGTGATTCAGGCTATACAGGCGGCGAAGGAAGCCTTCGACTTTCTGAAGGTGTTGTTCTTCAGTGGCGGCGGTGTCGCCCGTGCCGCGACGGGTCTGGCTGTTCCCGGGAATATGATGAGCGGTGACCGTGTGCCTGCGCTGCTGAACAGCGGTGAGGTCGTATTGAACCGCGCTGAAGTGGGCAATCTCGTGAGCCAGTTCAACGGCATGGGCGGTTCTCCTACGGTGAATGGCCGTTCCATTGTCACTGGCGAAGAGATAGTAATGATTGTGAACAATTACGGGAAGCGTGCCGGATACGGCAATCTCATTAATCTGAATCGACAATAATGGCGTGGGTAAAGCATTGGATTGTTCCGTTCGGAGACTTGAGCGGAGAGGTACAATATCAGGTAGGCATCTATGAGTGGGGCTACGTCGGCAGCGTGGTCACCCTGACTGGTGCCGCGTCTCCTTTCGTCACGATGGAGTCGGATGACGACCACGTGTTCCGTGCGGTGCGCGGTCAGACCGGTTACCTGAGTGTCCTCGCCGATGACGGCACATTGTTGGAGTCCTTGATGCCAAAGACCAACACAGAGAAGTTGGTCAAGTTCGAGAGCGGCATCTACGACGGCGGGAGTTGGGTGACCGGTGACGTGCTGTGGCAAGGGTTCCTCTGCGCCCAGGTATTCACGCAGCCGTGGGAGGGCAGTGCCCACGTGTTGCAGTTTCCCGTGAATTCCTTGTTGCAGAGCCTGGACAGTGTGCTGCTCGAGGAGTCGTTGCTCACCAGCAGCAGCCGGTTGAGCGCGTTGCTGTACAACGGTTACAACAAGTTGCTGAAGGGCGACACGCCCTATGCCAAGGTCAGCACCTACGACGATGTGCTGCTCGACCACTCATGGCTCTACACCTACATCGAGTGGCGCGTGTTCTTCCAGGAGCACGAGGTCAGCCACGAAGGCAGTGTCAGTGTCGAGCGCATGGGTTGGAGTTATTACGACGCATTGGAAGCCGTCTGTGCCCTGTTCGGTCTGGTCATGCGCGAGCGTGACGGGTGGTTATATGTCTGCCGTTACGGCAACGACAACTACGAGATCCACGGCGCCGAGTACACGTGGGCCCAGATACAGACCATCGCCGGCGGCGGCAGTGTCAGTGTGTTTGAAAAGGTCAAGATGCTACATCTCAACCTGTTGCAATATGCCGAGTGGAAGGGCGCCGACAGTAATGTGTCTTACATTCCCGGTGGCAATGACGCCCGTGTGGTGCTGAACCTCAATGGCGACAGCAATATGCTCTTCGCGTTGCGAGAGAGTCCGAGCGACACCAGCGGTTACGCCACCATCACCGTCAGTGACGGTGTGGTCTATGTGCAGCCCCATGACGGCGGCAGCGGTACCACCTACACCTTCCGGAAGTACACGTTGTCCCACACCTACGAGACCTACGACCGCGGTTGGAACATCGGTGTCACCTATAATTACGCCAGTGGCACGAGTCCCACCTACGCCGACTGTCTCGCCAGCAGTATGGCCGGCAGTCCCTCGTTCAATCCCCTGGACCCCAGCGAGAGTGTCGGTGAGATTGTCACCGGTGCGTTCCCGGTCAGGTTCTATCACCGTCCCACCGGCGAAGGCATGGAGTTGTTCAAGAGCGGTCTGCTGCTCAACATGCAATCGCGTGACGAGCATCCGACGAGTGCGCCGAACACCATGAACACCTTCAAGCACGTCACCGGTGAGGGTGTCATCTACCGCCGTACCGGTTTCGGCACGTACCGTTTCACGCCAGGTTACCTGCACTTGCAAATCGGCATCGAGGTCTTTGCCCGCCTGTGGCGCGGCAATCCCAGTTCCGGTTGGTGGCCCAATGCCGATTTCGGTAATTTCACCGACCACCAGGAGTTCAAGTTGTCCTTGAGTCTCCGTGTCGGCACCAAGTACTGGGACGGCACCCAATGGGTCTCCGCTGCGCGTACCTTCCTTGCCTCCGTCAAGGACGGCACGCTCGTCACCAACTACACCGACGACCTTCCCTTCGCCAACCAAGGCGGCCTGTACATCCCCATCGAGGGCGGTACTATGGGCGACGTCGAGTTCCAGGTGTACGACAGTGTGACATACGAGCAGTTCGACGACCTGCACACCTACATCATGACCGATTGCAGTTTGGAGTTCAAGCCCACGTACCGCATTACCGTAGACGACCGCAGCAGTAACGTGTACCGCAAGAGCATCACCACCAGCGGATTCAAGGGCGACCACGCCATCGAGCTCAAGGTCGGCACGTACAACAACAACGTGCCCAGTGCCCAGTTCATCATCGACGCCAACGGTGAGTATCTGGAGGCATTGCCCTATTATCTCGCCAACGGTTACGCCTCCATGGAGCGTCCCGAGCGCCATCTCGTCAACCGGTTGGCCGGGTATTACCAGGAAGTGCGCAGGGTATTCAGTGCCATTGTCGCCATCGGTCTGCCGTTGTGTGATAAGGTCTACGATTACCTTGGCCGTGTATTCATGGGCATCGGCAGTCAGACCAACTGGCGCGACGGTGTGGAGCAGGTCAAGTGGATTGAACTGGAGGACCCCGACACCATGACCGGTGATGTTGTCGACACGCAGGTCTCCGCCAGCGGTGCCGCCCCCTATTCCGTACAGCCCGGCAGTTGGGACACCAGTGGCGGCGGTATCCAGCCCGCTCCCGTACCCGTCGGCGGTATTGTCGGCGGTTACTGGAACAGCGCCGACGGCCTGTTCTATGAGGAAAGCACGTTCACCACTGCCATTGATGGCGACGACCTTACCCTGTACAAGGACCTGTCGAGCCATCAGATCTACGTGTACAACGGTGCGACCTTCGAATTGCTCAACGGCGACACCTACGCCGTCACGCAGAGCGAGTTGGACGACATCCTCGTCGATGCCGGTGCCATCACGCCCACGCCCGTGCCCGCTCCCATTATCCTGGGTTATTACAACAGCACCGACGGGCAGTTCTATAAAGAGCAAGCCTACACCACCACCATTGTCGGTGAGACCGAGCGTCTGTACCGCGACATCCCCACCGCCAACGTGTACGTCTGGAACGGTGACGTGTTCGAGTTGCTAAATGCCGAGCAGTATGCTGTCAGCCAGGATGAGTTGGATGACATACTTACGCCCTGACGGGCGAGGTTCGCGCCTTTGGCGCTACGTTCGCCCGGAGGGCTACGTTTGCTTCGCGACTTTCGCGGCGATGCCGCTACGTTGATGGGATGGGAGTAATGGAGTGAGTGAATACGTTTGTTTTTTGTTTATTGTTTTAGAGTATTACGTACGACGCCCTGCGCAGTGATGCGCGGGGTTTTTTGTCGGGTAAACCTCCGGCGCGCTTGCGCCTGCTTTCGGGCGGAGCCCTACTTTCGGCGCGTTGCGCCTACGTTGAGAAAAATTAGAAAAGATGAAAGGATATGCGAGTGGGTTGCGGCGCCAGCGTGTGACGGTATTGAACCGCGAAGTCCAGACGGTTGGTGCGTATGGTATTGACAGCGGCGGTGTGGACTGGCGCGATGACGGTACCGTATGGGCCGATGTGACGTGGGTGAAGGGCATGCGTACGCTGAGAGAGGGTGCGCTGGATGCGTACGGCATCGTCATGGTGCGCATGAACTGGAATGCCATTGTCACGCTGCGCAGCCGTATCGCGTATGACGGTCAGGTGTATCAGGTGTTGAGTGATACCTTCCACGCCGACAAGCACGAGAACACGGTGCAGTTCCAGGCCCAGATTGTCATTGAGGGCGGTTCGAGCAGCAGCAGTATCAGTAACATCGGCACCGTGGTGAGCCGGGGGTTTTGATGATCGGCGCGGAGCGCCTACGTTTGCCCCTGTGGGGCGTCGTTCGCTTCGCTACGTTTGCCCTTCGGGCGACTTTCGCCCCTGTGGGGCTACGTTGGACAAATTAAAAATTAACAAGGCGATGGATAATTTTTTCATGCGAATGTTTAGGAGAGAGGTCACGGATGGTGTGCCAAGTACCACCAATCCGAATGACCCGAGTAATGCGGCACCCGTGAAGAGTGGCGATTGGAGCGAGAGCGTTGTCAGTCCCCGTGGGCGCAAGTCGTTGCTTATCCCCGCGTGGTACCGTGGTGTGAGTCTGATTATGCAGACGATGGGTCAGATGATGACTCAGTACCAGCGTATGAACGGCGAGGGCGGCAACTACATCGAGGACCGCTACGGTGACGGCCGCAAGTTGAACTACCTGTTGCAGGTGCGTCCCAATCCCCTGATGACAGCCAGTCAACTCCAGGAGCAGATTGAGTACCGCAAGATCTACTACGGCAACGCCTACGTGTATATCGAGCGCAACGAGAGCGGTTGGCCCGTGGCGTTGTGGTTAGCCACCGGTGGCGGGTACAATCCCGTTGCCGACACGTACAGTCTGGTGTACAACCGTCCCGGCCGCAGTGGTGTCATGGTTGAGGCCGATGCCGCCGATGTGCTCCATTTCAAGAACGTGTTCATGACCGACGACTACTACATGGGCGTGCCGACGATAGAGTATGCCTTCAAGGCGTTGTGCATCGCCGCCACGGCCGACGAGCAAGCGCTCAAGGACATGGCCAAAGGCGGTAAGAACAAGATCCTCATCCAAGAAAAAGACAGTCCCACAGGTCTGGGCATGCGCGGCCGTGCCAATCAGCAGCAGATGCGTCAGATGACCCAGCAATTCAACGAGGACTGGCTGTCGAAGGACGCCATCATGTTGGACAATGTTGCCGATGCCAAGGTCATCTCTCAGACCGCGAGTGAGCTGCGTCTGTTGGAGACCCGCGGTTACGAGGTCAACGACCTTGCCCGTATCTTGGGTGTTCCTCGGATCATGATGATGGAGGACCAGGGGGCCAGTTACAAAATGCCCGAACACGCCACCCAGGAATTCATGCTGCGCACCATCCAGCCTCGCATCCGTGAGTGGGAGGACGAGTTGAACAGCAAGTTCTTGGCCGTCGGCGATTTCGGCAAGCGCCGCATCCATGTGTGTGAGCTTGCGTTGCGTAGGTTAGACGCCAAAGGTCAGGCCGAGATAGACAAGTTGCATCTCGAGACCGGTGTCAAGAGTCCCAACGAGTTGCGCAACCAATACGACCTTCCGAGTATTGAGGGCGGTGACGTGCATTACGTCAGCACCAACCTTGCCGAGGTCGGCAGTGCCAAGTTGCGCGGAGATGCTGAGGGTAAACCCGTGGCTGTGTTAGAGGGGAATAATTGAATAAAAAGAGAAAAAATGGATGAACAAAAAAGAGAAGTGCGTACCCTGGCGGGCGTGTTGTCCGTCCGAGAGCAAGGGGATGCGTCGGGCGAGTCTCGCACCATTGCCGGGACAGCCATCGTGTTCAATGTGGAGTCCGAAGTGCTTGACGAACACGGGACGCGATTCCGAGAAATAATCAAGCCCGAGGCTTGTACCATGGAGTTCCTTGGCAGCCAGGACATCAAGTTGAACCTGCTGCACGAGCGCGAGTTAGCCATTGGCCGCAGTAACCGTGGCACCGGCAATCTGCGTTTGAGCGTGGACGATACCGGTGTACACTTTGAATTGGAAGCCCCGCGTTGTGACCTGGGCGACCGTGCGTTGTCGTTGGTTCGCGCTGGCGTATACACCGGTTGCAGTTTCGAGTTTTACCCCGAGGACTATCAAGTTGTGGAGTCCGCCACCGGTGATGTCACCATCACCCACACCCGGTTCCGCAAGTTGACCGGTCTGACCATCGGCATGGACCCCGCGTACAAGCAGACCAGTGTCAATGTGCGCGAGTTGGTGGCGCATCACGCGCAACACGAAGAACAGGCGCGCGAGTCCGAGGAAGGCGCCGAGGACACTGCCGCCGAGGAAGCCGCCCGTGAGGCCGAGGTCCGCCGTACCTGGGAATACTACAGCCGTCAGTTGGAGATCGAGAACGATTGACAAAGAAAAAATTAACAATTAATAATTAGTTGAGAATGGAAAAGAAAATGACCAAGAACGAGTTGCAAGTCCGCAACCGTGAGATTCAGAACCGCATGTCGGAGCTGAATGACAAGATTTACGCAGAAAAGCGTGAGTTCACAGAAGAAGAGAAGTGCGAATGGGATGCCCTGTCGCGCGAGAAGATGCTCAATCAGAGCCAACTCAAGGACATGTTGAACGAAGCCGAACTGGCTTCTCACAGAGAGCATGTCAACAAAGGCGAGCAGTTGCGCGAGTTGCTGAAGGAATCCTCCAGCACCGGTCAGAAGCGCGAAATCCTGTTGGCCGCCGGCACCAACAGCGACACCACGAGCAACACTATCGGCAACATCGCCGCCAGTGGTGCCCTTGAGTTGACCATCCACGAGATGATCCCCACCCTTCATGAAGGTCTGGAATTGCCCGAAACGCTGCGCATCGTCACCGGTGTCACCGGCAACGAAGTATGGCCCGTTTCCGTCAACGACGTAGAAATGGAAGAAGTCGGCGAAGTAGCCCTGTTGAACGACCAAATCCTGGATTTCCAGAAGATCACCCCGACGCAGCACCGCGTAGGTCTGAAGGTTCCCGTGTCGAACATGGCCATTGACAATGCCGCCTTCGACCTGATGGCATTCGTTCAGTACAAGTTCACGGTAGCCCTTCGCAAGTACCTTGCCAAGAAGATGTACAGCCAGGCCAACTGGTCCGGCAGCAAGGGCCCGTTCGCCAACATGGCCTCCAGTGGCACCATCTCCATCGGCAGTGACGCCTACAAGAGCATCCTCACCGCCGTTGCCGCCTTCTCCGACAAGGGCTTCTATGAGGGCGATGTAACCCTCATCATGGACCGCACCACGGAAGCCGCTCTGAAGGCCACACCGAAGTTGGCCGGAGCCGCCGCCGGTTTCGTTGTAGAGAACGGTCTCTGTGCCGGTTATCCCTACGTTGTCTCCCCTTTCCTGAACACCACGCTCAATGGCGCTGGCACCGCTCTGGAGCCCACCAGCGACAAGAGCATCGGTATTGGTTACTTTGAGTGGTTCGCCCTTCAGCAGCACGGTGACGTCCGTATGGTCGTTGACCCCATCACGCTCGCCGACCGCAACGTCACCCGCGTGATCCTGAACACCGCCTGGTCGTTCACCGACCTTTCGAAGTACATCAACGGCGCCAACAACACCACCCAGGCATTCGCCCGCTACGTTGTCAGCGGTGTGGCCAGTTCCAGTGCCATCTGATTATGATGTGAATAGACTCCATGTGATTTCCGCCGGGTGTGGGCTTGCCCGTGCCCGGCGGTTTTCCTAAACAATCGCTATGGTATGAGTTTGATTACAGACAGTATTTTCGTGAGCGCCATCGGCAGCAGTCCCGAGTTGATGACGATGATAGGCAGCCGTCTGTACGGCACCGCCATTCCGTTGCCCGACGAGGATGCCGATAATGTGCCGCCGCCGTTTGTGATTGTGATCTACAAAGGCATGATCAACGAGGGTCAGTCGAAGGACTGGCAGTACGAGGGCGACAGTGACCAGGTGAACATCGGTGTGTTGGCCGTCGCCACCACGTTGAGCGACCTTCACGCGCTGACGTCGCTGTTGCGGCAGACCATCCGCGGTTATTTCGAGGACCACGAGGGCGAGGCCGGTTATGAGCAAGTGCCCGAGGACTATCAGCTCAGTGCCAGTGGCATTGCGTATGACCCCATCAAGCCGTGCTATTATCAGACCCTGAACTACCAGTGCGATACGGTGAGGGAGTGAGCGGGGTATTCGGCGCGTTGCGCCTACGTTCGCGCCTGTGGCGCTACGTTCGCCTTCGGCTACTTTCGCTGCGCTACGTTTGCTTCGCTACTTTTGCCCGGAGGGGCTACTTTAAACAATTAATAATTAAGAATTAAAAAGAAAGAATTATGGCAACGATAAAAGGTCAGAACTTACGTGTCATGGTTGCAGGCAAGTGCATCGCCATGGCCACGAGTTGCACGTTCCACGTGTCCGCCTCGTTGGAGGATTCGAGCACGAAAGACGACACCGGGAGCTGGCAGAGCCAGGAAGTGACCGGGTTGTCGTGGGATGCCAGCACCGATTCGTTGGTCACGTTGACCGACAACGGCAGTAACGGTGAATTACCCCAGGACCTGTTGAGTACGATGATTGCGATGACGCCCGTGACGTTGACCTTCGACACCACGGCTGGTACGAACAACCGCACTTCTCAGAACAGCGCGATCAAGAAGTCCGGTCAGGCTTACATCTCCGACATATCGGTGACCGCCGCCAACCGTCAGAACAGTACGTTGACGGTGCAGTTCCAGGGCACCGGAGCGTTGAGTTGATTCCATGGTTATTATTAGATAGGTTGAACAATTTTTCATCTCCCCGTGAGCGCAGGTGCAGGGCAAGCCTGTGGCCTGCGCTTTTTTAATTAAAAAGTGATGGATTGGATTATAGGATTAGCCGGCATAGTGTTCGGCGGTGGTGTCAGTTGGTTGGTCTTCTTCCGCGCCTCCAAGAAAAAGGCCGAAGGCGAGGCGTTGCAAGTCGGCGCCGATGCCTTCAAGAGTGTGCAAGACGTCTACCAGCAGACCGTCGCAGACCTTAAGGCCGCGTATGACGACCGCATGCGGTATATCCAGGAACTGAAGGACGACCGCCGTCAGTTGTTGCAAGAACGCGAGGAATTGCGCGACCGCATCGACAAGACCGACGCCATGGTCCGGACGCTCCAGGACGAGGTGTCGAAGAACAGCCGTGCCGTGGAGGCCCTGCGCCCTTTTCTTTGTGGGAAATTGGACTGCACGGAGCGTTGCCAGTTGGTGTTGCAGAAGAAGAATAAAACCCGCTAATTATGGTCAGAAATATAGCGATTATCAATTATAACACCCCCGAGTTGGTTGAAGCTGCGATATTGAGTATTCGCAAGCACGGCGGTGAATCGTGGCCCGTGTACGTAATGGACAACAGCGATTGTCGTCCGTTTACAAAGAAGATGGCCGGAGTGACGCGGATTGACAATACCAACGGTCAGGTTGTGGATTTCGACGCGGAACTCGCCAAGTTCCCTGATAAAGACTACAAGATGGGCTGCATCCACGGCGGTAATTTCGGCAGTGCTCGGCACATTATGAGTGTCCAGGCCTTGTGGGACCTTATTCCCGACGGATTCATGCTGTTGGACAGCGACATACTCATCAAGGGCGATGTGGAATTCATGTTCCGCGAGGACCTGTGCACAGTCGGTCACATCCAGTCTTGGTTGCAGGCCGGGAACCGTGGCCAGGTAGACCGTCTCGTCCCGATGGTGTTGTGGATTAACGTCCCCCTGTGCAAGCAGGGCGGTGCGCGTTTCTTCGACCCCGCGAGGGCGTGGGCATTGCATGGCGGCGGCAGCAACAACCGCATGAACTGGTACGACACCGGGGCCTCCTTTCTTGAGGACATCAAGACCAAGAAGCCCGCATGCCATGGTATGGCCATAGACATCCGTCCTCTGATGGAGCATTACCAGGGCGCGAGTTGGAGCAAGCCCGGCCGTGGCGGTCAGTTGGAGTGGCTGAACCAGCACCGCGACCTGTGGGCCCCGAGCGACGATTATGTCTTGGGAGACCCCGATTGGAAGCGTCCTGCGAACCGCGGTGTGAAGATTTACATCTCCGCGCACGGGCCGTTCCGCCAGATTGTGGACAACAGCGTGTATGAGGTGTTGGATTCGCGTATCGGCGGTGATGTGTGCAACGGTGTGTGCGGTTCCTTCTATTCCGAGGCGTTGCAGTTACACCGACTGTCCGAGCGGAGCAAGTTGCCCCAGGTAGTCGGGAGTTGCGGTTACCGCAAGTATTTCTTCTGGCAGAACGACGTGCCGTCGCTGTTGCCGTTGTTGCGCAAGCACCGTTGCCTGGTCAGTCAGAACGTGGAATTGGACCAGTCCATGCGGTCGCATTATCAGAACATCGTCGGCAATGTGGAGGACCTTGACATCGCCACGGAAGCCGTTGCCGCCCTGTACCCTGATTTTTTGCCCGCGTGGCAGAAAGCGTTGGCCAGTCACGTGCTGCACCCCGCGAGCATGTTCGTGATGTACAGCGGTAGTTTCAGGGAGATGATGGCGATGGTGTGGTCCGTGATCGAGAAGTACCTGTCCGTTACCGGGACAGACATAGACGCGCGCATCCGTGAGCATGCCCAGGCGTATCATCTGGGTTTCAGTACCGTCTCCTACCAGCGCCGCATCGGCGGTCAGTTGTGTGAGCGGTTGATCTCCGCGTGGATAGACTGGAAGTGGCCCGAGGCGAAAGAAATCCCCATTGTCGTATATCCCAAAAGTTGACATGAATTTAATGGAAACGAGTGAGCATGGCATTGGACTGATCAAGCAGTTCGAGGGGTGCAAGTTGACGGCATACAAGCCCGTGCCGACGGAGAAATACTGGACCATAGGCTACGGCCATTACGGGGCCGATGTGAAGCAAGGGCAGACCATCACGCAGTCGCGGGCCGAGGTGTTGCTGGAGCAAGACCTCCGTCCGATAGAGCAGTTGCTGAACCGGATGAACGTGAACTTTCGGCAGTGCCAGTTCGACGCCCTCGTGTCGTGGATCTATAAGCTGGGCGCGGGGAATTTCAACAACAGCACGCTGAAGAAATACATCATGCAGCGCCGCAAGGACGAGGAAATCACCGACCAGTTGGTCAAGTGGGTCAACAGCTGCGGCAAGCCTTTATTGGGGTTGAAGAAGCGGCGCGTTGCCGAGGCAAACCTTTGGTTGGGTCGCACCGCCTATCAGATAGTAGGGAGTGATTACCGGATTGTGAGATTATAGCGCCTTCGGCTACTTTCGCTTCGCTACTTTCGCCCCTTCGGGGCTACGTTGAAGAACAAATTCAAAATTAAAAAATATGGCAACAATAAAGGGTCAGCACTTGAGGCTGGTTGTGAATGAAAAATGTGTGGCCGCCGCGCAGACGTGCACGGTGCATCTGAGTGTCCAGATGGAGAATTCATCGAGCAAGGACGACACCGGGAGTTGGGAGCATCAGACCCCGGTCGGTCTGACGTGGGACGCCAGTACCGACGCGCTGGTGATAGACGGCTTGTATGAGAGCGGGAGCGGCAAGTGCACCCAGCAGGTGCAGGTGGGCGGTCCCAATCCCGCGTACATCTATACGACCGCGATCACCGTTGCCCCCGGGCGCGGTGTCAGTGTGAGCGGTGCCGGCGAGAACAGCCTGGTGCTGCGCAAGGTCAGCGGGAGCAACTACACCGTCATCAGTGAGGGCGGGAAGTACGTGAACACCGGCACGACCGCCGCCACGGTGTACATCGGCTGTCTGGCCAACAACACCACGCTCACCTATGCCGTATATGACGGCAGCGGGTTGCAGTTGGAGGATGTGTTCGCTCTAAAAGGCACGAAGGTGGACGTCCAGTTCGGCACCACCACCGGCGACATGAACCGCGAATCCGACGAGTTGCTGTTGGAGGGTCAGGCCATTGTGTCCGACATATCCGTGACCGCCGCGAACCGTGCGAACAGCACGTACACCGTGCAGTTGGCCGGTACGGGAGAACTGGAATTGGTTAACAATGAATAATTAAGAATTGAAAATGAAAAAGATTATCGAAAAACTGGCGAAAGTAGCCGCTGACAAGTGGTTGCATTTCATCGTTGGCATGATCCTGGCACAGTTGACCATTGTGGTGCTGAGTCTGTTTGTGGCCGACAAGTTCGTGGTGTATGGTGCCGGTATGGCCGTTGCCCTGGCTGCGGGCTTCATGAAAGAGTTGAAGGACGGCAAGCATGCCGATGCCGCCGATTTCGTGTTCACATTGGTAGGCGGCATTGTCGGTGCGCTCATTGCGCTGGCGTTGTTCGCCGTAGGGTAAACCTGCCCCCGACTGTTGCACGATAAGCGAATCACTTATTAACCTAATTCCGGGCGACAGGACGCCCGGAGGGTGCAAGACCCGTTGGTTCTGAAGTTGGTTCGTATATAGGGAAAGCCGCTGTGAGAATGGCGGCTTTTTAATTAACAATTCAAAATTAACAAATTATGCGAGAGGTGAAAATTCTGAACGAAACCGTCAAGATTGCGTTCAATATGGCGGTGGAGATCACGTACGAAGAAATTGTGGACGCCCCCTTCGATGCCAGTGTACTGAACCGGCAGAAGAATGCCGTTGCGCTGCTGATGGCGGCGGTGCTGTCGAACAACCCCGAGACGGCGATTACGTTGGACCGTCTGATGACCGAGGCCAACGGGCAGGAGATTGCGGAACTGAGCCGTGCCGTGACCGAAGAGATGACCGCGTGGCTGGGTATTCCCGCCGTAGACCAGGAACGGGAGAAAAAGCAGAAGAAAGGGAAACAGGGAAAAAACTGACCAGCGCCCACGAATTGTATGAGTTGTTCGTGGGCGAGATAGGCTATGACCGCAGGGAGTTCCTGTACGTGTTGCAGTTTTGGGAAATCCGCTCTATTATAAGAGGATACCGCGCGCGCGCACGTGGGATGTGGGAGGCCGCGCGCCTCAATGCGTTTTTTGTCATGTGCTCAATGGCCGACCTGAAGAAGGCTGGCATCCGTACGGACCGCGACCTGGTGAAGTTCGGGTGGGAGGATGACGACGTGGAGCCAGGCGACCAACCGAGCGACGAGGATGTGGAACGGCTGCGGGAGATGATTAGGGAAGAGAACAAGAGATTGGAATCATGAAATACGGAATAACTTATCTGGGAGGTAAAAATAGTATTGCAGCTAATTTGGTGTCAAATCTACCACCTGCGACTCATTTCTACGATTTATTTTCCGGAGGTGGTGCGATAACCCATGCGGCTATATTAAGTGGTAAATACAAGGAATTTATTTGTAATGATATAGATTCCGAAATGCCTAAATTATTTTATGACGCAATCATGGGAAAATATAAAGACGAAAACCGATGGATCAGTCGCTCAGACTTTATTATAAACAAAGACAAAGATCCGTATATTAGAACATGTTGGAGTTACGGTTGCAATAAACAACGCTATTTATACAGTCAAGAAATAGAACCGTGGAAAAAGGCCATGCACTATGTTCTATTTTATGATGATTTCTCAAAATTCGACGAAATGGGTATTAATTTTGGTGTGAGAAGTTGTGGTGGAGATCGCTATTTTTTTAAAAAAGCAACGAAAGATTATCATTTAGAAAAATATAAAAGGTTTGTTCTTAATCATTTATTCCATCTTAAAGGTCAAGAATTAGAGGATGCTGTTAATCAAAACGGAAATGTAATAAAAAACGAGAGTGATCGTTTAAGATTATTACTCAGGGACGCATTAAAAAAAAGTGGATTAAAAGCGTCAGATATAGACAAACGAACCGGAGTGCAAATGTCCAAGCATTGGTTCGGTAAATCTCAATGGGCGTTCCCAACTTTCGAGTTTTATAGCATGCTGCAAAAATGGTTACCATTGCCGTATGAGTATTTTAGGTTAACTGGATATTTGAATGGAGCTATATCTTGTTTGCAATCCCTGCTAAGTTTGCCATCCCTGCAAAGGTTGCAATCCCTGCAAAGGTTGGAATCCCTGCAAAGGTTGGAATCTATCAAAAGATTATATATCTCCGGTAAGTCATACGATCAGGTCGAAATACAAAATGACAGTATTGTGTATTGCGACATACCATATTATAATACTGAAGATTATGGTATAGATTTTGACCACAGAAAGTTCTATGATTGGTGTTTATCTCGTGAATTTCCTGTTTTTGTTTCAGAATATAATATGCCACAAGGTTTTACACCTATTTGGCAAGTACCAAAAAGACAACTATATTCATATAGTAGCAGGAAATTAGTTGTTGAAAAATTATTTGTCCAAGACAGATACGCAGAAAAATACAGAAGGGCCCTATTTTAAGCGGTTATTTCCAAGTTGGAAACAACCTGTTTTTCCAGTCTGTCGAACTGCGAAGTCACATCCTCCGCGAGTACCTTCGCGTACCGTTGTGTCATGGCGATGTCCGTGTGTCCGAGCATGCGGCTGACGATCTCAATGGGTACGCCGTTGTGGAGCGCCCAGGTGGCGAAGGTGTGGCGCGCCATGTGTGAGGTGAGGTGCTTGCGGATGCCAGCCGCGTCGGCGAGGCTTTTCAGTTGTTGGTTGTACTTTTGGTTGAGCATGGTCGGGAGGCGCATGCCGTTGCGTTGCAATACCGCCACGGCAGGTGGCAGGAGGCGGCTGACGTAGGGGACGCCCGTCTTGATGCGCGTGTCCGTGGTTTGCCAGTGGCCGTCAACGTACTGGTAGTTGGCCAGGTCGAAGGCCTGGGTGTCGGAGTAACTCATTCCGGTGTACATCTGGAACACGAAGAGGTCGCGGGCGCGGCCGAGGGGCGTTCCCGGTGTCGGTGTGATTGCCTCCACGGCCTTCATTTCCGATTCCGTCAGATACTCAATGGTCGCCTTTTCTCCGCGCGGGAACTGGCCACGCAGCCGGTCGTAGGGGTTGCGGTCTATCACCCCGAAGCGCACGGCGCGGTA
>JAEEGL011378043.1_pt1 | contig 14995 bp, 8 predicted proteins | sample 9134231 | NCBI WGS metagenome assembly JAEEGL01 (sample SAMN16246548, study PRJNA631951) | gut metagenome | biome: gut microbiome; feature: rumen; material: fiber-attached | host: Bos | place: Iran: Karaj | collected 2018-10
GATCCCTTCTCCTTTATGGTCTTTACCTTCCAATCCTCGTCGGGGAGGTCGAAGGGGACCATGATCTGGTGGGTGAACAGACCCTCGGGGACGCTTCCTATGGGATCGCCCGCGGATACGTATTCGCCCGGTTCGACGCAGGGAGTGAACTCCCATTCCTTGTCGGGTATGGGGTCGAGATACTCGCCGCGCTCGAGGAAGAATCCGCATTTCTCAGCGAGCTCCGGAAGCGGGTTCTGGAGTCCGTCGAAGACCTGGGTAAGGAGGCCGGGGCCGAGCTTTACGCTCAGCAGCTCTCCTGTGAATTCCACGGGATCGCCGACCTTGATACCGTTGGTCATCTCGTAGATCTGCATACTTGCCGTGTCGCCGTTGATCCTTATTACCTCGCCCTTGAGACGGGTATCGCCCAGCAGTATGTAGCCCACCTCGTTCTTTCTGATGGAGCCGTCGAAGCCCACAGACACGAGGTTTCCGTTGACTCCCGTAACATGTCCTGTAACTTTGCTCATCTAGTCTTCTCCTGTATCTATACCTTCAGGATCTGGTCCTGAATGTTCTTGAACAGATTTGTGAACTCTTCCTTGCCGTCGTCGTGATCGAAGGCTCTCCTGCGCTCGATGAGCTTGAGCTTCATCGCGTAGCCCATGAGCACCCAGTCGTCGAAGTAGTGGAGCGAGGTCATCTCGTCCAGCTTCCTGAATTCGAGGGCCATGAGGAGCTTCTCCGCTTCGAGGGGATTCTCGGCTCCGATCGCGGCGCTTATCACCGCTCCGGACTCAGCGTCCCTGTTCTCCGGGACGGGGCGGGGCCTTCCGAGCCTTATGCTCCTCTGGTAGTCGAGCTCGGCCTTGAACGATCTGTAGAAGCCGGCCCATTCCTTCGCGAGCGGCCCCTTGTCCGAGGACAGGCTCAGCTCTTCGAGGGCGCTGTAGACCGACGGCGAGACCGCGGTCTTGCACATACCGAGGAACTCGTCGTAGCTAATAGGCGGATCCTGGTCCGCCCTGAGCGTCGGCAGGCTCGAGATCAGATAGTAGTAGGTAGCCACAGCGAGCCTCCTCTTACAGCTTGATATCCCTCAGGAACGGCGTGAGCATCTGCGTGATCTCCTCGTCGGAGCAGTCGAAGAAGCCCGACCCGTCCTTGGCGGCGAGTCTGAAGCCGGTCTTGACGGCCCTCGAGGGCCTTATCTCGAGGCCTTCCCTGATCTTATCGGCAAGCCCGCTCTTGAGAGCGTCGCTTATCTCGCGTACCTCGACGGCGTACTTCGAGGGATCCTCGCCGTTAAGGGCAGCGGTGATAAGAGAGGGCAGAGCCTTGTCGTCAAGAGCCTCGCCGACCTTCGCGTTGAGAAGCTTCTGGAATTCGTTCTCGACTTCGTTCTTGAAGGCGAGAGTAGCGTCGCGCTTTGCCTGTTCGGCGCTGAGCCTGGCGCTGTTCTTGTAGACCTCTACGTCCTTCTGCGCGTTCTCCTTGATTTTTTCGGCTTCAGCCTTGGCGTCGGTGAGTATCGAGGCGGCCTGCTTCCTGGCCTCGGCGATTATCGCTTCGGCTTCCTTGTTAGCGGCTTCTATGCCGTCCTTCTTGATCGAAGAGACCAGATCTTTGATTTGAAGTTCCATTACTTTCACCCTGTATTAGACAAATTCGCAGAATTGCGCCGAGAGCACGAAAACCCCGGCATCGACTATGATACTGATATCATTATAAGGTAAAAATGTAGCAATGGCAACAATCGCAAACGAAAACCGCTCTTGAAAAAGAGCGGTTTTTTCGTCGTTTCGCCTTAATATCGGCGGTAAGCCGAGGCTTATCGCCTTAAGGATATTACTTGCAGATCGCGCTTCTGTGGAGAACGACCTTGCCCGGAGTGGCGCCGGTGAGCTTCTTGTCGTGGTATACGACTTCGCCGCCGACTATGACGTACTCCATGCCTTCGGACAGGGCGTTCGGATTCAGGAAGTCCGCGCCGTCCTTGACGGTGTCATAGTTGAAGAGGCAGAGGTCGGCGTCCATACCGTCGGCGATCACGCCCTTGGTGTCGATCAGCGTGAGCTTCGCGGCGAGTCCGGTCATCTTGTGGATCATCTGCTCGAGGGTCAGGATCTTCTTCTCCTTGACGAAGTAGTTGATCGCGCGGGTCATCGTGCCGTAGGCGCGCGGGTGGGCCTTGTCGTGGTCGCTCTTGAGTATTCCGTCGGTTCCGGGGATGACGTTGGGATGCTTGATCAGGTTGAAGACGTCCTCTTCACCGATGCAGAAGTAGATCGCGGAAGCAACGCCGTGGTTGCGGATCATGATGTCGAAGAATACGTCGAACGGATCCATGTTGTGCTTGCGGGCGGCGTCGCCTATGGTCATGGCCTCGTACTCGGGAGTAGCGGCGCAGCTGGAGACGAATACTCCGTCGAAGCCGCCGCAGTTGAGGTACTGGTTCTCGAAGTTGACCTTTCCGTTGATGATCTCGTCCTTGATCTGTTCGCGGATCGCGGGATCCTTGAGCATCTCGACCATGGCCTCGGTTCCCTTGGTGAAGTACTTGGGAGGAATGGTCGCGTTGAGGTGGGTCATCGAAGCGAGGTACGGATACTGGTCGCAGGTCACGCGGATACCCTCGGCGTTGGCCTTGTCGATCTTCTCGATGATCTGCTTGCTCTTGCCCCAGTTCTGCTTGCCCATGGCCTTGATGTGAGAGATGTGTACGCGGCATCCGCTGCGGCGTCCGACCTCGATGGCCTCGTCGATGGCGGGGAGGACCTCGTTGCTCTCGTTTCTCATATGGGTGGTGTAGATACCGTCGTACTTGGCGACGACCTTGCACAGCTCGGCTACCTCCTCGATGTCGGAATAGACGCTCGGGATGTAGATAAGACCGGTGGAGAGACCGATCGCGCCGTGCTCCATGGCCTCAGCCAGCATATCCTTCATCTTCTGGAGCTCGGCCTCGGTGGGCTTTCTGTTGTCGAAGCCCATGGCCGCGATACGCAGAGAGACGTGTCCTACGTTGAACTTTACGTTCTCGGGGAGCTTGAGGGTGTTGACGTACTTGAGATAGTTCTCCATGGAGGTGAAGGTCTCCATCTCCTTGGGGAAGTTATCGGTGAAGATAGCCATACCGGCCTGCATGTCCTTCAGGTTCACGGGATTTACCGGGAACATGGAGAAGCCGCACTGTCCGGCTACGTGGGTGGTGATACCCTGGTTCAGCTTGGCGACGGAGTTGAACTCCTTGCCGAGAGGAACGTCGCCGTGAGAGTGGGGATCGATGAATCCCGGGGTAAGGGTAAGACCCTTGGCGTCGATGACCTTCGCCGCCTCCTCATTGCACTCCGCGGGCAGTACCTTGAGCTTTCCGTCCTTGCAGGCTACGGTAGCCGCAAAGGCGGGGGCGCCGGTACCGTCGATCACGCACGCGTTCTTGATCAACAGATCGTACATTTATAAGCCTCCTTTAACATATGGTGATAAATAAAGGGGCTCGCCGTTTTACCGGAGAGCCCCTTGGATTACATTGTGCTTCTATGTATCAGAGCACCCCATCTGTAAAGATCAGGTCAGCTCAGTTTACACGAGCAGGTTACCGGCAAGGATACCGACATAGTTGCCGATCGAGTAGCCCCAGAGACCTACGAGGATTCCGGGAACGATCATGGCGTTCCAACCACGGTTGATGGAGAACGCGGCAGCAGTGGTGGGTCCACCGATGGTAGCGCAGGAAGCGTTGCAGATATCTTCCCAGGTGAACTTGAAGATCTTGGCTCCGAGGAAGAGGCATCCGAGGTTTCCGATGGTGATGAACACGATGGAAGCGAGGATGGCCGGGCCAACCTTGAGGAGCTGCATAAGGTCAGCAGCGCCGCCGATGGTTACGAAGTACATAGCGATCATGTAGGTACCAAGCTCCTCAGCACCCTCGAGGCTCCTGAAGAACTTCGGGAAGATCGTTACGAGGATGATGGTGATGGTGCAGATGATCAGGTAGATGGATCCGAGCAGCTGGTCAAGGATCGTGGGGAGATGCAGGCTCTTGAAGAAGGTCGCGATCAGGTTACCTACACCGCAGATAACGAAGGTGGTGGCTACCGAGAGCGAGAGGCTCAGCAGGTTGACCGACTTGGGCTTCCAATACTGCTCAGCAGTCGATCCGGCTCCCTCGACTACGTTGGCCTCGAAGGCGTCAACATGGGGATGCGGGAAGGTCTTGCGGACCCACTTGTTGTCGGTGAGGGCACCAAGCAGGATCATCAGGACAGCGACGAGCAGGTTGGCAGCGACGGCGCAGGCGGAGATGTAAGCCTGGTCGAGTTCGAACGCATTACCGCAGGCAACGAGGTTGACGGTTCCGCCGACGTGGGCTCCGACTTCCATAGCTACGATTCCGCCGATGTCCGGAGTGCTCTTGAAGAGAAGTCCGGCAATGGCAGCTCCGATAAGAGTACCGATAGCAGCTATGTGGAATACGAGGAACAGACGTCCGGACTCCTTAATGATCCTCTTCAGGTCGCACTGGAACAGAAGAAGAGGAATGGAGAGCGGAAGTACGTATCCGCCGACCGCCGAATAAGTGGGCGAAGAGGACGGAAGCAAGCGGATGTTGACGAGCAACATGGTGGCGAAGATGGCAACGATAGCCATACCGATCTTGGCGCCCCACTTGGTCTTCTGCTCAGCCCAGATGGAGAACGCGCCCATGAAGGCGACCATCATCCACATCAACCAGGTATTGTCAGCTGGGATCAATGATTTCATAATAACCTCCTGTTTTGACAATAGCTTTTAAAAAAACGGACGAAAAATCAAGGGAATGACCCTTTCTCTCATAGAATAGCCGAGAAAAGAAGCCTCGTCAATAGTTAATCTTATTATTACAAAAACTGATAATACGAGAAAAGCGCCCCGAAGGGCGCTCTTTCAAGGGTTTACCATCAAAAGCCGTATCAGAATTTTCTTCCTCCGCCGCTGCCGTAGCTGCGTCCGCCGGAGCTCGATCCGCTGCTGTGGTAGGAGCTTCTGCCCCCGCTGCTCGAGGATGAGGTCTGGCGCTTTACGCGCGTGACGGTGGTGTTGATGTAGAGGTCGTTCTGCCTCCTGAGGTTGAAGGTACCGGGAACGACGGAGTCGTTGGCGGTAGTAGCTTTCCTAATGGTCTTCATCTTGCGCTTCATCGATCCGGTCCTCATAAGGCCGGCGAGTCCGCCCGCGACTATACCGCCTCCGGCAGCGCCGGGGAAGTTTATGTTCTTGGGGAACCTTCCGCCCTTTGAGAGGAAGAGATCAGACGCGTCGAGGAAGTCCACGCAGGCCTGGTAGTAGTTGTCTGCGTACATGGACGCCTGTACCTTCTCCAGGTGCTGTTCGCGGCTCTCGTCGTCGTTGTAGTACTTCCCGAATCTCTCCATGTTCCAGGAGACGCCGTCGAAGCCGCTGTCGACTATGCTGAAGATAAAGGTGTCCTTCTTGTCGAAGCCGGAGAGCTTCGCGAACTCGTTTATGGTCTTGTAGGTGCTCTGTCCGACCTGAGCGGTCTCGAGAAGGATGACGAAGTCGGTGTCATACCTGGCCTTGAGATCGTCTATCCTGTTCTGAAGATCTGTCCTCTGGCTCTCGGTGAGGAGCTCGGCCACGTCGAAGACCCTGTCGTCCCAGGTGGTCGCGTTCCGGATAAGGCTGGGGTCGTCGTACCAGGCGGGTACCTGGTAAAGATAGTAGACATCCACTATGTAGTTTATGACGCCCTTGCCATATTCGCCATTGACCATATAGGGCTCGAGGTTGTCGTCGAGCTGGTTTATCGCGGACTCGGTGTAGAACGAGGAGCAGGCTCCCGTCCATACGGTCCACCAGTCGCGGTCTCCGGGCTCCATGCAGATGAACAGGCAGGTCCCGTTGAAGTCGTCGCCGAGACCGTAGCCGTTGAAATGGTGGAAGTCCATCGCGTACCTGTCGTGGGGGAGGCCGTAGGCGCTGTCGTCGGTGAAGACGACGAGGTCGGTCCCGTAGGTCTCCTGGATGACCGCGATGTATTCCGCCATCTGCTGTTCTTCTTCAGGAGTGAAGATATCCGCGTTGTCGACGACGCGCGGGGCGTCGGGGTCGTGGAAGTCCTTGAAGCTCGATACGTCCTCGGGGTACCAGTCGGGCATCCCGTTCGAGTTGAGCGCGAAGGCCGGAGCGACCGACAATATCAGTACGAACGCTATCAGGAGCAGGGCAGAGATCTTTGTTCTCATATTCTCTTCCTCCTTCCTAAAGCAGACATACCAGGCCGAAGACCGCGGCGAACACTACCCCCATCGTTATGAGGAAGTAGTGGCGGACGCGCTCCTTGCTTACGGGGAGCTCGCCTATGACCTTGCCGGTCTGGCCGTTGATCGCGTACTGATACTTCTTTCCGTCGTACTCGTTGTTGACGAGGTAGACGGGGAGCATTACGTAATCCGCTTCAGCGTTCCTGATCTGGTAGGCCTCGCGTATCGGCATTACCGAGGTGTAGCCTCCGGTCGTGGACGCGAAGGCGCTGCTCGCGGTGTTGCGCATGCGCTTTTCGGCTCTTTCGAGCTCAGCCTCCGGAGAGCTGTCGTAGCGGTCCGCGAGGTAGCCGGTAAGATAGGCTCCCTTGAACGGTACCATCTTGGACAGGTCGTAGGGCTCGAGGGAATCCATGAGATCGTCGTCCATCTTGGTGCTGGCGTCTACGCCGACGTTCTTGAAGGACAGGCTGCCCTCCCTGATCAGCCTGTAGTGGCTGGTCTCGGTGCAGTCGTAGTTGCCCTGGGTGTAGTGGCGTATCCTCTCGGCGCTGAACATCGCGGTCCCTTCGGCAGTCCCCTTGAACATCCAGAACGGGATGTATATCCCCTGGACCTTGCTGAGCCTGCTCGCGGAGAAGAAGTTCCTCGGGAGGAGCTTCTTGTTTCCGTAGAACCTGTTGATCGCGTCCGGGAGCTCCTTGGCGGTGATCTCGAACGGGACTATCGCGTTCGGCTTGAGTCCTCCCTCGGCTCTCTCTCCGATTATCACGTTGTTGTCGCAATACGGGCAGTGCGTCGCTACGGTGTTCTCATCGCACTCGATGATCGCGCCGCAGTTCTGACAGTGATAGACCGTCATGTTCTCGAGCTTTTCCCTCTCGGCCGTCTGCTGTCCGGCGGCCCAGCTGAAAGAGCCCTCCTGTTGTTCCGCCTTCTGCAGAGCTTCTATGTCCTCAGGCTTGTATTTGTTCCCGCAGTTGGCGCAGACGATCTGGCCGGACGACGGGTCGAGCGAGAGGGGAGCTCCGCAGGACGGGCATTGATAATCTAACGTATTGCTCATTTTGCCCCCTTGAAAATGATCTTTAAGATCGTTTCAGGTCAGCGACCTAAAACTCGGGCTTTTTGGTTCCGCACTTGGAGCAGAAGTTTCCGTACATCTCCGCGCCGCAGTTCGGGCAGAACCATCTTCCCTCGACGGGCTGAGCGGGCTGCTGAGGAGCCTGCTGGGGCTGATAGTCCTGAGGAGCCTGCTGGTACTGGGGCTGCTGATACTGAGGCGGAGCCTGCTGGTACTGAGGCTGCTGGGGCTGCTGCTGTCCCATGGCGTAGAGGTTGGCGGCGTTGCTGGAGGCGTTCTGGGCCATGTTCATTCCCATGAAGGCGTTGACGGCGCCGTTGGTGTTGTTGGCCGCGTCGACCATGGCCTGAGCCTGGGCGCCGACGATGGCGGCAGCCGCTCTGGTCGGATCCATGTAGGCCGCGTTGCGCTGCATCTGCTTGATCATCTGCTCGTCCTCGGCGTCGGCTACGACGGAGGATACTCCGCAGGAGATGATCTCGATACCTCTCAGATCCCTCCACTTGTCGGAGAGGACGGTGTTGAGGGCCTCGGCGAGATCGTCGGCGTGGGCGGGAAGCTGGCTGTAGCGGACTCCCTGCTCGGAGATCTTCGCGAAGGCAGGCTGGAGAGCGGTGAGGAGCTCGGTCTTCATCTGGCTCTCGATCTGGTCTCTTCCGTAATAGCTGCTCACGTTTCCGCAGACGTTGGTGAAGAAGAGGACCGGGTTGGTGAGCTTGTAGCTGTACTCACCGAAGCACTTGATCGATACGTCGATATCGATACCGGCTCTCTCGTCGACTACTCTGAAGGGAACGGGGTTGGGAGTTCCGTACTTATTTCCGATGAGCTCCTTGGTGTTGAAATAGTAGACGCGCTGATCCTGCGGGACCTCTCCGCCGAAGGTGAAACGCTTGCCGATGTTCTTGAACACCGCGAGGATGTTCTGGGCGAGCTTTCCGCCGTCGAAGAGCGAGGGTTCGCTGGAGGCGTCGTAGGTGTACTGTCCGGGTTCGGCGCAGAAGTCGACGACCTTGCCCTGCTCGGTGATGAGCATGCACTGTCCTTCGGCTACGACGATACCGGAGCCGTTGGTGATGACGTTGTCATCGCCCTTGAAATTGCTGGAGCGGAACGAGGTCTTCTTCTGACCCTTTACGACGAGGATGTCGTTGGGGATGGAATCACATACGAAGTATTCCTTCCACTGATCCGCGAGTACGCCGGAAGCGGCGCCGAGTGCTGCATGAATTAAGCCCATTTTTCTCTCCTTTTCTTTATCGACTAATAATTACTGACGCAGATTATATCTATCACCTCGGGATAGTCTTCGGCGCTCCACGGGCCGTGGTACCAGAGTATCTCGACGGTGAATTGATCGGTCATCGTGGCTTTGAAGGTGTCTTCCTCGCTGCCCTCGAACATTATGTACCAGTCCTGGTTGGGACATCCGTAATACATCGCTCCCTTTACGAACTCGAAGCTCATCCCGTAGAACTCGGGCTTCCGCTCTTCTTCGGGCTCCTCTGCGGCAGGCTCTTCACCCTCCGTCCCGGGCGCTTCTCCGGCAGGCTCTCCGCCCTCAGCCGTTTCCCCGGCGGCATCGCTCTCCTGAGCTTCGGAAGCCTGCTCCTCTCCTGTCTCGACTGGATCTTCCTCTATAGGATAGTCCTCGTAGTCCTCAGGCGGATCGTAGACGAAGTCGCAGGTCATGTCGTCCCTGAATATCACCCAGCATCTCACGCCGGACTCGACGCAGTATTCGCTGTAGCCTTCTATCTCGATGGTCTCCGCGAGCCACTCGCCTATGAGCTTCCACGATCCCTCGTAAGCCTCGAAGGGGTCCTCGCCCTTGCCGTCGTCGCCGGTACCTGAGAGCTCCTGTATCTTATAGCCTCCGAAATAGTCCTCGGGTCCGCGGAAGAGAGAGGCTATATCGCCGTAATCATCGTCGAAGCCGAAGCCGTCATAGGAGTCGGCCATGAGCCTCTGAAGATCGGCGTTGTCCTTCTCCCTGAACCAGCCGAAGGTCGCGACCGTCGCTCTCGAGAGAGTCTCCCCGTAGGCGTCGTTCTCTATCGCGCTGAATTGCAGCGAGTTGACGTTGAAGCCCTCGGGACCGTAGTAGCCGGCGTATATGTCGATATTGCCAAGCTTGTCCTTCTCCGCGAAGGTCTCGATGTGGCCGAGGCTCCGCGCTTCGAGCTTTCCTTCCGAGAGCGAGAGGCCGGTCTTCACGAAGCTTATGTTCGCGTCCTCCTCGACGATTATGTCCTCCGTGACGTAGCTTATCCGCCCGTCCTCCGTAAAGTAGCAGCGCATCGCGCTCTGCTCGGAAAGATCGGGCTCGGAGGCGTTCTCGTAGGCCGGGGTCTTCAGCTTCCTCAGGGACTTGTAATCCTCTCCGACCTCCCAGAATACGTTCTCGCTGAAGCCCCCGCTCTCCTTAAGGGTGGAGGAGATCAGCTCGAGCCTTCCGTTCCGGTCGAGGTCGGTGACGCAGTAGACCGTCGCGTCGTCTCCCGTCAGCCAGCCGTTCCTGTTCTCGTATATCAGCTCGATCTGGTCGTTTATCCCGGTGCGGGGCTTCTCCTCCTGCTCCGCGGGCTTCTCCTTTTCGGAGCCGCAGGCGCCGAGGCCCAGCGTAAGGGACGCGGCCAGTATGAGCGATAGTGTTTTTGCTGTGGTTCGGGTCATATATCTCGTGTCTTGCCGTGTATCAGATTACACCGAATGTAATTATATCACATTTGCACTTGCAAGGGGCAATAGTAATGAAAAAGCGCGTGGACGAGAAAACACGGCGCAAGGGCTTAAAAAACGGAAGTCCTGCGGACGCCCGGTATTGATAGTCATGCTTCCTTCCAATATACTAATCAATTGGGATATTATGCGTTTTTGCGCGTTTAGCCCGGGAGATGACGTTAAGACAATTACCCAAGGAGCAACCATGAGAAACTGTATGAGAATCATCATCGCGGCGGCGCTGATCTTTAGCTGCTGCGCGTCAGCGTTCGCGCTCGGCGATCTTCCGTCGATCGATGCCTACGTCGACGTTCCCGCGGAAGCGGACGGGGGATCCGTATTCGTAGCGACCTACGACGCGAACGGAGCCTTTACAGGTATAAAGACCGGGGACGCCGGGAGCTTTCCGACGTCGGACGGCGGAGAGTCGATAATAACAGTCGACGACTGCGCGAACCCCGGTTCGGTCAAGGCCTTCTTCCTTTCGAACGAGGGCCTGTCGCCGGTCAGCGCGTCCGGACTTCCTTCGAGGCTCGACGCCTACGCGACAGTCGACCTCGTCGGAGGGACCTACGGGATCGTTACCATACCTGAGGCCGTCGGAAACGGCAGTATAAACCTCACGGACGTTACCATAACCGAGGCGCTCAACGTACTCGGAGGAGGATCCCACAGCGTTACTCTTATCCGCTGCAACCTCCCCAAGATCGTAGCGAACAAGGAACAGGACACCGCGAGCAAGGAGACTCCGAGGATAGTTCTCCAGGATACGGACGTTCCTCTTATCGAGGTTACGGAGCCCGTTATCATAGAGGCAGTCGGAGACGCGACCGTCGAACAGGTCAGCGCTGCGGCCGACGTTGAAGTCCGCGGCGAGGACGTAACGGTGAATCAGATCGTGGTCACCGACGAGGCGCCCGCGAACGTTCAGATCGACACCGGAACTCAGGAGGTCGAGGTCGTCGTCAACTCCGACAAGGGCGTAACCGTTACCGGTGAGAACGTTACCATCTCGACCGATCTCGCCGAGGAACCTGACGTCAGTCTCAACGGCCAGACCGTCGCCCACGTCCACAGCTGGGACATAGGAACGGTCACGACCGAGCCCGGCAGGAACCGCGAAGGCGTAAAGACCTTCCACTGCAGCGGCTGCGACGAGACCAAGGAGGAGATCCTCCCGGCGCTGAACTTCGATCCGCTGGAAGAGGGGATGCCGTACTTCAAGATCGGCCGCAACTCGCCGTCCGTGTATTTCGTGCCCGCGAATCTTACCCTGGATCCGGCTTCGATCGACTACGGCACCGCGAATTACGTAACGATGGCCGATTATATAGACACCGTCGAGTTCTATATCGGGGATGACCTTATCAATACTGCTGCCGGAAGTAACGTCAGATATAACAAAAATGGCCAGTACTATTTCTTCGTACCGGTCGCTTATCTGCCGAAGCAAGAAGCCGAAGGAATGCGGCTGGTCATATCATACAAGGATGGCTCAGGTCTTGAGGGCGAGATCATCAACAACCCGGGATTCGTCTATGCAATAGGTACTTTAGACAGAACTATTCCCGCGACAGTTACTACCGTATATGATCCGTCGGTAGCTGATAACAAATTGTTCCTTTCGGGTGTCGATGAGATCACGAACGGTTCCTACAGAATGTTCCTGGAACAGCCTAACGGCGGTATAAATACGAACTTAGTCTTCAACTGGGACAGCAAGACCAGTCAGTATTACTGTCAGTTCTTGGCCAGCAATTGGGCCGACTACTATAACGGCGGTATCGGAGTACTGACCGCCTATGAGCTTACCGTTGAAGGGAACAGCCTGACTTACAGCTGTACCAAAGGCGGCGAGCTGAATCTGCCCGTCGGCGAAGCTCCAGCCGTCAGCGGCAGTATCAGTATGAGCACGGAGAACGGAAGGCTTGTCGTAAGCACAGACAGCCCCACGGGAGGCATGATCTTCAAAGGTTTCTGCTATAATCCGGATCTCATCGGACTCGGAGACAGTATTCTTGCTGTCGGATTCACCGATACCAACCGTCTTACTACAGCTAATAACTATGTAACAAACCCGGATTCCAGGTCGATGGGTCTGATCGCTGACGCGGCAGTAGCGGGAAGGATCGCCAGGAACGGCGTCAACTACATGTACGGGGCTTTCTATGAAAGCAGTGATAACTATGGAGTCATAACGTCGCCCACACTTGAGATAAGAGTCCACACAACGGTCGCCGACGGCGTTTTGAGCACCGGCGGCTATTCGCTTGATTATCCGGCCAAGCCCGGACACCTTTACGCGATCAGAGCGTGGAACGCCGCAAGCACTTACCCCAACAGCGTTTCCTTCAACATCAGAAACGGAAGCTTCCAGATCGGGACCAGTGTCGCCGATACCGACAGATGGCTGATCGACTGGGACGGAACGGCCGTTTCGGCAGGAAACGGAGTGTACGACGTTTACGTTACTCTGACCAGAATCACTGACGACAACACCGCCAACTTCACCTATGACGAGACGACCGCTACGCTGACGTTCACCGGTAACTTCGCCATATTGAACGGGGGCTCCTGCGACGGCGTTATGTACAACCTTTACAGCGATACCGTAAAGCATATCGTGATCAGCGACGACACCGAGATCATAGGGGACAGCGCCTTCTACGGCTTCACGGCTCTGCAGGATGTAAGCATCGGCCGTAACGTCGCCGTGATCGGAGAGTCGGCCTTCAGCTATTGCTCGAACCTCGAGTCCGTAGTTATACCCGACAGCGTCGTTTCGCTCGGCAACTACGCGTTCAACGATTGCGGAAAGCTCAGCTCGGTTACGCTCGGCAGCGGCCTCACGGTCATCGGAGGCGCAGCGCTGTTCGAGAATACAGCGATAACGACGATAGCGCTGCCCGATTCGATAAGCGAGATCGGGACCGCCTTCAACTACGCTTCAGAGCTCAGATCCTTCACGGTCTCTTCGACCAACCCGTACTTCACGGCGGTCGACGGGGTCCTTTACAGCAGGGACGGAAAGAAGCTGGTCTTCTATCCCAACGGAAAAGATCAGGCCTCCTTCACCGTTCCCGACGGCACCGAAACGATCGGCAGGCAGGCCTTCTACGGCTGCAGAAAGCTCGTGAACGTAACGATCCCGACGTCGGTAACGTCGCTCGAGGCCAATTGTCTCACCGTAGTGGGTCTCAACACGATCAACTACACCGGTACGGAGGCCGAGTGGGACGCGATCGAGAAGTATTATTCCTATCTCGACAGTGTGACCATAAACTTCAACGTATGCGTAAACCACACCTTCGGAGACTGGACTGTCGTTACTGAGCCTACCTATGAGCAGGACGGCAGCAGCGTACGCGTCTGCCAGAGATGCGGGGCCGAGGAGTACAGGATCGAGCCGAAGCTCGGTTTCGAGCTGGTTCCCGGAGCTGTGACCCTGGCTGCAGACGATATGACCGGAATGCCGGTCGTACGCTGGACCGTTCCGACTGACGGAGTTCCCGAAAGCGCGACCCGCGTTATACTCGATACCGACAACGATCCGAGCAACGGATATGTTTATAAGATCGACTATAAGGCCGCGACATCTGCCGTCTTAAAAGCGTCCGACCTCGCCGGACAGATCTGCGAGGGCGATATCACCGTGATCTACGCCGATAGAAACGATCACGTCCTCGGCGGCTACTGTTCCGACGCGACGATCAGTCTTACGACTGCCGCGTCTTCAGACACGCTCGACCTCGTGCGCTTTGAGAACGCTGACGACAGCGTCGGGCTTACGGTGACGGGCCTCACGACAGGCAGGGCAAAGTCGATAAAGGCCGGTACCCAGATGTTCTCCCTGCCCGCGGCGGCTGACACATTCAGCTACACTTTCACGGACAAGGATGCAGTCCCCGCTGCGCTCTCGGTCGTCGAGTACACCGCGACCTACGGAAGCGACGGAAAGAGCCTTACTTACAGTATCGCGGCCCCGGTAGAACTCGCCACCTCGCGCAGCGACAGCGAGCTCATATCTGCCGCCGAAGCCGCAGGTATTATTCGCTGGTACAACGAAGAGCCCTATCCGGCTGACTATAACAAGCCCCTCACCAGGATGGGCGCGGTCGAGCTTATGTGCGGGTACTTGAACTTACCGGCGATCCCGCTTGTTAAGAGTCTGAACTTTACGGATTGCGGCGATCTTACTGACGCGCAGAGAGGAATGATAAGGTTCGTCTGCGACGCGGGGATCGTGCAGGGCTATTCGGACGGAACGTTCGGCCCGAACACTGTACTTACCAGGGCCCAGCTGGTCCAGCTTATCGGAAGAGTAGCCGCACTTACCGCAGCTCCCGCTAACAGCCAGACTCCGATCGACGTTCCTGCGACAGCATGGTATGCCTCTGTGGTGAATCAGGCCTACGGCCTCGGTATAGTCCGCGGCTCGAACGGCTACTTCTTCCCGAACTCCGCAGCCAGCAAGTACGACGCCGTCGAGTGGCTGCTCGCAGCGCTGCAGTACAGGCCGAACTACAACGTATCGAACATCAGGATCGAAAACGAGAACGGTAAGTATTATCTGGCCTGGGACAATCCTTCGGTCTCCCTCGGCTATGCGGAATTCAGAATAAGTTTACCGGCTTCGTATTCATCATGGGGCGACACCAGGTGGACGTCCGAAATTACCAGGATAGAACTCAGCGAACTTGCAAGCCGTATAACCAAATCGGACACGGCGGAAGAATGGGTCTTCGTAATGGAAAACGCCAGCGATGATGATATCGCGAAGGTTCCCTTCCCGGTCCCGGTACTGAATAAGTTCGTTTCCGACGACGCCGCTCCGACAGCGACCGCGACCAACGACGGAATAGTTCTCTCAGGACTTACCCCGAACGCCTCTTACGTTTTCGAACAGTACGGTGCAGGCGGGGCGATAACGAAGAGC
>JAEEGL011883639.1_pt1 | contig 14995 bp, 9 predicted proteins | sample 9134231 | NCBI WGS metagenome assembly JAEEGL01 (sample SAMN16246548, study PRJNA631951) | gut metagenome | biome: gut microbiome; feature: rumen; material: fiber-attached | host: Bos | place: Iran: Karaj | collected 2018-10
GGGGACGGCGAATGTGTATGTGTGGCTTATGGCGAGGGCGATAAAATCTATGTAGACTATCATGACGGCAACCGCTGTGTCTGTGTGGTCGGCGGATACGGAGAATCAATAGTGAATTGATCGAAGAAGGCGTCCGATGACTGAAAGGTAAAATCGTTTCCCCGGCAGGAAAGTATTGATCGAATACAGCTGGCGGAAAGAACAGCTGAATCTGTCGGATACATGAATCAGACGGATTGCACAACGGTATCGGAGCAGCTTTCACTGTATCATGATTAACTCTCGGTCATGTTTTCTTCGGATAATACTGATTTTATCTGGAATCACAAAGATTAATAGTGAATTATAGGAAACGAAAAAGAGGGTGACTGAATCAGTCATCGGTACCTGTACCATGTTGCTCTGCTGATTTCCAGTTCGTCTCAGGACACGCCTTTCTTTATCTGGTTAATTGCCGTACAGAATATCCAAATCAACATCTCCATTGATACCGTCAATCCTGCCGGATCCAGAACATTGCCAGATCATATACGGGCCGCTATAAGTGGCCCTGCTGTAATACTGTGCCAACCAGACAGGACGAGTGTCAGTATGTGTCCAGACCGTTTCCAGATATACTTTACTGCCATAAAGCATGCTTTCGTATCCTCGCCGATGTACCTCTGTTTCAAATACGTCATACAGGTGATTCAGCTTCTGAAAGCTGATCTCATAATCCTGATAATTCGTAAAATTTTCCCAGTCAAACGCAATTGGAAGATCCAATCGCGTATCTCCCAGTTCCGCAAACATCTGATCCAGCGAAGACATCAGTTCATCTTCATCATTGTCATATACGAAGAGATAGATTCCCACCGGAAGTCCTGCTTTCTGAGCGCCTTCCAAATACTCATGGAACTTTTCGTCAGTTTCCAGCATACCGTTATAAGAATACCCGATGCGTATGATCACAAATTCGCAGCCAGCTTCTTTTACAGTTTTAAAATCGATATCTCCCTGCCAGAATGAAACATCGATACCGAACTTTCTGTCTTCTCCCTCAAAATCCTCCATGAGCTCATTAAAAGGATAAGTTTGATAATCTTGCTCTGATTTCGGTATCTCATCAACAACTTCTACTGTCAGATCCCATTCCTTCACATTGCCAAGGAAATCCGTCAGTACTGCATGAATGGGATAATTCCCTGTTTTTGAAGTATCCACTTCTCCGGTTACTGAAAGACGAGGAGCAGGATCAGCGTTGTCACCATAGCTAATAATATCGGAAAGATCAAAGTCGCTTCCTTTCAGAATCTTAGTGTTATTGCCGGTCATAAAAACAACAGGTGGTTCTTCATCTATTACAACAGCATCAAAGGAAGCTTCAGACACATTGCCGTACTGATCCTCAGCAACTGCTTTAACTGTGTAATTACCGGAATACAGAGGATTGTAATCCGTTTCGATATGGACTGTCCCTGCTTCACTGAGAGTTATATTCCCCTTCATTTCTTCTGTCGAAAAGTCTTCTTCAGGGTTTCTGTATACTATACTCTCTTTAAATGAAATCTTAGGAGGAGTCGTATCCTCAACCCGATAGACCAGATCATATTTCCTGCTAAAGATCCATTTTCTGACTATAAAGCGGGCACTGTATTCCCCGGTTTCTTCCGTAAACAGCACATCGTTTTCAGGAGTCACTTCACCGTTTGCTTTGGCAACAAAATCAGACGCATGGTATTCATCCATCCGTTCCAGAACAGGAGTATTATCCGTAAACCGGATATACGGTATCAGCACAAAAAGGGCGCTTCCTGCAGCAAACACAACAAACACAATCAGGAATATGCATATCAGCATTCTATTTCTTCGCAGTTTTCTTTTCTTTTTCTTTTTCATTTTATATAAAGAAAATTAATTCACGCTAAACGTTTTTTTTGTTGTATCTGTACCACGTTGCTCTGCTTATTCCCAGCTCTTCCCACGAAACACCTTTCTTAATCTGCTTGATCATTTCCGGTGTAATCTGTTTCGGACGGCCTTCCTTATAATCCGGTTTTTGCCGGGCAATTGCATTACCGGCGGCGGTAGGCTCTATTATGAAGCGGCAATCAGGAAGAGTTTGCGGTCAGCTCGTGAATGCGTTTGTATTCTTTTGGAGAGATTCCATATTCTTTATAAAATGCTCGATAGAAACTCGAATAATCATTGAATCCATATTCTTCGCACGCAGTAGTGATGCTTTGACCATTTAATATGGCGCTGGAAATTAACTCAAGGCGTTTTTTAATGATGTACTGATGAATCGATATACCGAGACTCTCTTTAAACAAATGGGAAATGTAATATTTGGAAAGATAGAACGCTTCCCCGATTTCCTCAAGGGACAGGGATTCTCCGATATGTGCATTTACATAGGAAAGAATCGCCGCAAAGAGATCTTCCTCATCACGGTTATGACTCTTGTATTCCGTTTCATATACGCGGCGATTCAGGGTGAGAATCAGATCACTGACAGATAACAGGATCATGGAACTGCGGCCATACCGGTCTGTGTTGGTCTCTTCCAGAAGACGGATGACTTTTGCCTGAATGGTATGAAAATCACTTTCTTTCAGCCGGAATACATAACGATGATTTGCTTCGGCTTCCTGCATGAGCCAGACATAGTCGACAGAGTCTTCCTGCAGGCGGCGGCAGAACTCTTTCGAGATCCAGAATACAAATCTCCGGTATGGCTTTTCGGGGCTGTGAACAACACCGCGGTGTACAACCCCCGGCGGAACAAGAACAATATCTCCGGTTTTCAGAGGTATCATCTTATCCCGTATTTCCATGGATACATCTCCATCCACAAAGATATAAAACTCATAGTAATCATGCGAATGGCGGCCAACAGAGCGGAAATTGATGTCACTGTAATAGAAGATTTCAAAATCCTCGCTGGTCATGTGCTGGCGTGTATTAAACGCGGAACGAAGTCTGCTTTTCATACATTCATGTTAGATGCTAATCGCAAGATTTGCAATGTACGCAACAATTATCACAATCGTTCCTTTTTAATGTGACGGTTATAACAGAATCAGTAATAAATCCATCAGGAAAAAGGAGAAGAGACCTATGAAAATGACACTCAGATGGTATGGACCGGGCCACGATACTGTGACGCTTGAACAGATTCGTCAGATCCCCGGAGTTACCGGAGTCATCACAACACTCTACGACAAGCAGCCCGGTGATCTCTGGACACAGGAAGAGATCCACGCATTGAAGGAAACAGTTGAAGCAGCCGGATTGAAAATCGAAGGAATTGAAAGCGTCAATGTATCGGATGCGATCAAGACCGGATCTGCAGACCGTGACAAAGATATTGCGACTTATATCCAGTGTCTGGAAAACCTTGGCAAAGAAGACATTCATCTTGTCTGCTATAACTTCATGCCGGTATTTGACTGGACCAGAACCGAACTTGCAAGAAAGCGCGAAGACGGCTCAACCGTATTGGCGTATACTCAGGAAGCAGTTGATGCGCTTGATCCGGAAAAGATGTTTGATTCCATTGCCGGAGATATGAACGGCACTGTCATGCCCGGATGGGAACCGGAACGCATGGCAAAGGTAAAAGAACTCTTTGAGCTGTACAAAGATATCGATAATGAAAAGCTCTTTGAGAATCTGGTTTACTTCTTAAAGGCAATCATGCCTGTCTGCAATCAGTACGATATCAAGATGGCGATCCACCCGGATGATCCGGCGTGGTCTGTATTCGGACTGCCGCGCATCATCATCAATAAGGAAAACATCCTTCGGATGATGAACGCAGTGGATGATGTGCATAACGGAGTAACATTCTGCTCCGGAAGCTACGGCACCAATCTGGCAAATGATCTGCCGGATATGATCCGCAGTCTGAAGGGACGTGTTCACTTTGCGCATGTCCGCAATCTGAAATTCCATTCTCCGACAAACTTTGAAGAGGCCGCACATCTATCCAGTGACGGCACCTTCGATATGTATGAAATCGTAAAGGCATTATATGAAATCGGCTTTGACGGACCGATCCGTCCGGATCACGGCCGCATGATCTGGGGCGAAGTCGCAATGCCTGGATATGGTCTGTATGACCGCGCTCTTGGCGCAACCTATATCAACGGTCTTTGGGAAGCAATTGAAAAGAGTCACGAGAGAGGAGTGTAAATCAAATGAATAACAATGTATTGAATACAGATCTGACCGGAAAGGTCGCAGTCGTTACCGGAGCAGGAGGAGTTCTCTGTTCTGAATTCGCAAAGGTTCTTGCAAGAGCGGGCGCAAAAGTAGCGCTGCTGGATCTCAACTATGATGCTGCAAATGCATTCGCAGAAGAAATCGTCAAAGAGGGCGGATGTGCCAAAGCATATGCATGCAATGTATTGGACAAGGATATCTGCTTCGGCGTAGCAGAGCAGGTAAAGGCAGATCTTGGCCCGTGCGATATCCTGCTGAACGGTGCCGGTGGAAATAACCCTCGTGCAACCACAGATAAGGAATATTATGAGGACGGCGACATTGAAGCAGATACCAAGAGCTTCTTCGACCTCGACAAGTCGGGCGTAGAGTTTGTCTTCAATCTCAACTTTATCGGAACCCTGATTCCGACACAGGCATTTGCTCAGCAGATGGTCGGCCGTAAGGGATGCAATATCCTGAATATTTCATCCATGAACGCATACACCCCGCTGACCAAGATTCCGGCATACTCCGGCGCCAAGGCTGCGATCTCCAACTTCACACAGTGGCTTGCGGTTCATTTTTCCCATGCGGGAATCCGCGTCAACGCGATTGCGCCGGGCTTCTTCTCCACCAAACAGAATGCGGCGCTGCTGTTCAATGAAGACGGCACTCCGACCGCCCGCACAGGCAAAATCCTTGCGGCGACCCCGATGGGACGCTTCGGAGAGAGTGCAGAACTCTCCGGTGCGGTACTGTTCCTTCTGAACAACGAGGCAGCTTCATTCATTACCGGTGTTACTCTGCCGATTGACGGCGGATTCTCCGCATATTCCGGTGTCTGACTCTCAGAATCTGGTACTGTTTCTTCTGCATCCGCTATGTCATGCGTGATATCGACAAAATAACGGGGCTGATCGATACTGTGGAGATTGTCCAAAACCAGAGGGATGTAATGTTACATCACAGATTCGGCACAATTCGATCAGCCTTCTGCTGCGAGTATCGATAGAGCGGCGAAATATGCACATTGTGCGATGGTTTGATATCTGACGGCAGTGAGCCGGGGAACAGCCGGCACCTTTATTCAAGGTGAAACCGCCGAAGTATTTGGGGAGTTTAACAGATGAAGCAGGAAGTATTTGAAAACAAGTCTGTTTGGAAAGCCATCTTTACGATGACTATTCCTGCACTGATCACAATTCTTGTCATGATTTTCTATAACATGGCAGATATGCTGTTTATCGGACAGCTCGGGAACACCTCGCTGATTGCGGGTGTTTCACTGATTTCACCGGTGTTCTCGATTCTGATGGCTATAGCGACAATGATCGGTGCAGGCGGTTCAATCATCATTGCATCATCATTCGGTGAAAAGAATACGGAGAAAGCAAAGGGTTGTGCCTCTGCCTGTTTCTGGCTCTGTGCGCTGCTGGGCGGAGCGATAATCATCCTGTTGAATCTTTTCTGCAGTCCTTTACTAAGGTTTCTCGGAGCCCGGGAAGATACCTGGGTTCCGGCATTGCAGTATATGAGGGCATTAAGTGTCGGAGCGCCGTTTATGATGATCTGCACTGCGAGCGGTACGCTGGTGCGGGCGGAAGGGGCGGTGAAAGAAGGGCTTATCGGAAATATGACGGGAACCCTCATCAACCTGCTTCTTGATCCGCTATTTATTCTTGTCTTCCGTTGGGGCGTACTTGGTGCGGCGGCCGCAACTGTACTTGGCAATATTGCCGGCACGGTTTATTACCTGCATTACATACTGACCCGTTCTTCGGTTATGTCAGTTTCAGTTTCTATGGCAAAACACCATTTCGGTATTCTGAAAGAAGTGATTCCGCTGGGTGTTCCCAATGCGGTGAGCACCGGTCTTTCAGGTCTTGCCTCAACATTTTCCCATCAGATTCTTGCGGGATATGGTACCGACTATCTTGCAGCGGCTGCGGCGGCAGGAAAAATCAACATGCTGGTGACGATGGTGCAGATGGGAATTGCGATGGGCGTGCAGCCGCTGATTTCCTATTATTACGGGGCAAAGAACACTGCACGGGTAGAAGAAGTAATAAAGAAAACGATGTTCCTGACAACCGTTTTAGGTTTTTTTATGACCGTGATATGCATGACGCTACGGAGGCAGCTCATCAATCTCTTCCTCAAAACACCGGAAGCCGCGGTCATCGGCGAAGGATATGTAATATGGCTGATGATAGGAGCTGTTCCGCTCGGTCTGTATTATGTGAGTTCCAACTTTCTTCAGGCAACCAAGCATGCCACTGCCGCAATCATTGTTTCGGTGCTTCGGCAGGGAGCACTGCTCATTACATTCCTATATCTGTTTAACGCGCTGTTCGGTTTCTGGGGAGTCGCATATGCACACACCGCCGCTGATATATCTGCAGCAATGATTGCGCTGGTGGTGTTTCTACATTATTACCGGAAACTGAAAGCCTGAGCCAGTACAGATAAAACCTTGTATTAACGCAAAAACGAAAAGCATTGCACGGAGGGAGATGTGCAATGCTTTTTGAAAGGGTTTGGATCAATGACTCTTATTTGAAGAGCACATTGTTGAAGATGCTTTCGAGATATTCCTGACGCCCGCAGAATATCGACGAATGGAAGCGCCTGCTGTAAGCCGCAATAAATCACAGGACAGCTCGGAATATATCTATTCCCGCCGGGAGGCCTTGAGACTCTTAAAGGAAACGAGACACTCTGAGTGAACCAGAGCAAAATCGCTGTGATGGTCCGGCAGTGAAGTGATCATTGGATTACTGTCTCCGGAAACACTTTTCGTGATGCGGTTCAGGATTCCTGTGAGTCCGCAGACGCAAATGTTTTTCGATACCTGGAAGGGGAATAGCCTGTAATATCACGGAAGATCTGGATGAAATAATTTGGAGTATTGAACGATAGTTTTTCGGATATTTCACGGACTGAAAGAGAAGATGTTATTAATAGTGTTTTGGCACGTTCCACTTTTGCGGAGCGAATATAAGAGGAAACAGACTGACCTGTTTCCTTTTTGAATTTTTCGGTCAGATAGTATTCGGTATAGCCTGCCAGAGCAGCAAGCTCTGAAGTGTGTATTTTTCGGTCGAGGCTGAGATTGATATAGTCACAGCATTTCTGAATCGCATGAGAGTAGTTTGGGTTACTGTGAAGGTAATGTACGCGGTAGACGAAATCGTGATACATGGCATGTGAAAGAGCACTCAGTTCACCGGAATCACGGCAATCCTCTACAGACTGAATGTAAGAATCACCCAGTGCGTATGCGATATCGGGAGGAAGGCCTCCTTCCATTGCGGCCCGGCTGACCAGTGTGATAAATACCACGATACTTGTCTTCATCTGACGCAATGGATCCTGTCCTTTCACCGGTACACCCGAACTGAGATTGGTGCTGTTGTTGAGCGCATCCATATAATCAATGTCTCCGCGGCGAACCGTATCCAGCATGGCCTTTTCCGAAGTGTAGACCTTAAAGCGATCATGTCCTTCCGGAGTGCTTTTTATCTCGCTTATCCGTTGATTGTTGTTTTGACGCATCGATTGGAAATCGAGCTGCTGTCCGGTGAGCGTATTATGAATGATCAGAATATACCGGATAAAGATGGCATATGACATGACGGGAAGACGGTCTAATAGCAGACAAAGAGAATCTGCCCAGGCTGAACGAACCGGATTCTTAATAAAAGGAATCAGGCCGTTTCGAATCTGTTTTTCATCAGGCGCGCTGTAAAATACAGGGCCAATTACAAAAATCAGATTGCGGTTTTGCTCGGACTCATAGCTCAGAGCCCACTGCATACCGATCGAAGAACCAACAATGAGCGGATCTGTCTGTGTTGGGTCATTTGCGTAGGAGGTGAGCTTTTCGAGGCCCCCAAACATATAAAATGTCTGATCCAGAATAGACAGCTCTTCGTTGGGACAGGAGGAGGCAAGATATCCGCCGTCTTTGTCATAGCACCAGATGTATAATTTTTCGCTCTGCGGAACCAGACTTTGAAACAGAATCAGATTCTGCTCTCCCTGCGTCATTTCACGTTTGGGTTCATTTGCCATAAAATGTACCTTTTTTGGTGAAGATTATATGTTTTGCTTTATTATCACATTTTTTAGGTATTAATGAACCCGAATAATTGTAATTATCTCCTTAGTTTTTGGCTATACCGAGTAAGCGCTTTCACCTAGACTTCAGTTATGAAGCGCTCCGTGAGGAAACAGGAGCTGAAAGGAGAAAGAAATGACAACAACTACAACGACTCAAACGGAAACACAGACTGTTCAATATCGTCGGGCCAAGTTATGGCAGATTATATTGATTGCGTTTAATGCATTCAACGGAATGGCTGTTTACTTCCTGATTGGACTGGCATCCTACTCTGCAAGTATCGGATATGGTATCGCGACACTTGCGGTAGGAGGACTGCTGACATTCACCCGTATCTTTGATGCGATTACCGATCCGATTCTGGCCTTCCTGTATGACCGTGTGATGACGCCGTTTGGAAAAGTGCGTCCGCTGATGCTTGGGGGTTGGGTAATCCAGAGCGCAGGGCTCCTCTGCATGTTCAACTTTTTTTCCAGCAAAGGACATGGCGTCGCAACATTCCTTGGCTTCTATATGCTTTATGTAATCGGTTATACAATCGTAAATATGACTGCACAGACACTTCCTGCGCTGATGACAAACGATCCGAAGCAGCGCCCGACAGTCGGTGTCTGGCAGACAGCCCTGAACTATATCACTCCGATGGTATTGAATATTATCGTCTACACAAAGCTGATGCCGGCTTACGGCGGAAACTTCAATCAGGAATTTCTGAATATCGTAACCTGGCTCTGCGTAACAGTTTCCTTTATCGGTGTAGTTCTGGTGTGCATTGGCATTGCGGCATATGACAAACCGGAAAACTTCGAGGGAATCGGTAAAACAGAACATCTGAAGCTGAAAGATATGATGGATGTTCTCAAGAACAATAAACCGCTGCAGAGTTATATTATTTCGGCCTCTTCTGACAAGATCGCTCAGCAGGCAGCCGCTGCTTCCATTGTCAGCACGATGCTGAATGGTATTCTTATTGGGAATATGGGACTTGCGACAACGCTCAGCGTAATCGGAATGCTGCCGAGTATTCTGTTTGCGATCCTGGGGGCACGCTATGCCGGGAAACACGGAAACAAAGAGTCCATCGTTGCCTGGACGCGCTACTCCCTGTATGCCAACGTGGCTATCATTGTCTTCTTTACGATTTTACGGTTTACAACGGGAACACATACCATCGCAACGATGGGACCGAGCATGATCCTGTATGTAGTTCTTACCTTTATCGTTAACGGTTTCGCGATGTGCGTCACAACCGCAAACGTTGGTTTTATGGCAGATATCATTGACTACGAACTTGATCGTTCGGGCAAATATATTCCGGCAGTAGTGACAGGAACATACAGTCTTGTGGATAAAATCGTTTCTTCCTTTTCGGCCGCAATCGCGACGGGATGTGTAGCTCTGATCGGTTATACAACAACGATGCCGCAGCCGGGTGACCCTTCTACAATGGGCGTATTCATCATGACAATGTTCCTTCGCTACGGACTTGCGATTCTCGGTTTCATCTGCACGTTAGTGGCAATGAAGAACTGCAAACTCGGCAGGAAAGAAATGGAAGAAGTACAGAGAGACATCGCTGTAAAAAAAGAAAAAGCACAGGAAGAATTATTCAATACAGAACTTCATAAGGGAGATCCGGCAAATGCGTAAAATCACAGTATTAAAAGACGGATGGCGTTTTCTGAAAGCTGACATTCCGTATCAGAGTGCAGTCGAATACGCTGAACAGGGAGAATGCGTATCGTTACCGCATACCTGGAATGCGGTTGACGGCCAGGACGGAGGCAACGATTATCATCGTGGGACCTGCTGGTATGTCCGGAAGCTGACAAACGAAGAAACAGACGGGGAATGCCTGTTTCTGGAGTTTGCCGGCGCTGCGATGAGTGCGGATGTCTACCTTAATGGGAAAAAACTGACACATCATGACGGTGGCTATTCTGCATTCCGCTGTGAGCTGAGCGGGCTGCTGGAAGAAACAAACATTCTGGCTGTAGCACTGAATAACAGCGACAGCCAGACGGTATATCCGCAGAAGGCTGACTTCACGTTCTATGGAGGACTCTACCGTGAGGTGCGTCTGATTTCTGTGCCGAAGGAGCACTTTGAATTACTGAAGGACGGCACGCCGGGAATCAAAGTGACCCCGATTGTTGACCTCGAAACAAAGACTGCCCGTGTGACTGTAGAAACCTGGCATAACGGTACAACGGTCGACATTACTGTTAACGGAGTAACCAGAACGGTGGAACATACTGCAGAATTTGTGCTGGAAAATGTTCATCTCTGGGATGGTGTGAACGATCCGTATCTTTACACAGCTTCCGCAAAGCTGCCGGGCGGTGATGAAGTGTCTGCGCGCTTTGGATGCAGGGTCTTTGCATGTGACCCGGAAAAGGGTTTCTTACTGAACGGCCGCAGCTATCCGCTACGCGGAGTCAGCCGTCATCAGGATCTGAAAGGAAAGGGCAACGCGCTCAGCAGAGAAGACCATGCGGCAGACATGGCAATCATTCGTGAGCTTGGCGCAAATACACTGCGGCTTGCCCATTACCAGCATGCGCAGGAATTCTATGACCTGTGTGATGAAAACGGCATTGTTGTGTGGGCGGAAATACCTTACATCACCATGCATATGAAGGATGGACGGGAAAATACACTGACACAGATGAAAGAACTCATTACCCAGTGTTATAACCACCCCTGTATTGCAGTATGGGGACTCTCAAATGAGATTACTGCCGCAAGTGCAGTGAATGAGGACCTGCTGGAGAATCACCGGCTGCTGAATGATCTCTGTCACAAGATGGATCCGACTCGTCTTACTACGATGGCGAATGTCTTCATGCTGGAAACAGACAGCCCGATCCTTACCATTCCGGATATCAACAGCTACAACCTCTACTTCGGCTGGTATCTTGGTGAACTGGAACAGACGGATGAATTCTTTGATGAATACCACGCGGCGTATCCTGACCGTGTCATTGGATTTTCGGAATATGGCGCAGATGCCAATCCGGCATTCCATTCTTCTCATCCGGAAAAGGCAGATTACACAGAGGAATACCAGGCGCTCTACCATGAACATATGCTGAAGATGATCGAGGAGCGACCTTACCTCTGGGCAACGCATGTATGGAACCTGTTTGACTTTGCGGCGGACGGAAGAGATGAAGGCGGAAAGCACGGAGAAAACCAGAAGGGACTTGTTACGTTTGACCGGCAGCTTCGCAAGGATGCTTTCTATCTTTACAAAGCAGCCTGGAATAAAAACGAACCGTTCGTTCATCTGTGCGGCAAACGCTATATCAACCGCTGTGAAGAAGAAACGGAAGTCAAAGTCTATTCCAACCAGAGAGAAGTATCTCTCTATGTGGATGGAACCCTTGTTGAAACGCAGACGGGCAAAACGATCTTCCGCTTCCGGATTCCGCTGTTTGGCAATCATGAAATCAAGGCAGTCAGCGGGAGTGTTTCGGATACCATGTGCATTCAGAGAGTCAGCGAGCCGGATGAATCCTATATTTTCAACAAGGCGGCAGCCTCTGTCACAAACTGGTTTGATGCAGAGGAGATCGATCCGTCCTGCTATTCGATACAGGATACGCTGGGCGCCATCCGTGAGAATCCGCAGGCAGGTGCAATCATTGATGGGATGATGGCAAAAGGCGCATCAGAGCGAGGTGATGTCGCGGATGCCGTGAAAGACAATCCTGCGCTGCAGAGAATGATGGCAAGAATGACGCTGGTATCACTGCTCAAACAGGGCGGTGCAGATGAAGAAAGCATCAAACAGATCAACCGCATTCTGCAGGGAATCAAAAAAGCATAGCAACAGGAAAGGAATCGGATGAATCATATGAAAAAAGGTGTACAGCAGATCATGCTTGGAACGAAAACCAGGAACAGAGAACAGGCATTGGATGCGCTTCTGAGGATCAAAGCTGCCGGATACGATGGAATTGAGCTGAATCGCTTTATGATTCATCCGAGCTCTTTCTTGGTACGGGCACTTACGAGGGCTGCCGGCATGCCGACCGGGAACGGCGGAAAGCTGGACTGGCACGACTTGCTGGAGAAAAGCGGGCTTTCTGTAATCAGTCTGCATACAGATCTTGGCTCGTTGGAAAACGATACAGATGCACTCATCAGAGAAGCACAGAGTTTTCAAACGGATACCGTTGTAATCACAGGCATGTATCGGTTTGATTATTCAAGTGAAGCAGCAGTAAAAGATCTTGCGGCGCGTCTGAATCACGTTGGGACAATTCTGAAGGAAAATGGCTTGAATCTGCTTTATCACAATCACAATGTGGAACTGCTGAAAGTTGAATCCGGAAAGCGGGCATATGAATTATTGCTAGAGGAAACAGACCCGGAAGCAGTGAACTTTGAATTTGACAGCTATTGGTTTACAGATGGCGGAGCAGATGCGAAAAAATGGATGGAAAAACTCGGAACGCGTATGAAGCTGTGGCATATCAATGATCGCGGAAGCAGAACAAAAGGTACTTCCATCACACCGATTCTGAAGGCAGACAGTATGGAGCTTGGAACCGGAAATATGGACCTGGACGGACTGAAAGAAACTGCCGTCAACAACGGCATAAGTGCTGTTGTACTGGAAAGCCACAAAAACTGGATCGACAATGATCCTCTGAAAAGTATTGAAGTCAGCGCCGAATGGCTGAACAGGAGGTTTTAAATGAAATGCAATCCTGAGCGCCTGCCAGATAAGTGGCTGGCAAAATGGATCCTGGCAAAACCGGTTTCCGATGAAAACGGGAAACAGCCGGCATCCGTATTTCGAAGATCGTTTTTCGCCTCAAACAAAGAAGAAACAATTCTGTATATCACGACGCATGGAATCTATACTGCTTTTCTGAATGGTCAGCGGATCAATGATTTTGTGCTGGCACCCGGAACAGGGGATTATCATAAGCGTCTGTTTGTTCAGTCTTATGACATCACGGACAAACTGATCGAAGGTGAAAATGAACTGTGTATTACGATCGGCGACGGATGGTATCGGGGAAGTGTTGGGATTGACGGACTGCAGAATTACTACGGCAGGGATCTTGCACTGTTATGTCAGATTGAGCTGAACGGGACGCCGGTTGTCTGGAGTGATGAACAATGGGAGGCATCTTCAGACGGACCGGTACGCGAGAACGATCTGCAGCAGGGCGAGACATATGATGCCCGCATGGAAAGCATCACGCAATGGCATGGTGTGACAGCGGGAGACTTCAGCTATGAGAACCTTGCCGGAGATGACGGCGTACCTGTACTGGAGCAGGAACGGTTCGATGGAATCGTGATTTCGGTACCGAATGGAGAAACGGTCATTGATTTCGGACAGAATCTGGCCGGTTACACGGAACTTCGCGTGATTGCGAAAGCCGGACAGAAACTTACCATATGGCATGGAGAAACGCTGGATGAAAACGGAAACTTCACACAGCGAAACTTTGACCCCGGTGACAGAAATAAAAATGGCGGAATTCCCCAGAAGATCGAATACATCTGTAAGGATGGCGAGAATGTGTATCATCCATCCTTCTGTATCTTCGGCTTCCGCTATGCAAAAGTGGAAACAGATATCGATCTTGCGAATGCACACTTTACTGCAATCGCTGTTTATTCAAAGATGCCCCAGACCGGGTGGTTTCGCTGCGGCAATAAGGAAGTAAACCAGTTGTTCCGCAACAGCCTTTGGTCAATGCGCTCCAATTTCGTTGATATTCCCACCGACTGTCCAACGCGGGAACGTGCCGGATGGACAGGGGATGCAGGCGTGTTCGCACCGACTGCGGTTATTCTGGCAGATTGTTATCCGATTCTCAGAAAATGGCTTGGAGAATGCCGTCTGGCCCAGAAGGAGGACGGATTGGTGCAGAATATTGCGCCGGTCAATAACAGCGGAAGCATGATCTCCAATATGCTGCAGGGATCTGCAGGATGGGGAGATGCGTGCATTCTTGTTCCATGGGCGCTTTATGAGGCATATGGGAACGAGGAAATCCTGCGTGAAAACTATGACATGATGAAGCGCTGGATCGGATTCTGCGAGAACCGTGCAAGGAAGACAAGACTTGGCAATCTGATGAATCCCTACAAAAAATATTTGATTGATGAAGGCTTTCATTTCGGGGAATGGTGTCAGCCGGATGTGGACAACACGGAAACCATGAAGAAGACAATGATGCACGGTGCACCGGAAGTGGCAACTGCATACTATTACCGGTCTGCATCCTTAATGTCTGAAATTGCCGGAATCCTCGGGGAAGAGGAAGATCAGAAACGCTTTGAACAGATTGCGGAGAATGCCAGAAAAGCATACCGGTATACCTGTACAAAAAACGGCCGGATCAATTCTGACCGACAGTGCGAATATGTCCGTCCGATTGCCTTTGGGCTGCTGGATGGTGATGAGAAAAAGAACGCAGCAGCTGCACTCAATGAGCTGGTTATCAAAAACGGGTATCATCTCAACACTGGTTTTCTTTCCACGCCGGATCTTTGCCGGGTGCTTGCGGATAACGGATATACCGATACTGCATACCATCTGCTGCTGCAGGATGAATGTCCGGGCTGGCTCTATGCGGTCAAAAACGGTGCGACCACGATCTGGGCAACCTGGGAAGGCACCTGGGAGGACGGAACCGTGCATGACTCTCTGAA
>JAEEGL012439512.1_pt1 | contig 14995 bp, 12 predicted proteins | sample 9134231 | NCBI WGS metagenome assembly JAEEGL01 (sample SAMN16246548, study PRJNA631951) | gut metagenome | biome: gut microbiome; feature: rumen; material: fiber-attached | host: Bos | place: Iran: Karaj | collected 2018-10
ATCTGGTTCGCCTTGCCGACGACCCCGTTCACGCGCACCTTCTTTTTGCGGAGCACGGCGAAAAAGACCGACAACGATTCGTCGGGGAAGGCTTTACGCAAAAAGCGGTCCAGGCGCATGTTGGCGAAGTTTCTGTCGATGGTGCGTGTAATCATGCGGGACAAGTTAGAAAAAGTTGAAAGTGGAGAATGCGGCCAATTTGGCATGTATGAGCTTTTTTATCCGATTGTATACTGAATTTTAGCAAAAAATGACGTTTTATATTAAAAATTTGTGATTTTACACAAATTTAAGCAAATTTTATATTCTAAATATTGCAAAAATTGACTTTTTTATTTAATTTCATGAATGATGAAACCCGTCATGGAATATGTAGATTACCGGAGGTATATCCGGGATTTTTATAGGGAACGGAAGGCTGATTCCGCTGTTCCCTTTTCATGGGGTGTCTTTGCTAAAAAGGCGGGGATTGCTTCGCCGGTGTTTTTGCAATATGTGTGCGAAGGGAAAAAGAATCTAGGCGATAAGTCGGCGCCTCAAGTGGCTGCCGCAATGGGCCTTGTCGGGTACGAAGAAACTTACTTCTGTCTGCTGGTGGCGTACGCCAATGCAAAAAAGGATGCGGAAAAGAAGTCCGTGATTGAACAGGTTGGCGAACTTGCTCGCATTCACAAGGTCCGCATTGTCGGGATCAAGGAATATGATTTCTTCAAGTCGTGGAAGAATTCGCTTTTGAGGGAACTGGCCTCTGCAATGCCGAAGGCTACGGCGAAACAGCTGTCCAAGGCGAGCAGGAACCGAATCCCGACGAGCGAAGTCCACGAAATTCTGGATTTTCTTGTGCGGGCGGGCTTCCTGGAACAGGGGGCGGATGGCGGTTATCGCGAATGTAATCGCTCCTTGCGTATGGATCCCCATGTGGCGAAGGCGGTATCTTCTGATTTACAGCGCCAGTATGCGGAGCTTGCCGTAGATGCCTTGAAAAATGAACCGCCCGAGAAGCGTAATATGACGGGACTCACCGTCGGGATTACTCGCGAATCTTATGACCGGGTTGTGGCGGAACTTGCGGAATGCAGGCGTCGCATCAATGCGATTGCGACCATGACGCCCAGGACCGACGAAGTCTATCGCTTGAACATGCAGTTCTTTCCGCTGACGGACATGAATTTTAAACAAAACGGACCTTCTGTCAAGAGGAGGAAAAAATGAGAAACTTTACCAAGAATAATGTCTTAGCGATCGTATCTTGCGCAGTGCTGCTGTTCGCCGCTTGCGGCGACGACAGTAAAAATGCCGGGGGGTCTGTAGAAGACCAGGAGATTATTGCGATTTCCGACAAGACCGTTACGGGAGTCTCGCAGAAGGGACCGTTCGTAAACGGCTCCAGCGTGACTGTGCAGGAACTCAACGGAGAAACGCTGGCACAAACGGGTCTTGGCTTTGAAGGCAAAATCAAGAACGACATGGGCGAGTTCTCCGTGAAGGTGAACAAGCTTGAATCGCAGTATGCGCTCCTCAAGGCGAATGGTTTTTACCGGAACGAGGTTACCGGCGAAAAATCCAAGTCGCAGGTGACGCTCTATGCGCTTACGGACCTGTCCAAGCGCGATGAGGTGAACGTCAACTTGCTTACGCATTTGTCGTATGAACGCTCGCTGTACTTGGCTACGGAAGAAGAGTCTGTTTCTGTGACGGATGCAAAAAAACAGGCCGAAACCGAGGTGCTCAAATCCTTTGAGATTGAGGGGGATTTTGGAGATGCCGAAGACCTGAATATTTTTGGCGAAAGCGACCAGAGTGCGGCACTCCTTGCGGTAAGCGTGCTTATGCAAGGAAATCTCTCTGAAGGTGATTTTAGCGAAAGATTGGCGAATTATGCCGCCGACATCGAGTCCGATGGCGTTTGGAACGATACGAAAACGGCTACGCAGATTGCAGACTGGGCGATTACGCAGAGTATGAGCGGCGGGCTAGCCTTGATTCGCAATAATATCGCAGGTTGGAAACTTTCTACCGGAGTCCCGGCGTTTGAAAAATATGTGGACAATTTCTGGTGGTGGAACTACGGCCTTGGAACGTGCGATAAAGAGCGCGAAGGCGAGGTGAAGAAGAACCAGAATGCTGCAAGCGTTTATGCGGACAAGTACTTTATATGCAGGTCGAATTTGTGGTATGAGGCGACGGCGTTGGAATATGATACATATGAGTGGAAAGATGGTAAAGATGGTGACGTGAAATATGGAGATGTTGTTAAGGAGAGTTGCTATGTGTTTGAAGATAGTAGTTGGCGCACCGGTGATAAAAAAGACTGCTCATTGAAACTCCGTGGTTGCACCAAACTCCGTCAGGATACGGTAGGGCTGGGCGAAGATAAAGTGTGGTATATTTGCGATGCGCAGGCTTGGCGGAATGCGACGGATATTGAGAAGGATACGTTTGGTTGGAAGGATTCTACTGATGGTGCAATTAAGAAAGGAAATGTGACCGTTTCTATCTATGTGTTTGACAAGACGAAATGGCGTGCGACCAGTGATGTTGAAGCAAAACTTGGTGGTTGTGTTTCTGCCATTGCTGATTCAGTTGGCAAGGTCGGTACAACCTATTACATCTGCAGCTCGAATAAGTGGATTGAGGCTAGCGCTATTGAATACGACACATATAGGTGGACTGCAGGCAAAGATGGTGACAGCAAGGTTGGTAGTGTAAATGCAAAGAATTGCTACGTATACGAAAATAGTGTTTGGCGTAGCGGGAACGCAAACGACTGTTCCCTTGAACTACGCGGGTGTACCAAGAACCGTCAGGATACGGTAGGGCAGGGCGAAGATAAAGTGTGGTATATTTGCGATGCGCAGGCTTGGCGGAATGCGACGGATATTGAGAAGGATACCGCGACTTGGGGAGCAGGAAAAAATGATGGAGAAATTCGAAAAGGTCAAATCAATAAAGACTCTTATTACATTTATGATGCCGATAAGAAAATATGGCGAAATGCGACAACTCTAGAAAAAGATACATATGATTATACTAATAACAGAGATTGGCTTGCGGGAACAGATGGCGAAATCAAACAGGGGTCTGTGACGGATTCTGTTTATGTTTTTGATTCTACAGTGTGGCGCTCTGCTAGTAAAATTGAAAAGGTATTAGGAGGTTGCGTTGTAACAATAGCAGACTCCATAGGAAAAGTTGGGGAAACCTACTATAAATGTACACCAAGAAAATGGATTGTTGCTACAGAATTGCAATACGATACATATAAACAAGAGTGCTCCGAGTATGGACAAATTGCTCATGGTAGTGTTAATGCGGAATATCTGTATTTCTGCTATGGTGAGGAGTGGAAACGCTTTTATGGAAATGAAAATGTTGTTTACGGAAAACTGATAGATGAACGCGATGGACAAATATATCGTACAGTAAAAATAGGCGGACAAACATGGATGGCCGAAAATCTGAATTATGCGGATAGTACGAATTATCCAAGCATGTTAGGAAGAAATTGGTGTGTCGAATGTGATATATATGGCCGTTACTATTCGTGGAGTGCTACGATTGATTCAGTGTACTGGTCGAAGAAAGGAAACGTTTGCGGCTATTTGTACTCGGAAGATGATTCAGAAATAACGTCAGTTTGTAATCTGCCAGATACGGTGCAAGGAATTTGTCCTGAGGGATGGCATGTTCCAAATGAAAACGAATGGAAAACTTTAGCAGAAGTTGTGGATGGTAATCCGAAAAAGATTTTAGCGAAGGGAATGTGGGAAAATACGAAAGCAACTGATGAGTTGGGTATGTCTTTGCTTCCAGCAGGTTTTTATTCCTCTCGCGCTTCAAATGATCATTCTATTGCACTATTTTGGTCTTCAACGGATGCTTCTCATTGGGAAGCCGTAGAATTTTATGTTTTCCGATACGAAGCTCACGTCAATACAAATGATTTGAGAAAAACAGCGGGAAAATCCATCCGTTGCATCAAGGACGAAGAAGAATAACGCTACATAGCCCAGTTCTTTTTTAGCTATATTTACCGCATGCTCAACTGGGAAACTCTTTTGTCGGCGACGCGATACGGCCATCCTGCCGATCGCGACCCGAACCGCTCCGATTACCATCGCGATTACGACCGCATTGTCTTTTCTGCCGCTTTTCGCCGCCTGGGCCGCAAGACTCAGGTACATCCCTTCTAGGTAAACGACCACGTGCATAGCCGACTCACGCACAGCATCGAAGTCTCGAGCGTGGGCCGAAGCCTTGCGATTACCGTATTCCACTTGATAAAGAAGTATTTGCCCAAGTACATCAACGAATACCAGTTCGGTACCATCGTGCAGTCGGCGTGCCTCGCTCACGATATCGGTAACCCGCCGTTCGGCCATGCGGGGGAGGCCGCCATCCGCGAATGGTTCCGCAAAAACCGCACCAGCGCACCGCTTCGCGACCTGAACGAAAAGGAAATTGCGGACTTTGAAAACTTTGACGGCAACGCCCAGGGGCACCGCATCCTGAGCAAGCTGGAATACCACTTCCTTGATGGCGGAATGCGCCTTACGTACGCGACCATCGGCTCGATGATGAAGTACCCGCAAATCGCCAAGTACGGTTGCCCGACGAGCCTGTTTTCGACAGAATCGGACCTCTACGGCATTACCGCCGAGACGCTCGGGCTCCCGCAAATCGACAGCGGCAAGTGGGTGCGCCATCCGCTCGTGTACCTGATGGAAGCCGCCGACGATATCTGCTATTCCATCCTCGACGTGGAAGACGCCATCGAACTCGGGATCCTTTCGTTTGCCGACGTGCGCGACATGTTCATCTACCTTTGTGGCCCCGAAGTGAACATCGACAAGGAATATGAAGAGAACGGGCGCAACTTCCGCGATTTCCTCAGCAGCATCCACGGAAAGGCCATCCAGAACCTGATTGACGATGTCGCCATTGTCTTCGTGAACCACTACGAAGAAATCATGGAGGGCACGCTTTCCAAGCACCTGATAGACCTCTCCAAGTCCGATGTGATGTGGGGAATCCGCATCGCGAAGCGCCTTGGTGTGGAACGCATCTATCCGGACCGCCGCAAGACGGAACTCGAAGTCGGAAGCTATACGACGCTTGCTACCGTGCTCGACGCGTTCATCAACGGCGTGTACGATTACCGCCTGAACGGCAAGAATTCTTACCGCGCCGACCGCATCGTGCGCCTGATTGGCCAGGCAAAAATCGGGCAGAGCGTTTCTGCCGTCGAAGCATACCACCAGGTTCTCGACTTCGTGAGCGTCATGACGGACAACTATGCGACCTATCTGGCCCGCCAGATAGGCGGTCTCGCGATGGGCGCTTGATGGTCTGGCTTTTTGACTACGACCTGCCCCTGTATGGAGCCGAGGAACGTTGCGTCCTCGATTCGCTTGACCACCGCATTTCGAAGTTCGTGCAGAAGACTGTCGGCGGCGATTTTGAATCGGCGCAAATCATACCGAAGCTTTCGACACCGCGAATCTTGGATTTCTTCATTTTGAGCTTGGTGCCATCGGGCAGCGGGAGTTCTGCGCCAATCGGAGCGAGTACAACCGTCTGGCCTGCAGCGACGTTCGGGGCTCCGCAAACAACCTGAATTGTGTTCGTGCCGTCGTTCACGGTTGTGATGTGCAGGTGGTCGCTATCCGGGTGCGGATCGCAAGTGAGAACCTTTGCAACGAGCAACTTGTCATAGACCTTGCCCGGTTCTTCCATGCCTTCAACTCCGAGACCGATGGAGGTGAGCGCCTTTGCGACATCTTCCGCGGATTCCGGAAGGTCAACGTGACGTCTAAGCCAATTCAAAGAAACTTTCATCTTATTACCCTTTGTGGCACGAAACTTGCAGTGTTTGTCCTTGCGACTTTATGATGCCGCTGTGTGTGCGAATTTAGTGCCTGCTTAAATTTTCGGCGTAAATGTAGAAAATATTAGGCCAATAAACGGATTAATATGTTTCGCAGTAGGGGATTTCTTCGAAGTCTTTTGCTACTTCTTCTTTCTTGAAATGGTTGAATAGCAATACTTCGTTTTTCGAGAAAAGCTCGTCATTATTGAGGAAGGATATGACGATTTTGCAGAAACCGTTTTGTGGGATAACCACTCCGTGTTTTTCTATCGGTTTTAAGGTTGTTTCTGTGAATCCGCAAGAGTATCTGTAAGATTCTAAATCAGCGTTTCCTGGCTGGATGTATGCCGAAAAGAGATTGTCCTGTTCGCTAGTCCATGTCGGTTTGACGATGATTTTTTCACCGCCAAGTTTGATTTGCTGTTGGTAGCCGCCGCTGCAGAATCCGACTGGCTGGCGGAATACTCCGATGATGCCAGATTTTTGTTCGAACGTTTCTTTTTTAGATACGGAAAGGGATTGCGCGCAAGATGTCATGAGAACACATGCGCTTAGAATTCCAAGTAGCTTTAGGTATTTCATTTTCTCCTCGTAAGGTTTTGTTGCTGTTAAAGCATGTTGGCCCGGCTTGCGAAAATCTCGAAATCTTCGGGCGTGGTGAGTTTGTCATTTGCGGATTCGCCCTTGACGATGTAAACGGGCTCGCCAAAGAATTCGAGAATGCTAGCTTCGTCAGTTGGCGTAAAGTTGAGGGGTTCTTTTGCAATGCGCATGTAGAGCAGCTTGAGCAAATCAATGCGCGCTGCTTGCGGTGTCTGCGCAAGCCAAACTTTACTGCGGTCGATTGTGCTTTCGACGCGGCCATCGCTTGCTATCTTGATGGTGTCAATCGCTGGTTTTGCAACGAGGCAGCTGCCTTTGTTCACGAGAGTGTCAAATACATCGCGGATGATTTTTTCGCTGATAAACGGGCGTGCGACATCGTGCACCAGAACGTATTCGGCGCTACTCGTAAGTGCGTTTACGCCGTTCTCTACGGACTGCCAACGTTCAGATCCGCCTAAAACAATTTTTAACTTTGTTCTAAACTTTCCGGCGTTCTCGCTTGCTGAAAAAAAAGTTTCGATTTCTTTTTCGAAATAGTCTTTCCAATCTGCAGGAACCGCCATGACGACTTCTGCAATCTCGTCCATTTTGAGGAATGTTTCAAGAGAATATTGATAAACGGGTTTGCTGCCCAATTGCATCAACTGCTTGGGAATGTTGCCTCCCATGCGCTTGCCAAGGCCGCCTGCGGGGAGGACTGCTGCGAATTTTCCAGAATGTAATGAATTTGCCATATAATAAAAATAGAAAGATTCGTGATTATAGTCACGTGATTTAAAAGTAAGAACTAAAAAGTTTTTTGGATGATATGAATGTTTTTAATTTTGGCGCCGTGTATAGGGAATGATAAATGGAACTTGAAGATTTAAAACCGAGAAATCGGACGAAAATGGCTGTGGCTGCCTGTTTAGGTGGTTTTGTCGGAGCGCATAATTTTATGCTTGCCAACAGTGTTTCGGGTAGTATAAAAATTTATTTGACTTTAGTGGCATTGATTGCTCCGCACCGTGTTGGCCTTTGTCTTGCATTGGTCAACTTTGCTTGGGTGCTGTTTGATCTCTGGCAGATTTGTTTTGTGAATACTTTGCCCGAAATCCGTTTTGAAGGTAGCCGAAAAAAAGCCGCACTAGTTGTTTTTGTGTATTTGTCTATTGCGGCTGTACTTGCGGTTTTCTTTATTCGAAATTACGGTGCTTAGCTGTAATTATTTTTTGTAGCGGACTGCGGTTCCGTAGGCGATAATTTCTGCGGCACTTGCCATCAGGCTGCTTGTGGAATAGCGTACGTTAATAATGGCGTCTGCACCGATGGATTTCGCTTCTTGGATCATGCGTTCTGTTGCTTTTTGGCGCGCTTCGTTCATCATTTCGGAGTAGCCTGCAATTTCGCCACCGATGATTGTTTTGAGGCCTGCGAAAATGTCTCGAACGACATTTTTCGAAAAAACAATGCTCCCTTTGACGAGCTGGACTGTTTCGATTTCCTTGCCACTGATAAAGTCCGTATTGACGATAAGCATTTGAACCTCCTGAATTTGGATGTGGATAATATACTCATTTGCTCGGTGAAAAGTTTTGTTTTGCATAAAAACCCTGCACGTTTTCGTGCAGGGTTGGGGTTATTGAGGAGGAATATGAATAAGAAATTAGAAGACAAAGAACATTCCGATGTGTGGAGTCACGTTGACGCCTGTAAATAGGTAAGAAATTCTGCTTGTTTTGGACAATCGGGCTGGATCGTTGTAGTAGGCTCCAATTCCGTATGCATTTGTTGTGATATCAATGCCGGCGATGACGCCAATGGCGTCGAAAACGTGGTAACCGACTATGACATCACCACCGATGACCGCATCGACATATACCGCTCCGGGGTTGTATTTGTGGGTTTCTGTTTTTACGTCCCCTTCGATTAATTTCAGGTCAACTCCGCAAAGGAAATGTACAGCGACAATTAATTCGTTCGAAATTGGGGCCATGCCTATGCCTAGCTTGACGTTAAAATCGAGCCCTTTTAAATCTGTTTTTTTGCGGGTTAATTCATCTTTGAAATCTCCGTTTAAAAAGCCGATTCCCAAACCGAATACGGAAGAGTAACCGTTTGTTTCCGTTTTATAGCGGGTCCAGCCGAATTGGTAGCTCATGGAACTCCAGTCGTAATTGATGGCTTTTATCTTCCATGTCTCAGATTCGATAGGCATATAAAAATTCATGCTTTGGAGACTTTTGGTTGTCCTGATATTTTTTTTCTCGTTGGGCTGGGGTGTGTTTTGTGCACATAGTATTGTACTACACATAATAATTACGATAGCCACAGTTTTGGAGAGCGTTTTAAGCATGTATACTCCTTGGCTGATAACGTGTTTTATCATTGCTCCGTCTGTAAATATAGCCAAATGTTCCTAAATTGCTTAAAATTATCTTACAAAAACATTCCAATTTAGAATGGTATCAAAAAAAATGCCGTTTTTTTTGAAAAAAGCCAATCGATTGTCGCTGTGTTATAGGTTTCTATAAGATTTAACTTGACGAAATAAATTTTAAAGACTACTTTTTGTGCAGTAAAACAAATGTTCACTATGCGAGGCGAAAATGGTTCTTTCCCCAGAAATGAAGGCTCAAGTTGTGGATTCCCTTGAGGGGGAACGTTCTCGTTTGGATAAGGAGCAGCTAGAAGCGGTGGAGACCACCGAGGGGTATGTGCGCGTGGTGGCGGGAGCTGGCTCGGGCAAGACGAAAACGCTCACGCACCGCTATTTGTATCTCGTGAAGGAAATGGGAATTTCGCCTTCGAACATTCTTTGCGTGACGTTCACGAACAAGGCCGCGAACGAAATGAAAAAGCGAATCCGCTCGATTTTGGGCGGCGATGACAGCGGCTACATTTCGACGTTCCACGGATTCTGCGTGCGTTTTTTGCGCGAAGAAATCCATGTGCTCAATTACCCGAAGGAATTCATGATTCTGGATGAGGATGACCAGAAATCGCTTTTACGCAAGGCGTATGCGGATTTAGGGTATTCGCTCAAGGATTTGAAAATCAGTAGTGTCCTTGATTTTATCGGGGGGCGCAAGGCGAATGAGCTTGATTACGTTTCGCTTTTTGCGGAACTTCCTTCGGAGAATGATATTGGTTTGAGTGTAGATGGTCGCAATGAGGGTGCCCGCGATGAAGAGAGTCGCGAAATGCCCAAAGACCATTTGCTGGAATTGTCGGACGAAGCGGACGACAAGTGGATGAAGGTTTATTACCGCTATCTCTATGAGCAAAAGAAAAATTATGCGCTTGATTTTGACGACTTGATTTTGGTGACGCTGTACATTCTGCAAAGTTTCCCAGAACAGCTCGACAAGTGGCGCAAGCGCATGATGTATGTGATGGTCGATGAGTATCAGGACATTGACGGTCAACAATTCATGCTCGCGGATTTGCTTTCGAGCTATCACGGAAATTTATTTGTGGTGGGGGATCCGGACCAGACGATTTATGGCTGGCGCGGCGCCGATGTCAATCGCATTCTTGAATTTGATAAAACGCATCAGGGAACCAAAACGATTTTGTTGCAGAACAATTACCGCTCGACGCCGAGCATTTTGAAGGTGCCGGATGCGGTTATCAAGAACAACAAGTTTAGAATCGAAAAGGTGCTTAGGCCGGTGCGCGTTGGCGGGAAAACGCCTGTCTTTTACCATGCAAAGAACACTCGCGAAGAGGCAAAATGGATTGTGGAACGCATCCAGAATGCCGTGCAGAATTCCGTGAAAAATGGCGCGGGTGGTATGCATTATAAGGATATTGCGGTGCTCTACCGTATGCATTCCCAGTCGCGTTCTGTCGAAGAGGCTTTGATGGCGGAAAATATTCCGTACAAAGTTTACAGCGGAGTCGGGTTTTACCAGCGCAAAGAAATCAAGGATGTCATTTGCTATTTGCGCATGCTCGTGTATGCCGATGATTTGTCTTTCTTGCGCACGGTGAATACGCCCAAGCGCCAGTTCGGACCGCGCAAGGTTTCCATATTGCAGGCTTTTGCCGATGCGCGAGGTGTCGGGCTTTATGAAGCGCTTTTGGAAATAGTATCGGAAGCCGGGATGTTGAATGATGTGGCTTGCGATATTTCGTCGCAGGCGGAAATGTCGTCGGTGGGCAATGAACGCAATAAGATTGATTTTGACTGCAAGGGGTTCTTGGCGCGGAGCAATGTCGTTGAGTATGTGAAGCTGATTGAAAAGTATCGTTCTTGCTATAGGGACATGTGCGTTTCTGAAATTTTGGCGAAAATTCTGCGTGAGACAAAGTACGAAGAAATGTTGCGCTTGGATGGCGACGAAGACCGCCTGGACAATCTCGCGGAACTGAAACAGGGAATTCTGGAATTCGAGAATTACTATGAGGAAGATGCTTCGCTAGACGAGTATTTGCAAAATATTGTGCTATTCACGAATGTGGATGAAGATTCCGAAGAAAAAGACCGCGTGCAACTCATGACGATTCACAATGCGAAGGGGCTGGAATTCCCGTACGTTTTTGTATGTGGTTTGAATGAGGGCTTTTTCCCGGTAAAGCGTGTGCAGAATAAGGTTCAGCTAGAAGAAGAGCGCAGGCTTGCGTATGTGGCATTTACGCGTGCCGAAAATGTTTTGTGCTTGAGTGATGCCGAAGATGGGATGGCCGGGGAGAGCGGGAGGCGTTATCCGTCGAGATTCTTGCTTGAAATGGATATGGGCGGGCTAGATGTGGCTCGTGGCTTATCGGAAGATTTGCTTGAGGCTGCGAAAGCGCATATTGCCAATGTCGATCAGGAGCGGGATTTTTTGAGCGACGAAAGTTTGGGGCTTGTCAAGAAGGCGCCTTCGGCGGTGTTCGGAGTTGGGGAACGTGTGGTGCACAAAATCTTTGGGGCAGGCACGGTTCGTGCTGTTGACGAAAAGAATTTCTGCTATGAAATCGCGTTTGACAAATTTGCAACCCCGCGAAGCATTCAATTCGACTTTCCGCTAGTACGCGCCTAACGTTGCTGTTGCCTTCCCGGCCGGAGCCTGCTCGGACTCGTCATCCTCGGAGCAACGCGGAGGGGATCCATTATTTCTTGAACTTGCGTTTGTTCCAGGGTGACAGGCTTTGCCTGCTTATGTCATGCCGCACCCTGTTGCGGCATCGCCATTTTATCGTCTGCGGCTCTTTTGAAAGTTGTTTTCAGGGCGTTCGTAATGAATTGGTTTTAACTGCTTGATGACGTTTCGAAGTTCCTTGGGGAGCGGACAGTCATAGACTTTATGTTCACCGTTCCAGTCGAATTCCAAACGGCAACTGTGCAGGAATAAGCGGTTCAGGCCGAATAGTTTTTTTACTTCACGATTGAGCGCAAAATCGCCATAGCGCGTGTCGCCCAAAAGCGGATGCCCAATGCTGGCGAAGTGCGCACGAATCTGGTGCATGCGGCCAGTTTCGAGCTTGATTTTCACGAGGTCGTAGCCTTCGTAATGCTGCTTGACACGGTAATGCGTGATGGCCTTCTGTGCCTTTTCGTCATCTTGCCCAACGAGCATTTTGCTGCCCTTTGCAGAATCAGTGCGCAAAAGCGATTCGTTGATGGTGCCGCGGTCTTTCTTGAGGTTGCCTTTGACGAGCGCAAAGTAGAATTTGTCTACAACATGTTCGCGAATCATGCGGGTGAAGTCGCGGAGCGTGTCGCCGTGAAGCGCTGCAATAATCATGCCGGATGTTTCTTGGTCGAGGCGGTGGGCAATCGTTGGCTTAAAGTCTAGACCTTCGTTTTTGCCCCATTCCCAAAGATATTCTACAAGACTTTCTCCAGGGCGTGTGCCGCTACCGGGCTGGCTTGCCAGTCCCGAGGGCTTGTTTACGATAACGTAATCTTCGGTTTGTACGATAAGGTCGAGCTCGTGTGCGCCCCAATGGGCTTGCTTTTCGGCGCCGGAGAGTTGCTTGCCCCAAGTGGACTTGTTTTTCGCGAAACCGGATTTTTCTTTTACATCGGGGCGTTGCGGCCTTTGACCATTTGGTGCTTCAGCACTTATGTGGGCATGGCCACCTTTAGGTGGTGTGGCCCCGCTGGAAGGGGTAGCGGGAGCCGCTTCGGCGGCGGACGCGAGGGGAAGGCCTTCCCCCTTTAAACCACTCTCGTCATTTGTCTTTGGATTGTCGCTTTGAGTCTCTCTTTCGTCTTTCGTCTTTCGTCTTTCGTCTATTTCACTAACGCTCTTAAAATTTTCGTAAATGTTCACGACGTCGCCTTCGGCGAGCATCTGATTTGCTTTTCCCACGACTCCGTTCACGCGGACTTTCTTTTTGCGAATGACGGCGAAAAACACCGAGAGGGATTCTTCGGGGAATGCCTTGCGGAGGAATCGGTCAAGGCGCATGTTTGCAAAGTTGCGGTCGATTGTGCGTGTAATCATAATTAGGTTTTAGGTTGTAGGTTTTAGGGAACAGGGACAAATGAAAAATTAAGAATTAAAAATGAAAAATTAAGCGTTGAGTGTCCAGAACTAAGGCCTGATTCGTCATCCTGAATTTGACTGGATTCTTCGTGGCAGTTCGCCTCTCAGATTGTGATATCTTGATGGCATATATCTTTCGTCTTTCGTCTATAGGCTCGAAGAGCCGTTCTTTCGGCTACAAACCTAACACCTGTTACCTGACTCCTTCTCTCTTAGCGTAGTGGGCGAGGCGAACACCGTCGGCGGCGCTGGTGACAATTCCTCCGGCGTAACCTGCACCTTCGCCGAGGACGAATAAACCCTTGGTATTCACGCTTTCGAGCGTTTCGTTGTTGCGTGGGATGCGGAGTGGCGAGCTGGTGCGCGTTTCGGGAGCGACAATCAGGCCTTGTTCGATGAACCCAGGAATTTTGCGGTCGAAGTTTTGGAATCCTTCGGCAAGGCTGTTACAAATCGTCTTGTCCATCCAATCCCATAAATTGCTGGGAACGAGCCCGCAAGGGTAGGTGGATTTGGGGGGAGCTTTGTCTTCGCGGTGAGCGAGGAAGTTCTTGATGGTCTGCGCTGGTGCGGCGTAATTTTTCCCGCCCACGTTGTAGGCGTCGCTTTCTATTTTGCGCTGCAAGTCGAGGCCACCAAATAGTGAACCGCTCGAAGGAATGTCAAAGCCTTCGGCACCTGCGGTAATGGGGACTGCGATGGCTCCGTTGGCGAAAGCTCCGTTGCGGCGGCTGTAGCTCATGCCGTTTGTCGCAAGTGTTCCTGGTTCCGATGCGCATGGCACAAGGACTCCGCCGGGGCACATGCAAAAGCTGTAGGCGCTTGAAGTTTTGTTGAGTGTCGGTGTCGCGAGAAAATATTCGGCGGCTCCGGTGAGTTTTGTATCGACATTGCCGAGTTGGCGCTTGTTGATGAGTATTTGCGGGTGTTCTACGCGAACGCCCATGGCAAATGCTTTGCTTTCGAGTTGCACTCCACGAGCATGGAGCAACTGGTAAATGTCACGAGCCGAATGCCCGACCGCAAGCACCAACGCCTCGCACGGTTTCCAATTGCCGATAGCGACATCATCTTTCGTCTCGGTTGGTGGGCTTGCCGAACCACGTCTTTCGTCTTTCGTCTCTTTTAATTTTATCGCGCAAATTCTTCCTTGCTTGATTTCAATGTCTTCGAGGACTGTATTGAAGTGGATATGCCCGCCAAGGCGGATAATCTCGGCACGGACTTGGCGCAACATGAGTACAAGTTTATCTGTACCAATGTGCGGCTTTGCGAATGTCACGACGCTTTCGTCAACGCCGAATTGCACCATGTCCTTGAGGACGGTTTCGCTGAACAAGTTGCGACTGCGTGTGTTGAGTTTTCCATCGCTGAAAGCGCCTGCGCCACCTTCGCCAAATAGCACATTGCTGTGGGCGTTGAACTTGCGATCTACAAAGAACTTGCGGATATCGCGGAATCGTTCTTCGACTTGCTTACCTTGCTCGTAAATGTCGACCGAGAAACCTTTGCGCAAAAGGTGGAGGGCCGCCCACAAACCGCTTGGCCCAGCGCCAATGATATCAACATGGCCTGCCATCGGGACCGTGCTTTTGCCCGGCTCTGCATCGAGGCTGCGAATTTCACGTTGGGATTCGATGAGCCCGCGGGCGTTATTCCCCGTGGCGCGAACTTTCCGCTTCAAGTCAAAAACCACGTTGTAAGACCAACGTAAGTCCCCTTTGCGCCTGGAGTCCAGCGAAAAACGTTCCACTTCGAGGTTGAAAATTTCTTCCGGGTTCACGCGGAGCGTTTTGGCGAGCGCAGAACGGACTTCACCCTTTTTTTCGAGGGCTACGGCGAGTTCTCTGTAGCGGTAGGTAAACATGGTTCGAGACTAAATTTAGAAATATGGCAAAAAAATATTTTTTTGGACTTGAGATGGTGGTTTACATTTTTTTATAATTGTGAAAACTCTCAAAATGGTATTTGAAATATGTTTAAAGTTGGTTTTGATAACAATGCTTATCTAAAAACTCAATCTGAAAAAATTCAAGAACGTATCTCTAAATTTGGCGGA
>JAEEGL013090729.1_pt1 | contig 14995 bp, 8 predicted proteins | sample 9134231 | NCBI WGS metagenome assembly JAEEGL01 (sample SAMN16246548, study PRJNA631951) | gut metagenome | biome: gut microbiome; feature: rumen; material: fiber-attached | host: Bos | place: Iran: Karaj | collected 2018-10
CGAATCTGAACAAGGAGAAAAAGCACATGTCAAAAACAGCAACAAAAGCTGTCTCCCGAAAGGACATGACCAGAGCCCAGTGGACCTGGAAAGAGATGAAGCGCTACAAGGTCGGATATCTCATGATAGCGCCCTTCATGCTCGTCTTTCTGCTCTTCACGGTCGCTCCGGTCCTTGTGTCCATGGTCATCAGCTTCACAGACTTCAACCTGCTGCAGGTTCCCCATATCGTCTGGCTGGACAATTACATCAGGCTTTTCCTGGATGACGACATCTTCCTTCTTGCGGTGAAGAACACATTCATCTTCGCCGGCATCGTCGGACCCGCTTCATACCTCATGTCGTTCATGGTCGCCTGGTTCATCAACGAGCTCGAACCCAAGGTGAGAGCAGTCGTGACACTTATATTCTACGCTCCGTCGATCTCCGGTCAGGTCTACCTCATCTGGGGCACGCTGTTCTCGGGAGACTCGTACGGCTGGGTGAACGCCACACTGCTCAACCTCGGTCTGATCAATGAGGAGATTCAGTTCTTCGAGGATGCCAAATACGTAATGCCGCTGTGTATCGTCGTTGCCCTGTGGACCTCGCTCGGCACCGCCTTCCTCTCGTTCATCGCGGGACTCCAGGGCGTCGACCACACCCTTTATGAGGCCGGAGCGGTCGACGGCGTTCGCAACAGATGGCAGGAACTCTGGTACATCACCCTTCCAACGATGAGACCGCAGCTGATGTTCGGCGCCATCATGTCGATCACCTCCTCATTCGGCTTCGGCGGAGTCGTCGATGCCCTCTGCGGAAACCCGTCGGTCGACTACTGCGCATGGACGATCATGCACCACCTCAACGACTACGGCGGCGCGCGTTTCGAGGTCGGTTATTCCTCGGCGATCGCAGTCGTGCTCTTCGCGATAATGATGGGCGCCAACGCGCTGGTCAAGAAGCTGCTCTCAAAGGTAGGTAGATAGTTATGGCAAGACTTAGAACAAGAAAACATAAAGTCGTGCTGAACCGGTCGGCCGGAGGCGACGCCGGTATCACTTTCATACTTATACTCCTCGGAGCCTTCATGTTCCTCCCGATGCTCTACGTCATTATGCAGGCTCTCAAGCCGCTTGACGAGCTCTGGATGTTCCCTCCCAGATTCTATGTCGTGAACCCCACGTTCCGCAATTTCAAGGATCTGTTCGTGCTCATGAACACCTCATGGGTGCCCTTCTCGCGATACATCTTCAACACCGTGTTCATCACGATATTCGGCACGGTCGGAAACCTCTTCTGCGGTTCGATGGCCGCCTACGCCTACTCAAAGGTGGCGTTCCCCGGCCGCAAGTGGATGTTCAAGGCCGTCAGGTCGTCGCTGATGTTCCACAAGACGGTCACCGCCGTCACGAACTTCATCATCATGAGCGCGCTGCACATGGTCGACACATACTGGGCTCTGATCATCCCGGCGTTCGGCCACACCCTCGGCCTCTACCTGATGAAGCAGTTCATGGAATCGAACGTCACCGATGCCGTGCTTGAGTCCGCCCGACTCGACGGCGCTTCCGAATTCCGCACCTTCTGGTCGATAGCGATGCCGATGGTCAAGCCCGCGTGGCTGACGCTGATCATCTACAGCTTCCAGGATCTGTGGAACGCCGGCGCCTCGATCTACATCCATTCGGAGCAGCTCAAGTCGTTCAACTACGCGATACACCAGATCACAGCCGGCGGTATCAAGCGTGCCGGCGCCTCGGCTGCCGCGACCGTCATCATGATGATGGTCCCGATAACGGTATTCATCATCACCCAGTCGAACATCATCGAGACGATGGGTTCGAGCGGAATGAAAGACTGACGGAAGGGGAGGAAAGAAACAGGATGATTAGTTACGGAAAGAAATTCGCGGCTGTCATCGCGGTAGTTCTCCTTGCCGTTACGGTGCTTGCGGTCCCGGTAAGCGCGGGCCGCACATACCAGACATACACGTACTCGATCGACGGCAACGCGCTCTATTCGCCCGATGCCTACACGCCTCTGATGGCAATCGACAGCACGTATATGGGCCTTGAGAAGAACCTCGACAGCCCCAGCGACCTGCTCGTGGACAAGAACGACAACGTTTACATCGCCGACAAGGCGAACAACCGGATAGTCGTTCTCGACAGGTATTTCAAGCTCAAATTCGAGATCTCGAAATTCACCAACGACCAGGGTATCCCCGACTCGCTGAACTCTCCCTCGGGAGCATATGTCACCGACGATACGATCTACGTTGCCGACACCAACCAGAACCGCATCGTGACATTCGACCTTGACGGCAAATTCATCAAGGTCATCCCCGAGCCCGAATCCAGCCTGTTCGACACCGGCAGCGTCTACAAGCCGGTCGCCCTCGTCGTCGACGACTACAACAGGATCTACGTCGTGTCATCGACGACCTATCAGGGAATCATCGTCATGGACGACGACGGCACCTTCATCTCCTTCATCGGAGCACAGAAGGTCACGATCTCGGCATGGGACAAGCTCTGGCGCAAACTCATGACAAAAGACCAGAAGGATCAGAGCGCTTCCTACATCTCCACCGAGTTCAACAACATCGATATGAATGACAAAGGCTTCATTTATATCACCACATCGTCGATCCCCGACGGAAAGGTCGCCAGCGCCATAAGGAGCAAGACCTCATCGGGTGACTACCTGCCCGTCAAGATGCTCAACAAGTCGGGGCACGAAGTCATGATGAGAAACGGTTTCTGGCCGCCCGCCGGCGAGATCGAATTCCAGGGCTCGCGTTCCGACGGCTCGATCAACGGCGTTTCCAAGATCGTTGACGTCGCGGTCGGACCCGAGTACACATGGTCGATCATCGACTCGAAGCGCCAGAAGGTATTCACCTACGACGAACAGGGCAACCTGCTCTTCGCATTCGGCGACTCGGGCTCGCAGCTCGGCAACCTCGTCAGCATCACCGCCATCTGCTACATGTCCGACAGCCGCATGCTGATCCTCGACGCCACCAACAAGAACATAACCGTATATCAGCGCGAGCCTTACGGCGACATACTTGTTACGGCTCTGAAGAACCAGAACGACCGTCAGTACGACAAGGCGATCGATGACTGGACCGAGATCCTCAAGAGGAACTCGAACTTCGACGTCGCATATATCGGAATAGCCGACGCTCTCTACCGCAACGGCGAATACACCGAGGCGCTCGACTACTACAAGGCGGCGTACGCCACCGACGGCTGGTCCGACTCCTTCAAGGAGATACGCAAGGAGTGGATCTCGAAATACATTCTCCTGATCCCCGTGATCATCATAGCGATCATCGCCGCTGTGTTCTTCTTCTTCAAATTCGCCGGAAAGGTGAACAAGAGAGCCGAGACATCGGGGACGAAGCGCACCTTCGGAGAGGAGCTGCTGTTCGCCTTCCACCTGATCTTCCACCCGTTCGACGGTTACTGGGACCTCAAGCACGAGAAGCGCGGATCGGTAAGAGCGGCGCTGGTCTATCTGGCGCTCGCCATCCTCGCCGTCTTCTACCAGGAGATCGGTTCGGGCTATCTGGTCAATCCCCAGGGCTACTATTCGGGATTTGCCTGGAGCGCGATGGGCGTTATCGTGCCCTTCCTGCTCTGGGTAGTCGGCAACTGGTGCCTCACGACGCTGTTCGACGGTGAAGGAAACTTCAAGGACATCTTCGTGGCGACCGCCTACGCGCTGGTCCCGATCCCGCTTGCCATCATCCCCACAACGCTCTTCTCGAACATCGCGCTCAAGCAGGAGCTCGACATAATCTCGTTCATCAACACCGTCGCTCTGATCTGGACGTTCCTCCTGATCTTCGTCGGAATGATGGTTACGCACGATTATACAATAGGAAAGAACTTTATCACAACGATCGGCACGATCGTCGCAATGGCTTTCATTATGTTCGTCGCGATACTCTTCACGACCCTCGTCGGAAAGATCGTGAGCTTCATCACGAACATATTCGTCGAGATCAACTACCGACTGTAAAGCGAGAAGGAGAATGATATGAAAAAAGTATTTATATACGCTCTGACCGTTCTTCTGCTCGTCAGTATGCTGGCTGTCGACGCCGGAGCGTACGCGGTCGACCTCATATTCGAAGTCGATTCACAGACCAAAAAGCCCACCGACGAGATCGACTACGAAGCGACTGTAGCCCAGTACCTCTCGCTCGAATTCGCCACCGCCGAGGAAAAACTCGAGACGATGGAGATGATGATGGAGAAGGACGGCTACCAGCTGTGGGTAGACGAACTCACCGGCGAGGTCGCCACCAAAGACCTGGCCTCGGGTCAGATCCTCTTCTCGAACCCCTACGACATAGGGGCCGCGTACCCCGCAAAGAAGGGACCGTCGGATTCGACCAAGAAGAAGATCATGTCCCAGGTCATGATCCGTTACGTTGACAACGACACCGAAAAGGAATTCTATTCCTTCGAAGAGTCGGCTATGCGCGGACAGATCAAGATCAAGAACATCAAGAACGGTATAAGAGTCGAGTACAGCATCGGACGCGAGGAGACCAGAATGCTGGTCCCGAAGGTCATCGAGAGGGAAAGATTCGAGACCGTCATACTCGATTCCTTCGCGGCCGAGATCAACGAGATCTCCGCCGAGTCCGGACTCGTCCAGATCGAATGGAGAGACTACAACCAGCTCACAAAGCGCACCCAGGCGATCTACGATTCGGGCAACTCGCTCTGGTTCAACTTCAACCAGCTGCGCGCCTACTATCTGCTGAAGGCGGCAGACAACTGCGCCACAGCACGTGAAAAAGCTTCTCTGTACGCCGCTTATCCGATCTGCAAGAAGATGGACGTCTACGTGTTCGCCACCGACTCCACCAACACAGAGACGATGAGGATAGAGAACTACATCAAGACCTATGTCCCGACATACACCTACGAGCAGCTCGAATACGACCACAACATAACCGAGTACGAAGGCTCCGACAAGAACCCCGCGCTCTTCAAGATGGCCCTCGAGTATTCGCTCGACAAATGGGGCATGACCGTCAGACTTCCCGTCAACGGCCTGCGTTTCGATGAATCGCTCTATCAGCTGGTCTACATCAGCGTCCTGCCTTACATGGGCGCCGGAGGCAACTACCTCCTCGGCAAGAGCGACGAGAAATTCACCGGATTCAACTTCTTCCCCGACGGATCGGGCACTCTCTTCCGCCACGAAGACCTTGCGACCGGCAACACCACGACCATCAACGCAAAAGTCTACGGCATGGACTTCGCGTACAACAACATCACCGGTTCACACACCGAAGTCGTACGCTACCCCGTATTCGGTATAGTTTCAAACTATCACGATATCCGCACGCAGACCGAAAAGCAGCTCGTCACCGAGGAGATGAGGGATCCGACCACCGGAGAGCTCATAGCCGAGGCCGAGTATGAAGATGTCGAGACTGAATATACCTACAACGAGGACCGCGGTTTCGTTGCGGTGATCGAGGAAGGCGACGCCCTGGCCGAGCTTTCCACCTACCACGCAGGGTCGCTCAGCAAGTACAACACGATCAACATGCTGTTCTACCCGCGTCCCAAAGACTCGTACAACCTGGCAAACGCCATTTCAGTCGGCGCCAACGCGACCTGGACCGTCGTAAGCTCCAGAAAGTACGTCGGCAACTACAAGATCAGATACATAATGCTGACCGACGACACCATCGCCAGGGAGAAGGGAATAGAGAAATACTACTCCCCGACCTGGATGGGCATGGCGAGCGCCTACCGCGACTACCTGTATTCCACCGGAGACCTTTCCGCCCTCGAGCAGAAGGATATCAAGGAAGATATCCCGGCCTACATCGAGACCTTCGGTACCATCGAGACACAGGAAAAGATCATGTCACTCCCCGTGGATGTCATGACTCCCCTGTCGTCCTTCGAGGATATCAAGACGATGTACGACGAGCTCTCCGCGGCGGGTGTCGGCAACATCAAGTTCAAACTCACCGGCTACGCCAACGGAGGCATGTTCGCCTCGATCCCGTACAACCTCAAATGGGAAAAGGCCGTAGGCGGGAAGAAGGGCTATACCGACCTCGTCAACTACGCAAATGAAAAGGGATTCCAGGTATTCCCCGACTTCGACTTCGCGTATGTAAGATCGAGCACCAATACGATGTTCGACGGTCTGCGTCTGAAGCAGCACATCGTTAAGTCGATCAACAACACATATATGTCGAGAAGATACTACAGCGCGACGCGTCAGACGATGTTCGGACGCTACGAGCTCGCCGTATCGTCGGCATATTACGCTCATTTCTACGAGAAACTCTCCGAGAATCTCAGCAAGTACTACGAAGACGGAGTGAGGTCCACGATCTCGGTCGGGACCCTCGGCACCGCCCTCAACTCGGACTTCGACGAGGACGAGCCCTACAACCGCGAAGACTCCAAGGCCTCGACGATCGAGGCTGTGGCGGCCCTCAGCGAGAAGTTCGACGACGTCATGACGGAAGGCGCCAACGCCTACACATGGAAGTACGTCGACTACATCGTCAACACTCCTCTCGATTCGAGCCGCTATACCAGATCGAGCGCCTCGGTGCCATTCATCGGCGTCGTGCTCCACGGCAGCAAACAGTTTGCCGGCACCCCGCTGAACATGGAAGGCAACATAGGCTACAGTCTGCTGAAGGCCATCGAGAACGGTTCCGGCGTTTACTTCGTGCTCTGCTATCAGAATTACGCGAAACTCAAAGAGAACATGATACTGAGCCAGTACTACTCGGTCAGATACGACATCCTCAAGGACGATATCGTAAGATATTACAAGCTCGTAAACGACCTGACGAAGGATCTGCAGCTCACACTCATCTCCTCTCATGAATTTCTTATCGGCGAACGCATCCCCGACGCGGACGAGATAGAGGCCGACAAGGAAGCCGCCGCCAGGGCGCTCGCCGAAGAGCTTGCCGCCGCTGCCGAGGCCGAGGAGAAGGCGAGGATCGCCAGCCTCCTCAACGGACGCGTATACGCATCCGACAACTCCGACAACTACCTCACCCAGGTCAAGGGCTTCTACGAGCAGGCCATCGCCAATGACGTCGGTGCTTGCTCTGTGGCTGTGAACGGAAACGTCACGGTCACCAAGGGCATGAAGACGCTCGTCAACGAGGTCATCGCCGCCAACGAAGTGAAGGCCGATGCCCAGAAGAAGAACGACGAAAAGCTTCACGAGAAGGAATTCAGAGCCGCCATCCTCGAAGCCTGGACCGAGATCTACAATCCGTTCAGCAAGTTCATGACGAGCTCGGCAAACGGCATCTACGCCGGACTTCTGAACACTCTCGAACGTTCCGAGACCACTCTTGCCAACAACAGGGCGACTCTCGAGACCAGAAAGACCAACTACGAGACCGCTAAGGAAAAGGCGTACAACGACGGTATTGCCGAGATTGCCAAACTGCTCGAGGCCTACAAGGCTTCTCCGACAGACGAGAATCTCACCGCGCTGACCACCGTTTCCGGCAATGTCGCCGACGCCGAGAGGTACGTGGCTCTCACCGGTGAGATCAAAGAGGCCGACGCCGCTCTCGCGGCGTTCAAGACCGCATATCTCACGAGTGAAGAGTACACTACGCTGAATGCGGCGAAGAAAGCCGCCGACGAGGCCTACAAGGCCGCGCAGGCAGCCGACAGCGCAAAGACCAAGGCATATGAGACCACCGCCGCCGTGACCGACGGCAAGACCGAGGCCGAGGTCGCCGAAGCGCAGGCGTACGTAGCCGCCAAGAAGGCTCTAACCGACGCACAGGCCGAACTCAAGACCCGCACGACCGTCGTGAAGACGATGCTTACGAGCTCGACCAAGGCTCTCGCCGACCTGTCCGAGGGCAGCGACGAATACGTTGAACTCCAGAAGCTCATCGCCGAGGCAACGGTCGAGAGCGAAGCCCTCGCCGACCCCGCTAACACCACCAACCCCTACACGGCAGCTGTGATCAGCGCGCAGGCGGCTCTTGACGCCTTCACGCCCGATTCCGCTTCCGCCAAGGCCGCCGCGGATGCCGCCGACAAGGCCCTCAAGGACTATGTCGCGAACTACGCGGAGACATACACGACATCGCACGCTTACGTTGCCGCCGAAAACAGCAGGAACGCGAAGCAGGCGGAGCTTGAAAAACTCGAAGCGAAATTCAGATCTCTCTCGCCGCTCGAAGGACTGGTCAAGGCCTTCTCCGACGCCTACGAGAAGAGACTCGACCTCCAGATGCAGCGCTCCGCTCTCGAGACCGGATACTACGCGACAGCCGAGTACAAGCGTCTGAAGAACGAGGCCGACGCCGCGACTCTCGCGCTTGACGAGGTCACCGCGAAGCTAACGGCCGCCAAGGAGACCGACAGCGACTATCTGAGGCTCACGAAGACGCTCGAAGAGAAGCAGAAGGCTCTTGAAGTCTTTACTCTCGAATACCAGAATTCGGCTGCTTACGAGGTCCTGAAGGGTGAAGTCGACAAGTATCAGGCCGAGCTCGACGAACTCTCCGTCTCCTATGAGAGCAGCGAAGACTACAAGAAACTCAAGGCTGCGTTCGACGCTGCCGAGGCCGACTACGAAGCCAAGAGCGCCGATATTCTCGGCGCGGCCGAAGGAAAGTCCTTCACTCTCACCGACGCCTACAGGACTTCGCTGAAATCCTCGATGGAAAAGTACGCGGAAGCCAAGGCTGCCCTTGAGATCTACGTGGATGCCGCGACCCTCGAGATCACCGAATCCGATGATTACAAGAAAGCGGCTTCCGAACTCGAGAAGGCGCAGAAGGCCGAGCAGGCGTTCATCGACAACTTCCAGGCTGAACTCGACGCCGCTGCCGACGCATCCAGAAGTGAAGAGAAGCCCGAAGAGACCACCGGCGGAAAATACGCTATCGCGCTTGACGAGTACAAGACCGCCCAGAAGTATCTCGATTTCTTCGAAGGCAAGACATCGGTGCCGGCTTCGGTCAAAGATGCCGTCGTGTTCTCCGAAAAGATCAAGACGAACAGCGAATACGTCGCCGCCAACAGCGCGAAGACCAAAGCTGCCGACGCCCTTCTGAACTACACCGTAAGCTACACATCGGGCGTTAAGGCCACGAGTTCGTCGTCGATCACCGACGCCGGCATCAAGGAAGCCAACGCCAAGTACGCCGAGCTCACCGCGGCATACAACGCCGCCAACGACGAACTCAACGCGGCCACGGCCGACATGAGGGCGTTCAGCCCCGCGCTGTTCTCCTCGCTCAACACCTACTACACCTCGGTCACGACCGTCAGAAACGCCGAGCTCACAGTCGAAAACAACTCAAAGATCCTCGACGTCAGCAACTACAAGGCCAAATACGAGAACGACAACAAGACCTTCTCTGTGGTGGCCGAGGAGTTCAACGCGGCCACCGAGGCCTCCAAGACTGCCGATACCGAGTTCACGGCGGCGGCTTCGGAACTGACCAAAGCCACAAAGACTACGAACGACAGCATCAAGAACGTAAAGAACCAGATCTCCAGGATCACCACAACGATCATTCCGAGACTCAACTACTACGTATCTTCGATGAAACAGACGCTTTCCGACTCCAACTACGCTCTTGAGCAGATGAGCAAGAGCCCGGATTACTCCGACGCTCTCAAGGCCGACCTTCTCGAGACCAACAAGAAAGTCGTCGCCGTCGAAGCCGAAGTAAGAAAGTACTCCGACGAGACCGTCAAATCCGCGAAACACGCGCTTGAGACCGCTTCCGCAATCGTAGCGACCGACATCGAAGTCGCCGACCCGTACAACCCCGACAGCACCGTCCCGGTTCCCGGAGACGATCCCGAGGGTGAGGAAGACGAGGCAGACGAAGGCTACGAGTACACCAAGTACACCGACGACAGCGGCAACATCGTGGCAGTCGGATATGCGAACGGCGTATCATTCATCATCAACTACAACTTCTTCGACGTGACCGTCGTCCGCGGTGAAAAGACATACACGATCCCCGCATGCGGCGGTATCAGGATCAACGCTGACGGGACCGAGATCTCGTTCAACGCTGCCGACATCAAGTAAAAGGAGGAGAGACGCATGACAAACGATCTGCAGCTCAACAAAACTGTAAGCGTGCCAAAGGCCGTCAAGCCCAAGAAAAAGCGCAGAGCGGCTTCTCTTGACAAGCGCAAAGCACGTGCCGGTTGGTTTTTCGTCCTGCCGTTCATAATCGGATTTGTCGCGGTCTACATCCCGATCATATTCGATTCGATCAGATACTCCTTCAGCCGGATCAAGATCATACCCGGAGAAGGGTTCACGATCACCAACGTAGGCTGGGAAAACTACCGCCAGGCGCTCTTCGTCAACCCCGACTTTGTAAAGACGCTCCTCTCCGGCCTTCAGCAGCTCGCGTTCGACATCCCCGCAATTCTTCTTTTCTCGCTCTTCATGGCCGTTCTTCTCAACCAGAAGATGGTCGGCCGTGCGGTGTTCCGCGCCATATTCTTCATTCCCGTCATCCTGGCTACAGGTATCATGGAATCGATAGAAGCGCAGAACGTTCTGGGTGATTATTTAGACGACCCTGACGGCATCGCAGACGGTTCGGGACAGTCGGTGGCGTCCGATATTGTATCGGCGATCGACATCGAGGTCCTGTTCGCGAACATGAGGGTAGGTACCGAGATAGTCGAATACGTCGTACGGGCCATCAACAACATTTTCAACATAGTGAACCGTTCGGGCGTTCAGATGCTGATATTCCTCGCGGGACTTCAGTCGATCTCCCCGGCGATCTACGAATCGTGCCAGATAGACGGAGCGACCGGATGGGAGACATTCTGGAAGATCACCTTCCCGATGATCAGCCCGATGATCCTGGTCAACGGAATCTACACGGTCATCGACTCGTTCACGACTGATTCCAACACGGTCATGAAGTTCATCGCCAACGAGTATACCAAGTCTTCCGGACAGGAAGTCAGTTCGGCGATGGCATGGATGTACTTCATGATAGTCATCGTGGCGATAGCTCTGATAGCGGCGATCCTTTCGGCGTTCGTCTTCTATCAGAGAAGAGACTGATGAAAGGAGGAAGAAACAGAAATGAATGCACAGCCTACTGCACCGAGAGTGACAAAAGAGACCAAGAACAAGATCAAAGTCGAATTTGAACGCACTCCGCTGATCGAACGTCTGAAGGCAAAATTCATCAATATGGCTTTTGTCACCGACGTCATCTGGTATATTTTCAGACTTCTCCTCCTCATCGGTATAGCCTATATCGTTCTTTTCCCCTTCTATACCAAGATAGCGGGTTCCTTCATGGCGAAGGAGGACTTCGTCGACGTGACGGTCATGCTCATACCGAAGCACTTCTCGCTTGACATCTACAGATTCATAATCCTGGAGAACGACTACTTCACCGCCTTCGGCAACACGCTGCTGCTGGCCGGATCGACAGCCATCATTCAGACATTCATCTGCTGCCTCATCGGATACGGACTCGCGAAGTTCAAATTCAAAGGCGCGAAGTATGTCTTCTTAGCCGTCATCCTGACGATGGTCGTGCCACACCAGACCCTGCAGCTGTCGATGTTCATGGAATTCCGGTTCTTCGACATACTGGGGATAGTCAAATTCCTGTCGGGTCACGCGACAGTCGGTAATATCGAATGGCTCAACAAGATCCTGGCCGCGATCAACATCTTCCCGGCCGAGAGCAAGAACGCCATTCTCAAGGGTATCATCGCCGACGGCGCGCTGAACCTCAACAACACATACTGGCCGCTGATAGTCCTGTCCCTCACCGGACTCGGATTTAAGAACGGTCTGTACATCTTCATGCTCCGCCAGTTCTTCCGCGGAGTTCCCGACGAACTCGAGGAGTCGGCCTACATAGACGGTTCGGGCACCTTCCGCACCTTCCTGCAGATCATCCTGCCGCTTTCGGTGCCGATGCTCATCACAGTCTTCCTGTTCGCCTTCTCATGGCAGTGGACGGACGACTTCTACACGAAGCTGTTCTTCACTTCAAGCAAGACCATACTGATGCCGGACATCGTAAAGATCCCGACCACGCTGGAAACCAACTACGCCGGTCAGAACCTTTACTATCCCGCTATCAGAAACACCTGCGGGCTGATGATCATATTCCCTCTGGTCATCCTTTACGCATTCCTGCAGAACTTCCTTGTTCAGGGTATAGAGAGATCCGGCCTTACAGCCGACTGATCCGCCTGTGACCTGCAGCCGGGAAATCGGGCCGCGGCTCATACGAGCCGCGGCCCGACGGCCTGTATCAGGAAAATCACGGCAGACCGCAGAGAAAGTAAAGAAAGAAACGGGATCCAACAGACAGCATCAATACGGACGGGACGGAATGAGATGAGATGACAGACGGTTTTGAACGCTTCGACATGAACCGGCAGCCGGTAAAGTGCAGATGGTTTCTGAAGCCTCTGGCATGGGCGATCGCCCTGCCGGGAGTGCTCGCGCACCGCACGAAGATAACAAAAACAGGTACGGCCGGCCTGCGGCCGCCCTATCTGCTCCTGTGCAATCACAACGCCTTCTTCGATATGAAGGTGTCGGCGATGGCCACTTTCCCGAGATTCGGAAACTATGTGGTGGCGATCGACGGATTCATCGGCAGGGAGGGACTGCTGCGGAACCTGGGCTGCATCTGCAAACGCAAGTTCACGAGCGACATCCGGCTCATCCGCCGGCTCGTCCACGTCGTGAAAAACGGCGGGATACCGGTCATCTATCCGGAGGCCAGATACTCGCTGTGCGGCACACCCGCACCTCTGCCCGAGTCGCTGGGCAAAGTGGCAAAGATGCTCGGCGTCCCCGTCGTGACTCTCATCTGCCGCGGACACCATATAAACCATCCCTTCTGGAACACCAGGCGCGAGCGGGGCGTCGCTCCGACCGAAGCCGAGATGAAACTGATCATCACGGCGGAGGAACTGAAGACGCTGAGCGCCGATGAGGTGAACGACCGGATCGTCGCGGAGTTCAGCTACGACGATTTCAGATGGCAGGAGGAAAAGCGGATAAAGGTGAAAGACCCGCAGAGGGCCGTCGGCCTCGAGAAGATACTGTACAAGTGTCCTCACTGCGAAGAGGAGTACATGATGTATTCCGAAGGTGCTCTGCTCGGCTGCCGCGGGTGCGGCAGGAAGTGGTATATGGACGAGTACGGCAGACTGTCCGCGGATGACGGGAAGACCGAATACCCTCACATCCCCGACTGGTACGAGTGGGAGCGCGAATGTGTGAGACGTGAGGTCGCGGACGGGACCTACTCCACCGGAGACATGCCGGTGACCGTCGAGAGCCTGCCGGGGGCGCACGGATTCATTCCCATAGGTTCAGGGACGATGAGGCACGACATGAACGGCTTTTCGGTGAGCGTCACCGACGCCGACGGCGTCACGCGCACGATGGAGAAGAAAGTGCCGTCGCTCTATTCATGTCATATCGAATACGAGTATCTCTTCAAACACGGAGACTGCGTCGACCTGAACACACTCGACGACACCTGGTACATCTATCCGCACGGCTGCGGCTTTTCGGTCACGAAAATGGCGCTCGCCACGGAGGAGCTGTATTACGATTACAGAAGAAAGATCGGACGGCCCTGCAGACCGGGGCTGGCCTGATCGATGCGCGCCCGGCACCCGACGGTGCCGGGCGCCGCGTTTTGCAAAAACATGCAATGTTTTTGCATGGCAAAATGAGAGTGCGCCGCGTTTTGAAAAATCAGGCCGCCGTTTTGCATGGCAAAACGGGAGCGCGCCGCTTTTCGATAAGAACAGACCCCGTTTTGCCCGGCAAAAGACGTCTGCGGTCAAAAATAACTATACAAAAAAGTCAAGTTATGATATAATATATACTGTATATTCGCGCGGAGAGGGACAGTCCGTTCGATATGCCGGGCTTCCGGCATGAACGGGGCCGCCGCGATCCCGACAACTATCTTTTCGGAAGAAAAAACATGTATGAAGAAGAAGGTCTTGTTTACGGGCGCAACGCGGTACGCGAACTTCTGAAGTCGGGCCGGGCCGTCGACAAGATAATGATAAGGAGCGGCGAACCCGAGGGCTCGCTCAAGCTCATTGTAGCCGAGGCTTCGGCGAGGTCTGTCCCGGTGGTGGCAGTCGACAGGGCGAAGCTCGACCGGATATGCGGAGGGACGTCGCACCAGGGAGTCGCCGCGTATGCCGCTGAGAAGGAATACTGCGAGCCCGACGACATACTGAAGATAGCCGAAGAACGGGGAGAGATGCCGTTCATCGTTATCCTCGACGGCATCGAGGACCCGCACAACCTCGGGGCGATCATACGCTCCGCCGAATGCGCGGGAGCGCACGGGGTGATAATCCCGAAGAGACATTCCGCCGGACTGTCGGCGGTCGTGTCGAAGTCATCGGCCGGAGCGCTAGAGCACATGGCGGTCGCGAAGGCGGTGAATCTGCCGTCCCTGATCGACAGCCTGAAGGAAAAGGGCATATGGATCTACTCGGCCGAGGCCGGAGGCGAAAGCCTGTATTCGACCGATCTCGACCGCCCCGCGGCCTTTGTCTTCGGCAGCGAGGGCAGGGGAGTCTCAAGACTTGTGAAAGAAAAAAGTGACTTTATAATCTCGATTCCGCTGCACGGTCAGCTGAACTCGCTGAATGTCTCCGCGGCTGCAGCCGTGGTGCTCTGCGAGGCCGCGCACAGGCGCGAAAAAGCTGAATGACCGTTCGGCACGGGAAAGGTACGGTAATTTGAAATGGCATCGACGGAAAACGAATCTCTGCAGTCGATAATGGAAAAGCTCAGAAAGAAGAAGGCCGCGCAGGAAGCCGCCGTGCAGGCGGCGGATACGGCAGCCGTGACGGCCGAAGAGGCGTCGGAACAGCTGACAGACGCCGCCGCGCAGGCGGCGGATACTGTCGCGGTGACGGCCGAAGAGGCGTCGGAGCAGCTGACAGACGCCGCCGCG
>JAEEGL013287842.1_pt1 | contig 14995 bp, 12 predicted proteins | sample 9134231 | NCBI WGS metagenome assembly JAEEGL01 (sample SAMN16246548, study PRJNA631951) | gut metagenome | biome: gut microbiome; feature: rumen; material: fiber-attached | host: Bos | place: Iran: Karaj | collected 2018-10
CGTCTCAACAAGTTCTACGAGGAAGTTACACTCCTCAACCAGAAGTACGAGCAGGACAACAAACTCACCATCCGTCAGTACCTCCAATCGGTTGACAAGGATCTCACCGTTACCGATTTCAAGAGGTTTGGCTTGGGTTACTAATTGAGTTAATCAATCCGATATAAAAAATGCTGTGTGGAACAACCACACAGCATTTTTTGTTTTAAGTGAAAAATCATTCCTACCTATTCAAATCCACCATTGTGCCGCCGGCGGTGATGGGAATGTAGTTGGGAACGTTGCGGCCGTCCCATTTTTCGAGGCGTTTCATTTCTTCCTCGTGTTTCCATTCCTGAACTTTCATGTCCTTGGCCTTGGCGAGTTGGGTGGCGGCGTACATCTCGGCGTCTGCCTTGATTTTTACGGCGTCTGCCTGACCTTTGGCGCGGGCCACTTCGGCTTCGGCGTCAAGTTCGGCGGCTTGCTTGTTCGCCTCTGCCTCCTTCACCTTCTTCTGTGCTTGGGCGGCGGCGATGTTGGCCTCCTGTTCTGCCTGACGTACCTGTTGAGTGCGGTTGGCGGTCTCCTTGATTTGACGGTCGAAGTCGTCAGACCAGTCCCAGTTGGTGATTGTGGTCTGCGAGATTGCGATGGGGTAGTCCTGCATACGGGTGAGGATTGCCGACGAAACCTCCTGAGTGATTTTGTTTTGTTGCTCCACGAGTTCGTAGATGGAGTAGCGACCGGTGGTCTCTTTGAGCGATGCCTTGATATTGTCGCGCATTGCCGATTCGATGATGGCGTCGTTGGCGTACTTCTTCACGATTTCGAGGATGCGGTTTTCGTCGTAGAAATAACGCACCGACACCGTCGCGCCCACGGTCTGCATGTCTTTGGTGATTGCGCCGTTGGCTCCTACGTCGAAGGAAACTTCGTATGTGCGGGGCTGCAATACGAATGTCTTGACTGTGGTTATGAACGGCATTGTCCACACGATGCCGGGCTGGTAGACCTGATCCTCCACCTCGCCGAGGGTTACTTTGACACCCCTTTCGGAGGGTCCGATGATGGTGAAACACGACGAAATCACCACGAATGTCACAATTGCCACTACAATCCACAAGAGAATTTTGGGATTGATGCCTTTCTTTTCTGTTCCTGTCTGCATGTTCTTTTTAGTTTAATTGTTGTTAATTGCACAAATGTAAAAAAACTTTTTGAAATCTGCAACAAAAAAGCACAGAATTTTTTTCCGTGCTTCTCGTGTCTTCCGTGGTTATGTTGTCGATTGCGCGGTTAAATCCCAAGTTCCGCCATGATGCGCCCAACAATTTCGTCGTTGCCGGTGTGCTTGCCTGGGGTGTCGGAGAGTTTCACGACTTGCGTCCAGCGGTCGCCGGTGAGCACGTGGGAGAGTTTGATGACCATGTTCAACGGCTTGACACCCACATCGTTGGTGAAATTGGTGCCGATGCCGAACGACATCCCGATTCTGCCCTTGCAATATTCCGTAATCTTCTCCACCATCTCGGGATTGAGCGCGTCGGAGAATACGATGGTCTTGCTGAGCGGGTTGATGCGCAGGCTCTTGTAGTGGTTGATGGTCTTGTCGGCAAATTCCAACGGGTCGCCCGAATCGTGCCTTACGCCGTCGAAAAGTTTTGCAAACAGCGTGTCGAAGTCGCGGAAGAAAACTTCGGTCGTGAAAGTGTCGGAGAGCGCGATGCCGAGGTCGCCACGGTAGGTTTTCACCCAGTTTTCGAGGGATGCGCGGTTGGCGTACTTGTAACCGAACTGCGCCGCGTGAAACATAAACCATTCGTGGGCGTGGGTTCCGATTGGCACAGTGTCGTATTTCATCGCGAGATAGACGTTGCTCGTGCCGACGAAGGTGTTGCGGTAATTATTGAGGACGCCCACCACATTGTCGTGGTTTTCTAAGGAGAAGCGGCGGCGCGTGCCAAAGTCCGCCACCTTGACGCCGATTTTTTGGTAGAGTTCGGCTTTTTTGGCAGTGACGGCTGCATTTTCGGCGGCGGGGTTGCCGGGCTGTCCCGTCATCTTGAAGTAGAGTTCGCTGACGATAGCCATCAGCGGCACTTCCCAGAGGATTGTCTTGTACCAATAGCCCTCGATGGAGATGTCCAAGTGTCCGCCCTGCTGCGAAATCTTCACCTCGTTGGGGTCAAAACGGTAGGCGGCGAGGAAGTCAAGGTACGACGGCGGCAGGTAGTAGCACTTTTGCGCCATAAACTTGTACTCCTCGTCGGTGAGCCTCAGTTGACTCATCGAATTGACTTCCTCCTGCAACTTCGCCGCGAATCCTTCGGGAAAATTGTCCGCGCCCCTGTTGATGAACTTGTAGCGCACCTTGCTCAGCGGAAAGAGCGACACCACGGCGTACTGCATCGTGAATTTGTAGAGGTCGTTGTCGGTGATGTAGTTGATAATCATAGTCTTATGGTTTTAATGGTTTATTTGTGTATTTTTTACGCAGCAAAGTACGGCATTTTTTGTGAGACTTCCAAATTTTTTGGGGAGAAATTTTGAAAAAAAGTTTGGATTATTACAAAAAAATAATTTATATTTGCGATGTGAAAAATTAACAGATTTTTGCAATGGCAAAATACATCAATCCAACCACAGACTTCGGATTCAAGCGAATCTTCAAGGACGAGGAGATAACGCGGGAGTTTCTCAACGCCTTGTTGCAGAAGGACGACCCGGCGACGCACATCGAGAGCGTTACAATTACCGACGGCGAACTTGACGAGAGCAACAAGGATGCCCGCCGTGTAATCTATGACGTGCACTGCACCACCGACACTGGCGAGCAGTTCGTCATCGAGATGCAGAATGATCCACAGATATTCTTCTCGGAGAGGATAGTGTTTTACCTTTCACGTGCGGCATCCACGCAGCAGGGCAAAGGTAGTCTGAAATACATCGACGAAAACGGCGTGGAGCAAAAGAAAGACTGGAACTACCATCTGAAAAAGATTTACGGCGTGTTCTTCATGAATTTCAGGGACGTAAACGTAGAAAACGAGTATGGCCTGTCGCATTTTGCGTTCATGGAGACCTCTCATAAATTTGTTGACACCAAGGTATTCCAGTATTGGAAAATCCAGATGCCGATATACCGCGATATGAAAGAATCCGACTGCAAGGATGTCATCGACAAATGGCTTTTTAACCTTTCAAACATGGAAACTATGGAAACAGCATTGGCATTCAAGGACGAGATTCCCGTATTCAAGCGGCTCGAAAAGATGGCGACGTACTCCGCCCTCACGCCCAAGCAGCAGATGCAGTACAACGACAGTTTCAACAACTACCTCGCGTACATGGGACAACAGGAGTACAAGTTGAGGGAGGGCATCAAGATTGGTCGCGCCGAAGGCCTTTCCGAAGGTCTTGAAAAGGGACGTGCCGAAGGTCTTTCAGAGGGTCTTGCCAAGGGTCGCACCGAGGGGCGCGCCGAAGGCCGTGCAGAGGGTCTTGCCGAACAGGCCATCGCCATCGCCCGCCGACTCAAAGCAAAAGGCACCCTTTCCCTTGACGAAATCTCCGAGATGACAGGTCTAACACCCGACGAAATTAACGAACTCTAAAAAACATCAGCATCTTATGAAAGAATTATCATTCAAGGACGAGATACCCTTATTCATGCGGCTCGAAAAGATTGCAGCATACTCCGCCCTCACGCCCAAGCAGCAGATGCAGTACAACGACAGTTTAAACAACTACCTCGCGTACAAGGGACAACAGGAGTACAAGTTGAGGGAAGGCATCAAGATTGGTCGCGCCGAAGGGCTTTCAGAAGGTCTTGAAAAGGGACGCGCCGAAGGGCTTTCAGAAGGTCTTGAAAAGGGTCGTGCCGAAGGGTTTCCCGTGGGTCTTGAAAAAGGTCGTGCCGAAGGCCTTGAAAAGGGTCGTGCCGAAGGGCTTTCCGAAGGTCTTGAAAAAGGTGAAAAAAATGTAAAAATAGACATCGCCCGAAAACTCAAAGCAAAAGGCAACTTGTCTATTGACGAAATAGCCGAGATGACAGGTCTAACATCTGACGAAATCAACAGTTTATAAATAATTATGTACTTTGATGATTCAAATACACAAAAAGTAAACTATACTTTACGGGGGGTAAAACTAATTATCCCATCCCGCCAAGACCAACGTCCCTTGCAGAAGGTGTGTCCGCGCCCCTTCCGCAAGGGATTTTTTTGTTTAGAAAAAATCACAAAAAAAACAATAACAAAATGAAAGACACAACACAAAAAACAGCAACATTCTTGCGTCAGTTGGCTCTCACGCTGATTGTCGCATTGCTCGTGGCGGCGCAGACCGCGTGGGCGCAAGACTTGCCGAAACTCACCTACGACGAGGAGAGCGAAACGTATTCCATAAGTAGCGAGCAAGACCTCAAAACATTGTCGGCATACGTCGAGGCAGGCAACAACTGCGAAGGCTTGACCTTCCAAGTGACGACATCCATCCAATTCACTGAGCCTTCCCCAGGCAAATCCAACTTCACCGCAATCGGCTCATCTGACCATCCTTTCTGCGGAACATTCGATGGCGGCAACAACAATGGCTATTCCATCAGCGGCATTGTAATAAATGCAAGTACGAATAATCAAGGTCTTTTCGGATATGTTGGAGAATATGAAAAACATGCCACGATTCGAAATGTCACCATTGAAAATTCCGTAATAAATAGTACAGCAGGGTATGTTGGTGGCATTGTCGGCTGTAATTACTATGGCTCAATTGAAAATTGCACGAGCAGTGCGACAGTTTCAGGAGACGGTGGCTATTGCGGCGGTATTGTCGGCTATAGTTGCTATGGCTCAATTGAAAATTGCACGAGCAGTGCGACAGTTTCAGGAGACGATGACTATTGCGGCGGTATTGTCGGCTATAACGACCATGGCTCAATTAAAAACTGCACGAGCAGCGCGAGGGTTTCAGCGAAAAGGTATGGCGGCGGCATTGCCGGTAGTAATTGGGGCGAACTCAAAGGCAACTTTTCTATCAATGCCGTAATATCTTCGTCATACACAGACGGTGCGGGGGCAATTGTTGGTTGGAACTCTGATGGTGCTTCACTCACTAACAATTACTACAACAACTGCACCGTAAATGGAACACCCAAAGCCACAGGCGTAGGTTGCAGTGGAGTAGACATTGACAACAATGACGGCGCGATAGCCGTCCACACCATAACGCCTGCCGATGGCATCACCATCACAAGCACTGCCAATCCCCCCATAACTCACAACAACACAGACAAATATTATAAGGCTGGCATTACTGTGGAATTGTCTTGTGATAATGTTTCACAAGGCGACTTAGTGGTAGTCAACAATATCATAATCAACAACAATACTTTCACCATGCCTGATGAAGACGTGGTAGTCAGGGTGATAAGTAATTACTGCACATTCAGCCTGCCCGAATGTTTCGAAATCACCGACGGTTGTTTAATTGGCGGCAAATACGTCGAAACAAATACAACAATCCAATTTGCCACGAAATTCGGCTACAAAGTGTTGTCCGACGTAACCTGTAACGATGTAAACATCCACCCCACCGAAGGCATCTACACCATAACCGTCACTGAGAAAGAGATGACAATCGTCCCCCCATTATTTAAAACAGGGATATGGGAAATCTACACCGTCAATAATCTCAAAGAATTTTCCAAAATGGTCAATGACGACGGCAAAACTTTTGAAGGCGAGATGGTAACGCTGATGAACACCATCGACTTCAAGCCTTCCCCAGGCGGATCCACCTTCACCGCAATCGGCACATCTAACCATCCTTTCTGCGGAACATTCGACGGCGGCAACACCAATGGCTATTCCATCAAAGGCATTGTAATAAATACAAGTACGTATAATCAAGGACTATTCGGATATATTGGGGAATATGAAAAATATGCCACGATTCGAAATGTCACCATTGAAGATTCCGAAATAAATAGTATAGTAGGGTATGTTGGTGGCATTGTCGGCTATAACAACTATGGCTCAATTGAAAATTGCACGAGCAGTGCGACAGTTTCAGGAGACAGAGGCTATTACGGTGGTATTGTTGGCTATAACCACTATGGCTCAATTGAAAATTGCACGAGCAGTGCGACAGTTTCAGGAGACGGAGACTATTTCGGCGGTATTGTCGGCTATAATAACTATGGCGCAATTGAAAATTGCACGAGCAGTGCGACAGTTTCAGGAGTAGAATACGGAGACAATTACGGCGGTATTGTCGGCTATAATGACGATGGCACAGTCAAAAACTGCACAAGCCGCGCGGAGATTTCTACAACAGGAAGTAATTGCGAGTATTACGGCGGAATTGCTGGATATGATTCCGGTACACTTTCTAACAACTTCGTCATCGATGCAAAAATAGAAGCAAATATCGAATTGATTGGTGCAATTGCAGGCGACTCCTATGGTTCTCTCACCAACAATTACTACTACAACTGCACCGCCAACGAGAAAACAACTGAGATTGGTGTCTATGATGGCGACCACTCCTCAAACGACGGTGCAGTACCCGCCACAAAACCCGTCCAACAGCTTACACTGCCCGTATGTTTCGAAATCACCGAGGGCGTAATTTTGGGTAGCAATTATGTTGAAAAAGGTGCGGAAATCCAGTTTGCCCTGAAATTCGGCTACACAAAGCCCACCTCTGTATCCATTCTTGGCGGCGGAAGCCTCACACAAGACACTTACGGCTTCTACTACACCGTTAAAGTTGACAGGGATATGACAATTGTAGCAGAATCTACACCGACAGAATATGAAATCGCCACTTACGCCGACCTCATTCTCTTCTCAAATGCAGTCAATAAGGGAAACAATTTTGAAGGCAAGACAATAACAGTAACCGACAACATCAATTTCCCCGCACCGAAAGAAGAAGGCGAATCCAACTTCACCGCAATCGGCACATCTGACCATCGTTTCTGCGGAACATTCGACGGCGGCGGCTACACCATCAGCGGCATTGTAATAAATGCAAGTACGGATTATCAAGGACTATTCGGATATATTGGGGAATATGGAAAATACGCCAAGATTCAAAATGTCACCATTGAAAATTCCGAAATAAATAGTACAGCATGGTATGTTGGCGGTATTGTCGGCTATAACAACTATGGCTCAATTGAAAATTGCACGAGCAGTGCGACGATTTCAGCATCATATTATGGCGGCGGCATTGCTGGCTACAACCCTTCCGATTGCACAATTGAAAATTGTACAAGCAGCGCGACGGTTTCAGCAGCTGATTATGGCGGCGGCATTGTCGGTGGTAATGGGGGCGAACTCAAAGGCAACTTTTCTATCAATGCCGTAATATCTTCGTCATACACATACGATGCGGGGGCAATTGTTGCTTATGACTGGAATACTAAACCACTACTCACTAACAATTACTACAACAACTGCACCGTAAATGGAACACCCAAAGCCACAGACGTAGGTTGCCGTGGAGGAGACATTGACAACAATGACGGCGCGATGCCCGCCGACCTCCTCATCGACGGCGACAGCGAAGAAGCCGTAGTAGTCAGCGATACAAAAGAAAACCAGACCGTAGCCTTCCGCCGCTCGTTCAAGACGGACATCACCGCCACGGTAATCCTGCCCTTTGACTTCGATGCAAACACGTATTTCAAGGGCAAAGGCACGTTCTACACCCTTGCCGAGGTTTCGTACAACAATGAAACCTCGCAGTGGGAGGCAACTCCATCAGACCCAATTGTGGACATCAAAGCCAACATCCCATACATCTTCAAGCCCACGGCGGACTTCGACATTGTTGCCTTTAATGGTGTAAAAGTGGAGCAGAACACAGGCATTTCAAAAGCCTCGTCAGAAATCGAAATCTCCGTCGCAACCAACGCCGAAAAATGGAATCTTGTAGGCGTATATACCAATAAGACATGGAGCGTGCGCACACCGAATGAATATGGCTTTGCCGCCAAGCAAATCTCCTACACTGACAATGAAACCAAAGAGGAAGTCAACATTACCGCTGGTGAATTTGTCCGCGCAGGTGCCAACGCCAAGATGAAGCCCACCCGCGCCTACCTCCGCTACGAAGGCGATAATGTAGTCCTTAATCCTGGCATCCAGTCCAAGTCCGCCGCCGAACTCCCCGACCGCATTGTCCTCATCTTCCCCGACGAGACCGCCTCGGTAATCGACAATCCTTCTGACGATCCCTCGGACAGCGGCGACGTCACCACCCCGACCTCTGAACTTGTCAATCCCGCCGTCAGCGCGAAAGTCTGGGCATACGACAAGACCATCTTCATCGCCGCCGCGCCCAACACCGCCTACCGCATCGTTGATGCCAACGGCCGCTTGTTGAAAGAATCCGCCACGCAGACCGACCGCGACGAAATCCGCCTCGGCTCCCGCAGCGGCATCGTGATAGTAATCATTGGCGGCAAGGCATACAAAGTGAACTATTAGCAATAATAACGTCGAAAATCACAGAAAATACGGATCATAGTTCCGTGTATTCCACCTCGAATAAAATACTTGTATTTTATTCGAGGTTTTTGATTATATGAAATGTTCCGTGCGTTTCGTGTTTTCCGTTGTTGATAATTTGATGATGGTTATGCGGGGAAAAAAACTTTTTGCAGAGAGGAAATTAATCCCTAATTTTGCGGTGAACAAAATAACACGTTAAATATTATGAAAAGATTTCCCATAATTGCCGCCGTCCTCTTGACGCTTGCGGGATGCGGCTCTCAGTCGGGCGTGGGCGACAAGGAGATGAACAAGTTTCTCACCGACCTTTCGCAGGCGTATCTGTCAGAGTTCAACGGCCCTGACCCCGACGACATCACCAAGATTGATTTCGCCGTAAAAAGGCTTGTGATAGACAGCCCCGACGCCTTCGCCACCGAGGGCAAGTTTTTGGTGACAGATGCCGGCAAGGTGCACGCCACCGCCGAAAAATATTTCGCATATCCCATTGGAAAAGACCAGTTTACCAACGAGGTGGACGACTTCAAGGACGGCAAGTATTATTACCGCAAGGGCAACGACAATGAGTATGTATTCTCGTTGGCAGACAAGGTGCTCGGCTCCCGGGGCGACACCATCATGGTGAACGCGCAGACGTATTCGTGCAAGCCGGGCTGGAAGGGCGACATCAGCCTTGCGCCGTCGGATTGGGCGACCATCGACCCCGACAACATCCCCAAAAAAGGCAAAAACATGCGCACCGTGCTTGTCAGGAAGGCTGACGGCTACCGCGTGTTGTCATACACGGAGGTCAAGCAAAACAATTAAAACTGCAACGTCAGCCCGTCGTATGCCAAATGCACGTGCGGAGGCAGTGTGCGCTCCGTCTCGGCGTGGGGTATCTTGTGGCTGATGTGCGTGATGTAAGCCTCTCGCGGGTTGATTCGGGCTATCAGGTCGAGTGCCTGTGGCAAAGTGAAGTGCGCCGCGTGTGGAGGGTCGGTGCGAAGGGCGTTGACAACAAGATGTTCAGTGCCCTCGATGGCGCGTACAGCCTCGTCGTCGATGCTTCCCGCGTCGGTTATGTACGTAAAACTGCCTATCCTGAAAGCAGTCACCACCATTTTGGCGTGATGCACGGGGAAGGGCAGCACCTCCACCCCCGCCGCCGTGAAAGGCTGGTAATAAGTAATTTCGTGCAGGTTGATTTCGGGGACGCCGGGATATTTGGGCTCTGCGAAACAGTACTCAAAATCGTGCCTTATCGCGCCGCAGGTAAAGTCGGAGGCGTATATCGGGATGTTTTGTTCCTGGATGAAACAGAACGGCCTTATGTCGTCCAGTCCGGCGAGATGGTCGCGGTGAGGGTGCGTTATCAGCACCGCGTCTATGTGCCTGACGTTGTAGGCGAGGCATTGCGAGCGGAAGTCGGGGCCCGTGTCGATTACGATGACGCGCCCCTGCGCCTCCACAAGCACCGAACTCCTCAGACGCTTGTCGCGTGGGTCGCCCGAAGTGCATACCGGGCAGTGGCAGTTGATTATCGGAACGCCAAGCGACGTCCCTGTTCCCAAAAATTTTATCTTCACGGCAATGTTTTTTAGTTTCAACGCGCAAAATTACCAAAAATATTGCCACTTTCAATGATTTTGGATTGTAATTTGTTAAACATTTTTGCAAATGGCGACATTAGACGACATTAGGAAATCCTTGGACGACAACCGGGAGAAAGTCTATAAGAAGGATTATACATTTTTCAGCGTCGATTATATCCACACGCTTGCCAAGGCGAGCATCCGCGAGGGCTGCAACTGCCGCGAATGTTGCGCCAACACCGAGAAACTCGCGCTCTTCGCCTCCACTTACCCCGATTTGATTAATGCGGGCGAGGCGGGCAAAAGGCAGTTGGAGGACGGTCTCGACGGCGTTACCACCCATCTTGTCAAGAGGCACGGATATGCGCGTGACGGATGGTTCAGGGCGGTGTATTCGCTTGTGGGCATGGGGGGTGGACTGGTTTTGGCGTTGCTTGCGTATCTGTTGTTTGGCGACAGTGTAGGCAGCCCCAAGGCGATGTTCCTTGCCGTGCTGTTTGTGCCGGTGATGCTGGGCTACATCGTGGGCGGCGTCATGGATTCCCGTTACCGTCAAAATCATAAAAATCTGTAAAATGCGGGGATGTCGGTTTGATGTCGGTGATTTTTTAATAATTTTGCAAAAGTAATAACAAACAAATAGTAGCAATTATGAGGAAAAAAACTGTTAATTATCTGGCCCTGATGCTGGCTACGGCGTTTCTTGCGTCGGGCTGCAACGGCCTCAAAAAGATGGCGGCAAATTCCGACCTCGTGCAGAGGAGCATTACGCCAAATCCGTTGGAGATGCACGCCGGAAGGGTGCCGGTATCAATCACTGTTACCTTCCCGCCCAAATATTTCGACAAGAAGGCGTACCTGGTATGCACTCCCACTCTCAAATCCGACCATTTCAGCGATGAAATCAAGATGAAGAACGCCACCCTCCAAGGCTCGGCTGTCAAGGACAACAACACCACCATCGACTTCACCAAAGGCGGCACTTATACTTACAAGGACACCATCAACTACTCCGACCATTTCAGGAGTTCGGACCTCGTACTCAACATGAAGGCGACCAAAGGCACTTCCACGGAAACTATATGCGACATCAAGATTGGCGACGGCGTCAATGTTACCCCGTTGCTTGTGCAGGAGGGCATCCGCATCGACAATGGCATCGACCCAAAAGACCCTGTTGCCACCGCCGCCGCCAATGCCGGACTCCTCATCGACGTTCAGGTGTCAAAGCCCAAACAGAGCCTCACCACCAAAAACCTTACGATGTATTATCCGATGCAACAGTCGTCGCTCGACCGCAAGGAACAGAAGAAGGGCGAGGTGGCTGATTTTGTCAACGCTATCCATGCCGCCACGACAGACGCAAATACTTCCGTAAAATCCATAGAAGTTGCCTCCTACGCATCGCCCGACGGTCCCGAAGACATGAACCAGAAACTCGTTGACCAGCGCGGCAAAACAGGCGAACAGTTCACCAAAGACCAGTTGAAGAAGGTGGACGGCGCAGGCAATGTCATCTCCCGCCAGACCACTCAGTCTGAGGACTGGGAAGGCTTCAAAAAAATGTTGGAATCGTCCAATCTCCGCGACAAGGATCTCATCCTCCGTGTCCTCTCGATGTATTCCGACCCCAACACCCGCGAGCGCGAAATCAAGAACATCGCCGCAGCATACACCTCGCTCAAATCTGACGTGCTGCCCAAACTCCGCCGCTCCGAAATCAACGCAGTGTTGCAGACCAAGGAAAAATCTGACGCAGAACTCGCCGACCTCGCAAAGACCAATTTTGACGAACTTACTCAGGATGAGGCTCTCTACGCATCCACAATGCCGTCCATCGACAACGCCGCAAAGATTGCCCTCTTGAAGAAGTACACCGCCAAGTATCCGCAGGACTGGCGCGGCTTCAACAACCTCGGCGTTGCCCTCATCCGCGAGGGTCAACTCCCCGAAGGCTCCACTCAACTCACAAAGGCTAAGTCTCTCGACGCCAACCAGTCGATTGTCTATAACAACCTTGGCGTAATCGACCTTGCCAACAACGACGCCCCAAAAGCCAAGGAAAACTTCTCCAAAGCCCGCAACATCGGTTGCGAGGAGGCTGGCTACAACCTCGGCGTGATGAACATCCGCAATGGCGAGTACGACAAGGCGGTCGCCAACTTCGGCAGCAAGCCCTCGTTCAACAAGGCTCTCGCGCAGGTGCTTTCTAAGAACGTCAGCGATGCCTCCGCCACTCTCCGTGCCCTCAATAGTCAGGACGCCTACGTTGACTACCTCAAAGCCATCATCTCCGCCAAAAACAACAACGAGGACGGCGTGATGAAGAGCCTCAAAGAAGCCTGCAAGAAGAATCCCGAGTTGATGGACTACGCAGAATTTGACGTTGAGTTCATACGCTACTTCGGTCAGGAAAGCTTCAAGTCGATCGTTCATTAAAGGTCGCTTCGCGAGAAATCATACAAATCATTTCAAATTTTACAAATGAAAGATTTGTATGATTTAAACGAAAGATTTGTATGATTTGAAATAAATTTGAAAGATTTCCCGCGTAGCGGCGAATAACAACGCCCTCATGGGCGGAAATCGCACAAATCTTTTTCAAATTTTACAAATGAAAGATTTGTATGATTTGAAATAAATTTGAAAGATTTCCCGCGTAGCGGCGAATAACAACGCCCTCTCGGGCGGAAATAACACAAATCTTTTTCAAATCTTACAAACGAATTAGGCGTTTTAATACGCATTGTGCCGGGGGTGTGAACCCCCGGCTATTTTATTTCGTCCTTTCAGGACTTGGTTTCCGTAAGATTTCGGATGCCAAACGCCGTAAGTGTGATATAATAGCCGTGGGTATAAACCCACGGTAACTAATTCGTAAAATTATTTTTGTGGAAATGCAAAAAAATCAGCGGAACTTCCACCGTATCTCTACGGCGGAATCCGCTGATTCTTTTTTACATCATGTGTTGTGTTTTGTCTGTGCTTGTTGTGCTGTGAAGGTTATTTGGTGGCGGGGGCGTTGATTTTGTAGTATCCTTCCTTTACTGCCTCGAAGTCAGTCCTGTCTTTATTTGTAACAACGTCTTCTTGCTCACCTTCGTCATTCGTGTATTTGTGTGCGACTTTGATTGGTGTCCCAACTGCAACAACGGCGAATTGATACTTTGTAAAGGTTACGTCTTTGACTTCATCTTCTTCGGTATCATTTCCACTCGCGTCTTGCTGTTTTTTGCCAGTTTTGTAATAGATAGTAAGGACATCACCATCTGCACCATACTTATTTTCGAGGATTGCAACATTCGGGCTGAAGACAATTGCATCTTCACCGAAAGAGAAGTTGTAGCTTGGGGTGTTGTTACCGTTGCCGTTTCCTTCACCGTTGCTGCCGTTTCCTTCGTCGTTGCCTGAATTAGAAACTGATGTTACCGTCAGTGTTGCGCTTCCAGTTTCGCGAATCACTTTTTGAACATTATCCAAGGAACTAAGGATAACGACCTTGTCTTCTGCATTGTAGTCTTTGGCTTCGATCCACATCTCGATAGGTGTGCTACTTATTACCGTTGGATCTGTGATTACATCTGGATAATAAACCGTGGCGGTAAACGCGCCTTCGCTGTTTATTATTGCGTCCTCGAAGTGAATTTTGCATGGAGTAGTAGTGGTAGTCGTGTTACCTTCACCATCTGTCGTCTCCGTTTTGAGGTCGTATGTGCCCTCTCCGCTGATTTTCTCGTCACCTGTGAAAGAAAGTTTGTGCTTACCACCCTCTTCCTTAACAGCGAACTTCGACAGACCCGACTGGCTTGTCGCCTTGCCAGTGACAGTGATGCATTTCTCCTTCACAACGACATCTTCCTGTTGCTGTGTCTGTTGCTGTCCAGCATCCACAATGGAGTCGTTGTTGTCGTCCTTGCTGCATGATGTAGCAAACAGGACTGCCGTCGCCAAAGACAGCACTTTGAATCTTGATTTCATCTTGATACCTCCTTGTTTGCTATTACCATTCTTCATCGTCTCCGAAATCACCAGCATTTGCACTGCCACCAGCGTTGCCTGTGGCACTTGCGCTCAGCAATGCGCCCTCCACGTTGAGGGGAATGACTTCAATCTCAGGGGTGACGTACTTTCGTCTTGTCGCTACGTCGTTTACGACATTGTTTTCAAACTTCTGCATTTTGCTTACAAAGTTTAGATTGTTGATACTTGAAATGGTATCGGGCGGGAATGTTTAGACATAATAAAAGCGTAGCCGCAATATGTGTCATACCATCGGAGGTTGTGGAATACCCAATAGCCATACAACACAACAGACCACGCTATACTTTGTAAGCGTGGCAGTTGTGCAGTAATCGGCTATTTTATGAAACTTCCACATTTCCGATAGGATTACAGCACAATGCCATTTCGTTAATTGTAATATCGTCGGATACTGATGCGCATCTGTATATCCGCTGCAAAATTATAAAGTGTTTTTATTACCACCAAATAAAATTGAAACTTTTTTTGAAATTTTTTTATGTCTTAAATCTTTTATCCTTTCAGGACTTGGTTTCCGTAAGATTTAGGATGCTTTTGGGTGTTTCAAAAATTATTAAAAGGTCGCTTCGCGAGAAATCATACATATCCATTTCAAATCTTACAAATGAAAGATTTGTATGATTTGAAATAAATTTGAAAGATTTCCCGCGTAGCGGCGAATAACAACGCCCTCACGGGCGGAAATAACACAAATTTTTTTCAAATCTTACAAATTTGATTTTGTTACGTTTTTGAAATGATTTCTGTCCGCAAGGACACCAATAATAATAAAAGCCGCATCGAAAATCGATGCGGCTTTTTTCGTCAATTAAAAAAATATTCTTACATTTGCGGTTGTAATATGGAGCGCGGACGGCTCGTCCGCATAAAAATGTA
>JAEEGL013357343.1_pt1 | contig 14995 bp, 6 predicted proteins | sample 9134231 | NCBI WGS metagenome assembly JAEEGL01 (sample SAMN16246548, study PRJNA631951) | gut metagenome | biome: gut microbiome; feature: rumen; material: fiber-attached | host: Bos | place: Iran: Karaj | collected 2018-10
GAAACACAAATCTCCGGGTGTTCACGATTAAGAAAGTTGATAAAACGCCTAATATGAACGATCTGTCGATAATGTGTTCTTACGTTCAGATAATGGTAAGCCAGATTTGGAAAGCGATCGGCGAGGAAATGTTTCACGCCTTCTCAGATCACATCCATTCTCACCATATCCTCATACTTGTTTCTGTTATACGTTTGTCAATCAATCAAATTTTCCGCCAGATTGTATTTTCCTTCCCTCCTCTCCCTCTCTCGCCATACAATAAACTTGTGCCCAACCTTCTCCAACGCTACCTGTTGCGGCAATTTTTCTTCGCCGCCTTCAACACGGTATTGCTGTTTGTATTTGTTTTGGTCGCCGGAAATGCCGTGAAGGATATTCTGCCGTTGCTGGCGAGCGGTAAAATCGAATGGTCGTTTTTCTTTGATACGCTGTTTCATCTCATACCGTCCATGATTGCCTACTCGCTGCCGCTGGGTATTCTCACGGCAACCCTGCTGGTACTGGGACGTCTCTCGTCGCAAAATGAACTCATCGCCATGAAAGCTTCCGGGCTGAGCCTGTGGCGCATCATCGCACCGTTATTGTTAATGTCCGCGATCGGCGTCATTTTCACGCTCATCGTCAATTTTCACTGGGGACCGCATTCCATCGTGTACTACCGCAAAGCCCTGAATAACATCATTCGCCAAAAGCCGCTGTCGTTCATCCAAGCGGGAACCTTCGTGAAAGATTTTCCCGGGTATCTGTTTTACGTCGAAAAAAAGCAAAACGATACAGTCGAGAATTGCTGGCTGTGGGAATTGGACGGTCGGCAAACGTCGGGAGCGAATTTGTTTCTACATTCCAAACGCGGCATCTTGTGTTATGATGATAAAAAAAATGCCATCATTCTCACATTGTTGAACGCTTCCGGCGAAAAGTATTCTACGCGCCCTGACGGCTCATCGGACGCACAAGCGATTGCTTTCGACAGTACCGACATTGCCTTGCCTTTAACGGCGATGTTGGGGGGGGAATACTTTTATAAAAAGTTGGGCTACATGACGCTTTCGGAACTGCTCAACGAACGCAAATCCGTCGAAAAAAGCACGCCCGGAACGCAAAATTACAAATATAAAATCACAACCAATCTTGAAATCCAAAAGAACGCCGTCATGTCGTTCGCAACCCTGTCGCTGGTGCTGATTGCCATACCGCTGGGCATTCGGCTGAGCCGCGCGGAAACTTCCGCCAATCTGGTACTCGCCATCGCCCTGGCGCTGAGTTTTTACTTCATCGTCATGGCGATTTCGTGGTTGGAAGCATCACCGCAATACCGCCCCGACATGCTGGTCTGGCTGCCGCACGCTCTTTTTCAGGGACTGGCGGTGGTGCTGTTTCGACGGGCTTTAAAACATTAAGGGAAAATCGATGTCACACTTCTCCGCATATTGACGGTCAGTATCGACATTTTTGAAAAAACGAAACTTACCGTATTGTTTTTCGGAACCGTAAAAATAAAGATTTTCTTTAAAAACGGTACGATTGCGCGTGTTGCCGAAAAATTACTTTATGAAATTGATTTTCTTCCAAAAAAGTTAAAAACTGCTGTGTGAGAGGATTTTTTGGATCGGTTTTTGTTGTTGCGTGCGGTTTTTTCAGTATGAGTGATGTACGGGCTGATGTTTGTATTTGTTATTCGGTAGAGGAAATCGACAAATATTTGACAGACAAAATAGCCGAATACAACTCGGATGACGTTTTATGTGTATTTGATGTGGATGACACGCTCATAACCCTCGATCATCCGTTGGTTCAATATCTTGATAAATATGGTGCCGTCTATAAAAAACTTCTGAAAAAGTATCATAGAGTCACCGATATGGATTTGCGTCGTTGTTTACCCACATACGTTAAATCGACGGAATTGGGTACTTCAGAGTGGCTGAAATCGCTTCCGTATAAAAAGATCGCCCTTACGGCTTCCCCGACGGGCAAATGCGCCGACGAAACTTTGATGACGGAATATCGTTATCAAGAACTAAAAGAGAGAGGTATTACATTTGAAACAACGTTCGATACTCAATTTATCGAACTAAAGGCTCTCACCTGCAAAGGTCAACATCCGACATATCACAAGGGCATTTTGTTTTCGTTGCAGAAATTGACAGGTGAAACTTCGAAGGGGATCGTTTTGTGCACATTTTTGAAAAAAATCGGCTACACACCGAAATGCGTTGTGCTTATCGATGATCGCCAAATCAATCTTGATACCGTTCAAACGGAGCTTGAAACACACTATCCGAATACGAAGTTTATCGGCATTCTATACACGGGTACAAAAAAGGACGAACCGTCCGATGTAGTTACGGAGGATGATTTTCGAAAAGGTGCCGAAGAACTCTTTAAAAAATGTTACCGTAAATTCAACATACCCGAACCCGAATAACGGAACACTCATACATTGCAGGGTTGTCTGTTTAAAGCCGTATCCGATGTACATCTTTTAGCAGTCGACCGTTTTATGAATGCAACCCGTTCGGTATGTTATTCTTGAACATACGGATTATCGCGGGTACAATAAAAACAGCAGTATGATTTTCGCGGACAACGGCATTTGTGCTTCCTTTGAACGTATGCGCGACGTCGGTGCGTACATTGAGGCGCAAACAGCTTCTTACAAGAGCGAAGACATCCTTTGTCTGTTCGACGTCGATATGACCCTGACGCAACCGGCTCACCCCGCCGCTTACGTTCCGAACCTGAAAGAACACCTCGCCATCTACCGTGCGATTCAGGCACGTTACCCGAAGTTGGATACCTGCCTGACATTTTGCTTCAATTTTCTGTTGCCGCAACGCCTGACGGATAACGATATCCTTTCCGTTTTGGCATCGCTGAAAATGAGAACCATCGCCTTCACCGCCACCGTCACGGGCGATTTTTTGGGCACACGCATGGAGGTTCGACGTTACGAAGATTTAAAGCGATTGGGACTTTCCTTCGAGAACGCTTTCCCGCAGTCGAAAATCATCCTCAACGCCTGCCCGCAATACCGCGGTTATTACCCGACCTATTACAAAGGCATCCTCTTTTCGAACAGCGAACGCGGCAACACCACCAAAGGAACCGTCCTTTGCGCCTTTTTAAACGCCGTCTGTTACACCCCGAAGTGCGTTGTGCTGGTCGATGACCGCCCGCAAAATCACTTCGACGTACAAACAGCTCTGTCGCAAAACTTCCCCGAAACGAAATACATCGGCATTGAATTCACCGGCGCGGCGAACTACTGCCCGAAGGACATTTCGGCAAAAGATTTTGAAGCATTTTACGCGGATCATTTCGAACGCGCTTCAAAACTGGCAAACGCCGATACGGAAACGCCTGCGGCGGATGGGGATTTGTTTTGAGGTGTGAAAAGGAAATTGAACCACGGAGACAAGAATCTCAATTACATCTCAACATAGAAATAAGTTACCTCTTAGAATATTTCGGACGATCACATCCTACCATAAATTTCTCTTCAAGCCAGCAAGCACCTTGCTATGTTCAAACCGTTCTTTATAAAAATTTAAAATGTACCTAACATATGAATACTTTCCAATCATAATTCCTAACAAACAGTGCTTTAGCGCCAATTCAACGCTGTTTATCGTGCGTACATCCTTAACAAATACAAAGTCAAAATCCAAAGAACACGGGTAATCATCCCTGCCTACAATCCTCTTCAAAACCAAGAACCCTTTCCGTGACAATAACTCCTCAATATCCCTTGATGGACGCTTTCCCTTAAAGAGCGGAACCTAACGGCATTCTATACAAAAACCCACACAACTTTCAAACCAACCGTCACTCATGGAATTCAGAACATCCCACTCAACACCATGAATATCCATTTTGATGAAATCAAAGCAAGCATCTTCATCAAAAACGTCATCCAATGTTTTTACTTTAATGGGAATTCTCTTGTTGATTACCTTACGACACTTATGTTGAAAACGACAGGATTCCACAAATTCCGAATCCAATTCTCTGATGCTCGAAGAAGACTCAGCCCCCACACGAGGAGCACTGTATCGCTCATATAACCAGCAATTCCTTCCGCATAAATCTTTCCATATTCTCCAGAACGAACTAACCGTTCAACTTCTGTTTTTTCGGGTTCAATTCCAATACATCGTTTGTTTTTCAAAAAAACAAGAGGCTTAAAAACGCTTGTCTCTGCCACGCCTCCTTGCTTCAAAATCAAGGGAACACACCTGCATGTCAGGACACAAACGATTAAACACACGCATGTCTTTTCTTGCAAAAAACACCCTTGCAGAATACCCCAATACAGGGATCGCCAATATATAATTTCTTAACGAACGACTAATCATCTTTTTCTTGATCTCAGCCATCACCATACAAATGTAAAACCAAAATCGCAAAAACAGCTGCAATTGATCTATCGAATGCGGTGGAATTGTTGCTCTTCCCAATAAAACTTTTTAATCATACAAGGTTCCAGTGTTCAAACTCAGGAAGTAATTGCTCTTTTACACAACTTTTTCTCACTTTTCCCGTTCCTTCCCCATCACCGACCCAAATACCCCCGCCGCCATCAAATACGGATAAAACGAGCCGCGCACGATATCGAACGCGCTCAGTTGCACGGCGGCCGATAAGCCCGTTGCAATGAGAATCTGCGCACCGTAGGGAATAAGCCCCTGAACGATACACGAGGTTATATCCAGCAGGCTTGCAATGCGTTTCGGGTCGACATTGTAACGATGTCCAAGTTCCTTCGCCAGTTGTCCGGAAGTGATAATCGCAATCGTGTTGTTGGCAGTGAACAAATTCATCAGTCCCGTCAAAAAGCAAACACCCAATTCGCAGGTGCGGCGGCTCTTAATCCACCGCCCCGTTGCCCGAATGACAAACTCAATCCCGCCGTTGTAGCGCACCAGTGCCAGCATACCGCCCGCCAACAACGAAATAATGATCGTCGGTACCATTTCCGTCGTCCCGTCTCCGATAATCGAAAAAGCGTCCAAAAGCGAAAAATTTCCGCACGCACATCCGATCAACAGGTTCAAAACCGTCCCGACAAACAACAAACCCATGACGTTTTGACCACCCAACCCGAGCGTAAAAAGGAGAACGTACGGAAGCACCTTTATCCACCGCTCAACCGTCAATGCAGGCATGTCGTCAACAACACCCACGGTCGGCATGGAAAATAGCGGCAGGGCATACAGACATACACAGCCGAGTGCCGGCAGGGCGACGATTTTCAAATTACACAGCATTTTGTCGCGCATTTCCACGCCTTGCGTGCGTGTTGCGGCGATGGTGGTATCCGAAATCAGCGACAGATTATCGCCGAACATCGCTCCACCGACGACAGCACCCGCCGCAAAATGCGCATCCAATCCCAAATTTTGCGATAACGAAACGGCAATCGGGATCATTGCCGCAATCGTTCCGCACGACGTTCCCATTGCCAGCGAAATTAAACACGAAACAACGAACAGCCCCGACAGCATAAATTGCGACGGAATAAACGCCCGCGCGACCGCCACCGCCGCTTCCACGCCGCCGACGGCTTTTGCGGTTGCCGTGAACGCCCCCGCCAACACAAACACCAGGCACATAATCATAATGTCCCGATGCCCCATTCCGAAGGCGAACAGTTCGATCTTTCGGCTTAATTTCTCTTTTCGGTTCAGGCACAATGCCGCCGCGGACGAAACCAAAAACGCCACCGTCATCGGCACTTTGTAAAAATCCTTCGTCGCCAGCGCAAAACCAAAGTAAAAAAGCACGAAAACGACGAACGGAATCAGTGCTTTGCCGCTTGCCTGCCGCCAAGGCTCCGGGAAGTCATCGTTTTGTTTTTTACGTGAAAGCGCATCGGAACCGCTCTGCATTTGCATCAAATTTTGGCAAAATGTTGCGTGTCTGTAAAGGAAAAGACGTGCGTTTTCACCGTATCGGGTGCTCCGAAAAGGAGCTGTAGAGCATCAACCTCCGCGCTCGTTTTAAGAAGCACAACCCCCTCATCAAAACCCTCTTTTTGCCCGACAAATGCATGCTTTATGACGAAGCGGTATTTAAAATCAACATCATCGAAATTTTACATCGAGGGTGCACACGGTACCTGTCTTTATCACAACATGTTCTCCGATGCGCCCCCGTCGCCCCAATCGAACGCCGCGTTCGATTACACTGAATGCACCGATGACGCAGTCGCTCGGGACTTCAACGGAAGCGTCTATACATGCTGTCGGATGGATCATAGAAATTTCCATCGCCTGCATTATTTTTAACACGGCGTGGATTTAAAGGAAAGGGAATTTATCGGGGAGGAAGGAATGAAGATAAAAATAAAAAAGCAACGATGCACGCTTTTGGGCGTGCATCGAGGAATTGAAATAAATCTTAAATTCCTTCTCTTCTTATTTCTTTGCTTCTTCCTTCTTTCCGAACTTTTCTTCCAGGAACTTCATAATCTCCTTCGGATCTTTAAAATTACGCTGCTTTATTCCACCTAACTCTAAACGTTTACCTTTCTCCCAAATGTCGGTTATTTTTCTGCCAAACGGATCCATTTGTACAAAGTAACCGCACTTGTCGGGAGCAGCGTTCTCACCGTTGAGCTCAATTTCATCCGCACGATAACCCTGACGAATGAAAAATCTGGCTCCCAATTTCCAACCTTTGGATTTAATATAGTTACTCGAAGCAAAAAAGTTGTCCCACATAAATTCTCTGGCGGAAGTGCTTAAAATTTCATTAGAACTGCAAAGAGAGTTATACTCACCCCATGTTATTGTCGGGACGTCGGATAACACTGTGAGATTGTCATCTCCATAACCCGGCAGCCGAAGGGCAAGTTTGAAACCGTGCGGAGTCCGCACAAGCCAGAACCAACAAGTTCTTTCTCCGATATCCAAGTAGTACATGACGCAAGTACAGCCTTTCGGAAGATTTAAGCGTCGATGATAAAACTTTGAACGCACTTCTTCAAATCGATCACCTTCTGTTTTCTGCGCACTCTGTATACGTTCGTCAGACGCCTCTTCTACTAATTCGATTGCTCTCTTCCCTTTTTCGAATAATTCAAAAACTCTTTCCACCTTTTCTTCTGACCCAATGTTAAAACGCCCCATTAAGTGTCTTTTTAAAAACGAAATAGCAAATATGTTTATCGTACCATGACGCCCCCTGATCAAATAACCAGTCGACTTATTCTTCTCATCTCGAAAGTATAAACACTCCAAAGCATTAAGAATCTCATCGCTATAGCCCCTGATAAAGACATCGTGCACTTCCTTTTTTGTTCTTAACTCATTTCCATACTCCCTCATAAATCCGTTCGGATACTCCATTGGATTCGGATACTCTTTGTCGTTCGGCCAGACAATATCCGCTACATGCGGCTCCTCACCTGCCTTTCCAACCGAAATCTTGAAGTGCATGGCACCGTCCTTTTCGGATTTTGGATCATTGGGGTCGCACGTGTACCTCTGCGTCACCTTGATTTCGTAGTCCTCCGCCTGCGCGGTTCCGAACGGAACCGCCGCCAGCCCCATTATTTTTATGTAGTTTTTAATATGATTTTTCATAAGTTCACAAATTTTCACCGCCGTTTTTTTTGGCCGATAAAATCGGCTGAGGTTTTTGGAAAGGGTGTCAAGTGTTTTTTTGAGGTTTTTTGGGGAATTTTTGTGGGGAAAATATAAGAGAGGATGGAGGGAATGTGCTCGGGTTATAGAGACAAGGTGTGTGAAAAGGGGGGAAGAATAGTTCGTGTTAAAGGAAGAGGAGGGGTTTTTGAAAGTGTGAAGAAGATGTGAATAAACAGAGGATATCGTGCGTTTATGATCCGATGACGAACACCGAAATCATCTCAATTTTTCACTGTCATTTCCTTCAACAATCCCGCCAACGTCTGTGCGAACCGCTCCAAATGTTCATGCGTATGCAACGCCGTAATCGTAATTCTTAACCACGCGGCACCTTTCGCAACCGTCGGATAACGAACGGCTTTCACGAAAAAACCTTCTTCGAATAAACGTTCCGAAAGCAGAATTGCTGTTTCCTCCGAGCCGACTTCACACGAAACAATCGGCGTTTCGGCGGTCATCGGAAGGTTGAATTGCCGACAAAGGCTGTTCAAAAGGGCGATATTTTTCCGCAATGCTTCTACATACCGTGACGGAGCCTGCAACAATTGAAAGCTCTTTATTGCCGCCGCGACGGACGGTGCCGGCAAAGATGTTGAAAAAATATACCCACGGGCGGTATTGCGCAAATAATCAATCACTTCCGCACTTCCGGCAACAAATCCGCCTTCGACACCGATCGCCTTGCTCAACGATCCCATGCAAAGATACGACGGCTTCGGTTGAAAATGAAAATGCTCCTTAAATCCGCACCCGTGTTCGCCCAAAACGCCCGTTGCGTGTGCTTCGTCGATGTAGAGCAAGGCATGATATTTTTCCGCAAATTCGGACAGAACCGTACCGTCGGCGATATCGCCGTCCATGCTGAAGATTGCGTCAGAAACAATCACGGCATGTTTGAAGGAGGTTGAACGCAGTTTTTCCTCCAAATCCGACATATCATTATGGCGGTAAATAACGGTTTGCGCTTTGCACAAACGACAACCGTCGATGAGACTTGCATGATTGAGAGCATCGGAAAAAATCACGTCTCCTTCGCCGAAAAGGGCGGGTAAAATCGAAACATTCGCCGCAAAACCGCTGTTAAACACCATCGCCGCTTCGTGCCCCGTAAAGTCCGCGATGAGTTGTTCCAGTTGTCGATGAAGCTCGAACGTGCCGCACATCAGTCGCGAACCGCCGCTTCCGACGCCATACTGTTCCAAAGCACGCACGGCGGATGATTTTACCTCGGGATGTTGCGAAAAACCTAAATAGTCGTTCGACGTAAAAGAAACATACCACCTGCCGTCGATACGCACGCGGTCGCTTTCAACGGCTTCGATGACGGTTTCCGTTCGATACAGATGTTTCTCTTTTAATGCTTTCAAGCGCTGACGAACGTCAAAGACCGGTAAAGAAACATCCATCGGTAAATTTGTAACGACAACCGCTTGATGTTCCAGGTAGGCAAGCGTTTCCTTCAAATCCTCCTCACTTGTGCCGTCGTATAGAAAAAGCCTTCCGCCGTGAGGATCACCGTGTGCTTTTAAGTTCGGGATGCGCACATAGCCGCTTTTTTTCGACGCAAAATATCCCGTTGTGTAATTGCAATCGTCCGAAATACACAGTTCGCCGACGATGTACGGTGCCGAAGAAACCTTTGTCGCCAAAATCAACGCTTCGCGAAAGTGATTTTTTCCCGTATCAAAGCAGGTCTTCTCCCCATCCATGTACGTGGCACGCACCCCGCGTTCGGGATCGGGTTCGCAACGTTGCAAGGTTCGAATATCCACCAGCATTGCTCCGCGCATCGGCGACGCATTTTTCAACAATGAAAGGCACGACTCGGCATCATCAATACCGTTTTCTTTGAGCAAGCGTCCCAAAACCGAAAACGCTTCGGCGGGATTTGACGCATCTGCCTCGGTCACCGATAACGACGGTACCTTTAAAACCTCCGAACATTCAATCGCTTCAACCTTCAAATGAACCGCATCCGCATTGCCGTTGCCATGGTTCAGGGCACGTTTAAGTAACGATTGGGATGCGGGAAGAATTTGTTTTTTTTCAACCAACCGTTCCGCACCCGAAAGATGAATATCGCCCTTCGAAGCGCGCATCTTGACGGCGTACAAATAAGATTTGTTCGTTTCCGAAGCGTTCATTTTCGGTGAAATTTCCCTGAGGGAAACCACTTTGTTTATATTGGGAAATGCATTGTTTTTCGAGTACTTTTTCACGTTTCCTATCTTCTGTGCTTCAAAACTTTCATTTTTTGTTTGATTTTTTTTTGGAAACGGACGATATATGTAAACGTGAATGCGTACTCCGCGGATTTGTGTGATTTCGATAAAAAAGTCTTGACAAAAGTGTCGAAACATCAAAATCTTCATAAGCAGGCGTCCATAAGCAGGCGTCCATAAGCAGGCGTCCATAAGCAGGCGTCCATAAGCAGGCGTCCATAAGCAGGCGTTCATAAATGAGAAAGAAAAAACGAAAGGAATAAATATGCCAAAGTTAAGCAGTCTTGTAAGTTTAGGCACGGCGGGAAAAGTTGCCAGCGGCGTTATTGCGGGAGGGCTTTCCACCGTAGCCGTTCAGCATTACTATCCGGATTCTTCGGAATTTTCGAAAGATCCGCAAAGAGCGGAAATGCGGGAAGAAGGGAGGAGGAAATTGGATTTCGAAATTCAACAGCGATCGGAAGAACTGGAGAAAAAGAAACGAGAACTGGAAGTGCTGGCGGAAACCATCGCCAAACAACAGGCGGCACTGAAAGAGGAGCGTTCGGCAGTGCAACAAATGCAACAGGCGGCAACGCAAGTTGTTGCGTCGGAAGTTCCGGTTGTCGAAACGGTGCAACAGGTTGCGCAAGTCGAAGAATCGGAAGAACCGAAATCCGAAGAATCGAAGAAAGCCGAGGTTCCGACGAATAACGCTCCGAAACGCCCTGCGGTTTTTGACGGCGGCGGCAATAAAGAGCCGATCGTGCCGGCGAACGATGCACAGAAACCGGCGGTCGCCTTTGGATCGTCGGGCGATGTCGTGACCGTCGGCAACGCGGATAATGCCGAGATGATCGATCGCCTGCGAAAAGAAATCGAAGATCTGAGGCGACGACTCGCCGAAAAAGACGGCTCGCCAAAAGAAGAGGCATTGAGAGCACGGGAGGAACGGTTGCGCGAACGTGAAAGAGCATTATCGGAAAAACTATGGAAAAGCAACATGCAATCAAAGGCGACACAAACGGATGATGCTTTATTCGAAGAGGCATCCGAAGGTAACGATCCTTTCGAGGGAGGATTCAAGAAAAAAACCGCAAAATCCGGAAAGGTTGTCGATTTTTCTACAATGGAGAAGGAGGAGGTGCAGGCTTACGCCGTAAAGGAAGGGGAACGTCTTTCGGAAGACATTGCGAAACAGAAGGATTTTTTCCGGCAACTTGTGTCCGTCGATGAAACCATGAGCGGCAGGACGGCAACCAAGGAAGAGCAAGAGAAAAGAGTCAGAGAAAAGGCTCACAACTTCAACGAGCTGGTAAAGGGGACCATGGATGATCTGCCGCTCGATGTTGCGCAAACCTCCATCGATCAGATTTTACAGTCCGTGGACGATGATCAGAAAAGAGCCGCAGTTGAGAAAAACTTGAAACGTGTAAAACAGGCAATGCCTTTTTTGAAAGACGTGAAAACGCTCGGTGCCTTGAGAGCGGCTGTATCGGCGTACACCGGGCTTGTGGAAGAAAAGCCGATTTCTCCGCAGAAATATGCGGATTTAATGGAAGAAAGTGCGGCTGAGTGCGCCCAGGAGATAACAAATCCGGTGTCGTCGGGTGATGCCAAGAAGAGGGAAGCGGATACCGCAAAGGAGTTTAAGCGCTTTTGTGACACAAAGGATGCGTCGAATAAGAAAGCGAGTGAAATTGTAGGAAAGGAAAATGCCGGCGGCGGTGTTGATCCGGCTCAGGCCATTGCGGATTTAAAGAAGGAAGCAGCAGGCGGATATGATGCCCTCTTCGATGGGAAAGACGGTTTGTTGAAAGGTTTTCGCGATCTTCAACACGATTGGGAACAGCTTGTTGCTCGTGAAAAAACCGTGAAAAGCATTCCTGCTGCTCCCGGAGTACCTGGAGTACCTCCTCCTCCCGGAGTGCCTGGGGTTCCCGGAGTACCTGGGGTTCCTGGAGTACCTCCTCCTCCCGGAGTACCTGGGGTTCCCGGAGTACCTACTGCTCCCGGAGCTCCCGGAGTACCTGGGGTTCCTGCGGGAGGTAATTCGTTGTTCCTGTCTGACGACAAAGAGGATTTTGCGAAATTTTTGAGTATCGTGGATCCGGATTTTAAGGATAAGAATCGCAAGAACACGAAGGCGCACGATGAGGCTCTTCAAGCCCGTAGAGTGGCTATTGGAAAGATAGAAAAAGCCGAGAAGGCATGCAATAAGGCAGTCGATGATGCCGAAAAAAACCGTTTGTCAGACGAAAAGCGTCTTGCCGAAAAGGAGCTGGAAGATGCGACTGCGGCTGCCGAAACCGCTCTGAAAACGTGGAAAGATTTTCGGGCGAATGCTTTTAGCGATCCGGGGAAAAGATTGTTGGCGGCTCAAGCGAGGTGGCTAGATTGCGGTTTCGCGGAGGAGTCGCGCATCGATTCCACAATCACGGATTTAAAAGACAGGCTGTCGAAGGATGCGGCGCAACCGACCGGGGCGGCATTGCTGAGACAACAGCGGATAAGCGGAACGGCGGCGGCTGTTACGAGGTTAACGGATCTGGAAAAGGAAAAGTATAAGAAATTTCTGGATACCGCGAAATCCGTTAAGAAACGCGCTTCGGATCTGAAGGAGAAATTCAATCGGGCGAAAGAGACTAAGGAAGCCGTGGAGAATGTTTCGTTCACACCGGTAACGAATCCGGGAACCGGAGAAGTGCGATACGTCGTATCGATCCCCGACGGTTCGCTGTTGAGCAGTGCGAGTCTGTATTCCTGTCTTTTGTCGTTGGCTCCCGTTATCACGGAATTGACGATTGAGAAATTGGGATACGAAAGTGCCGGCAAGCCGTTTTTGCATTTTATGAAATTGTGTCCGCGTTTTGCTCTTTTGGAAAAGCTTTGCATAAAAGGTTCTTTTGCGGAGGATGTTAAAGATTCGGCGAAGAAAGGGTTTTTCCGACAATACGAAAGTGCGATCCGATCGAACGATGAAAGATTGGGCAGTCTTCACGGGTCGGGGATGCCCGCTAGTGCGAAAGAATTTTTCTTCAGGGCGATTTCCCTTATTCCGAATCTGAAGACATTTGAAATGTATTGTGTCGGAGAAGACGGTACTCCGGAGGATACGAAGACGCTGTTGGATGACCCAAAGGAGATTTGGGCGGCCGTCATGCCACTCAAAAGCGTACGGCTTCCGAATTGTACGGAAGAGACTTATGTTAAACTGTTCGATTACCTGATGCGTCAAAGCGGACCGTTTAAGACGATGAAGCTTTGTACGCGTTGTTTCGGAGACATGATGCGGGCGCCGGGTTTTCCGCAGAGACTGTATCGGTTGTTGTCATCCGGGAAGGCACGCGTGGAATGGTTCGGAGATTTAACGATTGGGACTAAAGCAGTAGGGACTTACACTATTGCCGAACGTCCCAACCGCAGAATAGCCGCGCTGGAAAGTCCCAAAAAAGAAGAAGAAGTTATCGGGATCGTTAAAAAAAGAGAGGTGGACGGAAAGAATCTGGCAGACTGGGTATCGAATGATTTCAGCAATAATTTCGTGAACCATCTTGATGCATATGTGAGTCTGTGTGCCGTTCATTCGAATGCATTTACGCGAAAGCTTATTGAATACAACGCGGAAAAGCTCAACCCCGTGTATATAGCTGCTCAGTGTCTGCTCACTACTAAACCGAAAGAAAAGGAAAAGGAAAAGGCTGTCGACGTTGCATTGAACGATCCGTTGCGGGAAGTGGTTGGAGCTTACCCGATTATAGAGAAGGGTGTGTTGCTGTTCGGTCGGAAGGTGCCGGTTGACGGTTCCGTTCTGAAGAACTTCACCGTTCCGGCATTATTGGGATTGGTTTTGCGCGAGCGTATCGGCGGGGACAATCCCATCATTCTCGGAGTGGAAGACGGAGAGGCGAAAACCGTGGAGATTACCGATGAAAACGGAACGACGAAGACGGTGGCGGTAAAAGGGCAATTTGACAGTCGTTACATGTGGTATTTCCCGTCATACACTTCCTTGGGATGGGCAAAGAAACCGTTTGGTGTTACTGTCGAGAGTAAGGATTATGGAAAACTGAGTTCGGATGAGAAAGATAATTTGATACAGAATGCGATAAAGGCGTCCGATGACGTGTCCGCGTGGCTGAGTGGTTGCCAAAGTATTTCGCTCGATATGGATCCCGCCGTCCTCAAAAACTTTCTGAAAAGCCTTTGCGCCGGTCATACGCCCCTGTACTGGCATTATTTTGTTTCCAATGCGAGAACGGGGAAAGTGGAAGTCTATACGGCGGCAGTCGGAGATCAATGCAAGCTGTTTGATGTTTTTGCCGAAGTTGTAAAGGCACGACCGATGCACGAGAAACTGTATGAAGCGTTTGAGAAATTAAGGAGTGCCAATCAGGCACTGTTTAAAGTAAAACAGGAGCTTGCCGAATTGAAGACGCAGGCGGAAGAAAATCCGTCGGATGGATCCGTCAGTGGAAAGCTTTCGAAGAAGGAAAAAGAAGTCGAAACGGCCGAGTGTAAGTATAATGACCTTAAAACGGAAATGGATACGTGTGCGGCAGCTTTGGAACCGGTGCGCGTTTCCATGGAAACAAATCTGCCGTATGTGAAAGAAGTTTATGACAAACTGCGTGAGGAAGCGGCGAAGTCGGTAAGGGTGAAGCAATGGGTCGGCAGCGGTCGGACGATACGCTACGAGGATGTTGCAAATCCCGCTCATGGTTCTGCGGGTTTATTCGGTAAGCCGCCCGTGAACACCTGGAAGGTGAAGATGCCCCTTTTTGCGGATATTGACGGCTCGGATGCGGCTTCCGTGGATATCGATAGAGTCGAGGCATTAGTCAAAAGCGGCGATTTGCCCATACGAGATGATAACGGTTACTATGTGGTGTTGTCCGCGGAGGCGGTTTCCGGAGCGGGCAGAGGCCCGGGTGCCGCAGCCGTTCCAAAAAGCAACGCGTTTGCAAAGGCGAAAGGAGGTTTCGATCCGATTCGGCAATGGAAGATGTTCGGCAAAAATATAAAGTATCGGGATGTGGCTACCGGAATTCTGAGTACTACTAATATAGTGCCCGGGGGTGTCGTCAAGGTGAAGATGCTTGATCCTAAGTTTGTGTCGATTAACGGTCATGACGTGTC